>Ga0247843_1000026_pt1 | contig 296924 bp, 290 predicted proteins | sample LaCruzMarch2017__FD_192420 | JGI IMG/M metagenome (GOLD analysis project Ga0247843, IMG submission 192420) | Freshwater microbial communities from meromictic Lake La Cruz, Castile-La Mancha, Spain - LaCruzMarch2017_8m | ecosystem: Environmental > Aquatic > Freshwater > Lake | place: Spain... | reverse complement strand
CTCACTACAACTACTACTTGAATGGCAACCAGACAGAGATGGTTTCTCTGTTTGCGGAGGCTCGGATGAAGAATATCCTTCCGGGCGTAAGTAGCCGATTCTATACATCGAACGGAACCGCCCGCTATGACCTGGTTTTGGAGCCGGGCGTGAAGCCAACTTCGGTGAAACTACGCTACGAAGGAGCCAACAACCTTCGCATCGACGCTGACGGTGCATTGGCTTTTGACACCGTGGTTGGCACGGTTCGCAACCAGGATCTTTTTGTCTACCAAACCAAGAACGGCCAGCCAATTCCGGTTGAAGCCAAGTTCACCTTAGACAAGTACAGCCGCGTCGGCTTTGAGCTTGGCGCGGTAGACCCGACCCTTCCGGTTGTCATCGACCCGCAGGTCATCACCGCCAGCACGAAGTTTGGCGTTACAAGCGCCAGTGCCAGTGACGACCGAATCCTTAGCGTTGCGGTGGACCCGGCGAACGGGGAATACGTCTTCGCCGGAATTACGCAGTCGACGACTGCTCTTGGATTTCCAACCCACACGGGAGCCTACCAAAGCAACAATGCAGGGGGCACCTACGACTACTTCATAAGCAAGATGCGACGGGATATGAAAGGAACCGGCGCCGGAAACAACATTGCCGGAACGGACCTTCGATTCACGACCTTCTGGGGAACCAGCGGCGACGAAGGTTCCGGGCTGATCGGTGGGCAAACCATTCGGGGCTGCAAGGTTGCGGCTTCGGGGGCCATTTTCTTTGGGGGCTATGCAACTTCGGTCTCGGGCCTCGTCCCCGCCTCCTTCACCGCCGCACAAAGCCACAAGAAAACTCCCGACGGAATCGATGTCATTTTGGGCAAGTTCAGGCTGGACCTCGGCACCTTGACGAATGCAACCTACTACGGTGGTACTGGAAATGACAATTTCCAGGACATGAAGGTTTACAAAGGGCGGCCGGTTATCGTCGGTCAGACAGCCGCAACCGACCTGCCAACCGCTGGACGAGATTCGGACACCACTAGAACTGGCAGCTCCGACGGGTTCCTCGCCTACATGGATTCGGACCTAAATCGTCTTCCAGAAATGGCAACCTACCTGGGCGCGAACGGTGACGGCACCAACAACTCTACGAACGCCTATGGGCTGGAGATCGCTTCTGACGGTGAGTTTTATGTCTGTGGGAGGACGGCAGCGGACAACTTTGTCACCAGCTACGGTTTCACGAACTCAACGCTCGCCGACCCGCTGCGTACGACCTACCAGCACGTGAAGTTGTCGGCAACCAGCGGGACCGATTCTTGGTTGGTTCGGCTGACCCAGCGCGGGAAGGTTCGCTACTGCTCTTATGTTTCGTTGGGCGGTGACGATGCCATGTACGATATCGCTCTCAATCCGATTGACGGAAGTGTGGTCTGCGCGATCGAGGCGGCAGGTTCAACGACGTTCAAGGAGGCTATTCCGTCCGGTCGAATCGACAACACTTTTGCTAACACTTCCGAGGGTTTGGTCGTTATCATGGCCGGTGATCTTCGGACGCGGTCTGAAATCACGTGGCTGGGAGGTTTCGGGGCAGATCGACTCCGAAACGTGGAAGTCACGAACACCGGCCGGGTGATTCTTGCCGGACATACCACTGGCATTACCCTCTGGCCGAACAAGCCCGACGGCACATCGCTACTTGATCGGCACATCAGCGCAGCAGGCGGCTCGTTCTCCCGAGGTCAAGACGCCTTCGTGGCTCGCCTCGGAAGCACATTCCGCAATAGCAATGGCAACCAGGCGGTGTCGTTCGGTGGCTCCCAAAACGAAATCTTGTACGACCTTGCCTTAGTCGGTCCCTTTGCAGACGCCATAGTCGCGGGCTACACGCAGTCCGGTAGCGGTGGCGTATTCGACTACCCAACCAGCGCGAACGCATACTACGTGAACTCAACCAGCGGCACGAACATCAACGGCTTCCTCACCCGTCTGGCCGCATCGACCGACCCAAGCGGGCTGTTCTTTGGCGATCCATCGTTCCAGGGCGGCCTAGATTCTAAGGGTGACGCCAAGTACACCTGGGGTGTGATCGAGCTGAACGCTCCGGCAACCGCCCTTAAGACGGTCACGGTGACATCGAGCAACCCGGCGGTCGCCAAGCCAGAGTCGCCGACGTTCACGATTGCGGCGGGGCTTCGCAGCCAGTCGTTTAAGATCTACGGATACCCGGTCGCCGCGAATACCAACGTGACGATCTCGGCTAGCAACAGCGGCACGACCGTCACCGGCACGTTGCAGATTCTTGCCAGTGAGCGAGTGTTCCTCTTCTTCGGTGCGAATCCGTTCCAGGGCGGAGCGGGCAGGTACGTTTGGGGAAGTGTCGAGCTGAACGCTCCGGCAACCTCGCCCGAGACCGTGACGATTGCCACGAGCAACTCGTCCGTGGCGCGGCCGCAGTTCACCTCGGTGGTGATTCCGGCTGGCCAACGAAGTAAGTCGTTCAAGATCTACTGCCCGTCAGTGGCTTCGAACACGAACGTGACGATCTCGGCAACGAACCAGTCGTTCACCAAGAACGCCGTGCTTACGGTTACGCCTTGAGCTAACGACGTCGCCCTGAGGGAGGATGTCCCGTTTCGGGTGCACTCTTGGCATATGAGACTTCGTCAAGTCAAGTTTTGAAAAGCGTTACCGGAGGACAAGGATACGCCGCCTCAATTTGCGGAGAAGTTCTGTATCCTCGTAGGAATGTTTTGTCTGTTCGCGTTGATTCCCGTGTTTGCTCAAGGTTTGAGCGCACCGAGTACTCCGGCTCCGGACGTTGACGTCCCGCCCTATCAGGCGTTCGTCGAGAATCGAGGCCAGTGGGACGCGCGCGGAAAGTTCCTTTACCAAGGAGAGGACACGAACCTTTGGGTGACCGAAGAGGGTGCCGTCTTCGATTTTCATCGCGACTCGGTGACGCCCGGCCTCGGATCGCTGACCGGTGAAGTCGTCAGCGACACGGTAACGAAGCGGTCCAGCCAGGCGGTTTGGATGTCCGTTGTCGGGGCTCGGCCGGGTGCCGTCTCGGAGGGCCGAAGCAAGCTGCCAACCCACTACAACTACTACATGGATGGCGCGGCGACGGAGCTCGTTCCGCTCTACGCCGAAGCCCGCATCAAGAACATCTTGCCGGGTGTAGGCAGTCGCTTCTACACCGTGAATGGTCAGCCGCGATACGATCTCGTTCTGGAGCCGGGTGTAAAGCCGGCTTCGGTGAAGCTACGGTTCGAGGGTGCGGCAAACCTTCGTGTGGATTCAAGCGGCGCGCTTGCGTTCGACACCGTTGTCGGAACGGTCCGCAACCAAGACCTCTTTGTCTACCAAAGCAAGAATGGCCAGGTGGTTCCGGTTTCTTCGCGGTTCACCATTGACGCCTACAATCGGGTTGGATTTGAGCTTGGCGAGATCGACCCGACGTTGCCGGTTGTCATCGACCCGCAGGTCATCACCGCCAGCACGCTCTTCGGTGTCGTCAACTTAAGCACGGCGAGCGACGACCGGGTTTTAAGTATCGCGGTGGACCCAGCAAACGGGGAATACGTTTTTGCCGGTATCACCCAGTCAACGACAGCTATTGGATTCCCAGCCCACACGGGTGCTTACCAGTCCAACAACGCCGGCAACTACGACTACTTCATCGGCAAAATGCGCAGGGACATGAGAGGTACGGGAGCAGGAAACAATTTCGCCGGTACCGACCTTCGCTTTTGCACTTTCTGGGGAACCAGCGCGAACGAAGGAACCGGTCACACGGGGGCTACTTCACCGAGAGGCTGTAAGGTGGCGGTTTCCGGTGCCATCTATTTCGGTGGCTACGCCACCGCCACGACCGGTCTGGTGCCGACCGCCTTCACCACAGCCCAAAGCCACAAGAAAACACCAAACGGAGTTGACGTCATCGTTGGCAAGTTCAAGCTGGATCTTGGAACCCTCACAAACGCAACGTACTACGGTGGCACCGGCACGGAGACATTCCAAGATATGAAGCTCTATCAAGGGCGGCCAGTTCTGGTGGGACAAACCACGTCTACCAATCTTCCTACCGCTGGTCGTGACCGAGATAGTAGCAGAACCGGGACGGCCGACGGGTTCCTTGCCTACATGGATTCGGACCTGAATCGGCTGCCAGAAATGGCCACATACATCGGCTCGGCCGGCACGGGGTCTGGAATCACAAACGCGTTCGGAGTCGAAATTGCTTCGGACGGAGAGTTTTATGTTTGCGGCAACACCACGTCGTCAGACTTAGTAACCGCGTACGGATTCAATAACTCCACCCTTAGTGATCCGGCACGCACAACTTACCAGAACGTCAAACTTTCCACCGGAGCCGGTACCGACTCCTGGCTGGCCCGTCTGACGCAACGCGGCAAGGTGCGGTATCTCTCGTTCATGTCGCTTTCGAACGATGACTCGATGTACGACATTGCGGTCAGCCCGGTTGACGGAAGCGTAGCGTGTGTCATCGAGGCGGCAACCGCGACGGTGCCGACGCTGAAAGAGGCGATACCGGCGGAACGAATTGATATGGTCGCGGCCGGAGCCTCGGAAGGCGTGGTCGTTGTCATGTCCGCCGATCTCCGAACTCGATCCGAAATCACCTGGCTGGGTGGTGCTGGAGTAGATTCGCCACGAAACGTTGAAGTAACCGATACGGGTCGCATCGTCGTCGGCGGTTCGGTTGTCAGCCGGAATACCTGGCCAACCCGTCCCAACGGTACGTCAGTTTTGGAGAGGCACGTGAGTGCAAATGGTGGAAACACCTCGGGAACTCAGGAGGCCTTTGTTGCCCGCTTGGGAAGCTCGTTTAAAGCGAACGACGCAACTCTTGTCTTCACGTACGGGGGTGCCCAGCTTGAAGCCCAGGTTGATCTCGTGCTCACCGGCCCATTTGCGGATGCAGTCACTTGCGGGTACACAACAGGAGCGGCCTTCAACGGATTCCCCACGACGCGAAATCGATATTATGGTCCCACCACGGGCGGTGGCACGAACATCACCGGATTTCTAACCCGTATTGCCGCATCGACCGACCCAAGCAGGCTGTTCTTTGGGGATTCGACCTTTCAGGGCGGACTTGACTCGAAGGGCGAAGCCAAGTACACCTGGGGTGTGATTGAGTTGAACGCTCCGGCAACCGCCCTTAAGACGGTCACGGTGACATCGAGCAACCCGGCGGTCGCCAAGCCAGAGTCGCCGACGTTCACGATTGCGACGGGGCTTCGCAGCCAGTCGTTTAAGATCTACGGCTACCCGGTCGCCGCGAATACCAACGTGACGATCTCGGCCTCCAATAGCGGCACGACCGTCACTGGCACGTTACAGATTCTGGCCAGCGAGCGCGTATTCCTCTACTTTGGCGCGAATCCGTTCCAAGGTGGTCCTTCGAAGTACGTTTGGGGAAGCGTGGAACTGAACGCTCCGGCAGTCACGCCGGAGACGGTGACGATTGCTACGAGCAATTCAGCCGTTGCGCGGCCGCAGTTCACCTCGGTCGTCATTCCGGCAGGCCAGCGAAGCCGCTCGTTCAAGATCTACTGCCCCGCGGTTGCCTCGAACACGAACGTGACCATCTCGGCAACGAACCAGTCGTTCACCAAGAACGCCGTGCTTACGGTTACGCCTTGAGCTAACGACGTCGCCCGCAGGGAGGATGTCCCGTTTCGGGTGCACTCGTGGCATATGAGACTTCGTCAAGTCGAGTTTTAAAAAGCGTTACCGGAGGACAAGGATATGCCGCCTCGATTTGCGGAGAAGTTCTGTATCCTGGTAGGAATGCTTTGTCTGTACGCTCTGGTCTCCGTCTTCGCTCAAGGTGCGAGCGCACCGGGTAGTCCGGTTCCGGACGCCGTTGTATCTCCGATGCAGGCCTTTGTTGAGAATAAGGGTCAGTGGGATGTTCGGGCCAAGTTCCTTCACCAAGCGCCGGAGATGAACGTCTGGGTGACAGAAGAGGGCGCGGCATTCGACTTCTACCGCGACACGGCTCGACCGACGTTCCAGAACCCGGAGGCGGATGCCAAGCCTTCGGACTGGAAGGACCGCATCGGCCAGGCGGTGCGAATGAGTGTCGTGGGTGCTCGACCGGGTGCGTATGCCGAGGGCAGGAATAAGCTGCCGACTCACTACAACTACTACTTGAATGGCAACCAGACAGAGATGGTTTCTCTGTTTGCGGAGGCTCGGATGAAGAATATCCTTCCGGGCGTAAGTAGCCGATTCTATACATCGAACGGAACCGCCCGCTACGACTTGGTTCTGGAGCCGGGCGTGAAGCCAACTTCGGTGAAACTACGCTACGAAGGAGCCAACAACCTTCGCATCGACGCTGACGGTGCGTTGGCTTTTGACACCGTGGTTGGCACGGTTCGCAACCAAGATCTTTTTGTCTACCAAACCAAGAACGGCCAGCCAATTCCGGTTGAAGCCAAATTTACGTTGGACAAGTACAGCCGCGTCGGCTTTGAGCTTGGTGCGGTAGACCCGACCCTTCCGGTTGTCATCGACCCGCAGGTCATCACCGCCAGCACGAAGTTTGGCGTTACAAGCGCCAGTGCCAGTGACGACCGAATCCTGAGCGTCGCGGTGGACCCGGCGAACGGGGAATACGTCTTCGCCGGAATTACGCAGTCGACGACTGCTCTTGGATTTCCAACCCACACAGGAGCCTACCAAAGCAACAATGCAGGGGGCACCTACGACTACTTCATAAGCAAGATGCGGCGGGATATGAAAGGAACCGGCGCCGGAAACAACCTCGCGGGAACGGACCTTAGATTCACGACCTTCTGGGGAACCAGCGGCAATGAGGGCACTGGCCATACTGGTGGCAACTCTCACCGAGGCTGCAAGGTCTCTATCTCCGGTGCCATTTTCTTTGGTGGCTTTGCTACCGCGACGACAGGCCTCGTTCCCGCCTCCTTCACGGCTACACAAAGTCACAAGAAGACCCCGGGTGGGATCGACGTCATCCTAGGTCGGTTTAACTTGAGTCTCGGAACTCTCACAAATGCGACGTACTACGGCGGAACCGGGACCGAGTACTTCCATGATATGGTGGTGCATCGGGGACGCCCGATTATCGTCGGCCGAACCCTATCGACCAACTTGCCGACGGCGGGCACATTTGCCGACACAACCCGGACAGGACGGTCGGACGGATTCCTTGCATACTTGGATGCCGATTTGAACCGACTCCCGGAGATGGCAACTTATCTCGGTGCTTCTGGTACAAGTAATAATAACACAACAAATGCGCACGCGGTGGCAGTTGCGTCCGACGGCGAGGTTTACGTCGCCGGCCGCACCGCCGCTTCGAACTTCGTAACGGCCTATGGCTTCACAAATTCTACGTTGGCCGACCCTACGCGGACAACTTATCAGCACGTCAAACTCTCCGCCGCTGCGGGAAATGACTCGTGGATTGCACGCGTTACGCTGCGTGGAAAGGTGCGCTACTGCACCTTCCTCTCCGCAGACGCTGAGGATGGGATCTATGACATCGCGGTGAACCCGCTCGATGAAAGTGTAGTTTGTGCCATCGAAGCCGCAGGCTCAACAACTCTCAAGGAGGCTATTCCGGCTGGCAGGATCGACAATGTTTACGCAGGGTCGTTGGAGGGCCTCGTCGCGGTAATTTCGGCCGACCTCCGAACCCGTTCCGAGATCTCGTGGATCGGCGGTTCAGGAACGGATCGCCTTCGCAACGTTGAAGTGACCGACACCGGGCGAATCATTCTGGCTGGCTCAACCAGTTCTCGAACGGCCTGGTCTACGAACCCAAACGCTGTTTCCATCCTACAGCCCCATATCAGTCATGCTGGCGGAACGAGAACCGGTTCCCAAGAGGCCTTTGTGGCGCGGCTTGGAAGCACGTTACGAAATAGCACCGGAAACCAAGTTGTCACTTTCGGCGGATCCCGCAGCGAAACGCTTGTTGACCTCGTGCTGGCCGGCCCTTTTGCGGATGCCGTTGTCGCTGGGTACACGGCCTCAGGGGCTGGCGGCACGAATAACTATCCAACCACTGTAAATGCGTACTATGTGAACTCGACGAGTACGACTAATATAAATGGCTTCCTAACAAGACTTTCGGCCTCTGCCGATCCGATCGGTCTTTCCATTGCCGACCCGACGTTCCAGGGCGGACTGAATTCAAAGGGCGAAGCCAAGTACACCTGGGGGACGATAGAACTGAACGGCCCATCCACCCTGCTGAAGACCGTCAGCATCAGCTCGAGCAATTCAGCGATTGCTTTTCCGGAACCCTCGATTACGATTCCCCCTGGCAATCGCAAAGCTTCCTTTAAGATCTACGTTTACGGCTCAGCAGTGAGCCAGAACGTTACCATCTCCGCCGCAAATAGCGGCACCACGGTGACGGCGCCGTTGACGGTACTTCCTTCGCCACGTGTGCAGGTCTACTTCAGCGCGAACCCGGCCAAAGGCGGCCTGGATGGTAACGGGAACGCAAAGTATGTTTGGGGCAGCGTGTACTTGAACTCGCCGGCGATCACGGCAGAGACGGTAATGCTGACCAGCAGCAATCCGGCGGTCGCGATTCCAGCATCCGCCTCTGTTCAGGTCTTGCCTGGACAGCGGAGCAGGTCGTTCAAAATCTACACCTACGGCGTGGGTGCCACCACGAATGTGACGATTTCTGGCACAAACAGTTCTTTTACGGGCATGGAAGCCCTTACGGTAACGCCCTAAGCCAGATACTTGGTGAGGGCCTCGCTAAGGACCTTCGCGGTGAACGTCACCAGCGGAAGGCTGTCGGAATAGCGAAGCCGAGTTGGGCCCACAAGCCCGATGACCCCGGCTTCGTTTTCTCCGATGTAGAAACTCCGCCGCACGACCGAAAGGTTGTGCATCTGCTCGTTCCGATTCTCCTTTCCGATGCGAACCGGGGTGGAGTCCTCTCCCGGTGCCACCGCTTCGTAAAGCAATTCGCCCGAGCTTAGCTCTTGCAGCAGGTGCGTGAATGCGGCGACATCGTTTCGGAACTCAGGCTGGGAAAACAGGAATTCTTCACCTTCGGTGATCAGCTTCCCGCGCGTGTGTTCTTTGGCTACGGTGCGCACAGTGCCCCAGACCGTCTCAATAAGCTTATCCATCGAAGGATGGGATGCCGAAACCGGTGCTTTCGCTTTAGAAAGGGACCGGAGCTTCTTGCCAAAAAGGGCGTTTTTAAGGAGCTCGTTTGCGAGGCCAACGTCATCAAGGGTGAGTCCGGGCGGGCACTCCACCATCCGGTTTTCGATGTGGCCGTTGCTGAGAGCGAGAACGAACAAAGCTTGGGTCGGGCCAAGCGCCGAGAGCACGGCCATTTTCACCGTAACTTCCATCTCGCGCACGGTCGTCGCGACGCCCAGAAGCTGTGACAGTTGGCTGAGAGCTTTCGCGGTGTCGCGCAGGACAAGCATCAGCGCCTCGCCTTCGCCGGCGGCGGTCCGCACGCGGGTCTTCACACTTTCCTCGAGCTCGCTGGCGATCACAAGACGGTCCACGTAGTAGCGGTAGCCACGGTCGCTGGGAATGCGGCCGGCGCTCGTGTGGGGTTGGTTCAAGTACCCCAAGTCCAGCATCTCGGCCATTTCGTTGCGAACCGTGGCCGACCGAACTCCAAGCGGATACTTGGCCACCAGGGCTTCGCTGCCGACGGGCTCGGCGGTCATCACATACTCCACGATGATCGCGTGGAGGATCGTTTGTTTTCGTGGATCAAGCTCGCTCATTTTGCCTCTTCCTTTTATACGATCAAAAAGGTCCCGTATCCGGACAAGGTTTTGCCCGGATAGCGATAGTATGAAGGCATGATCTCACGTGCCGGAAGCTTTGCGGCGATCTGCTCTCTCGCGCTCGCCGGGTCGGTCCTCGGACACCCACAGGAAGAGGTCTACAGCTTCGAGCGAACCTACGTTACCGGGGAAGTAGACCGGTACCGGGTTCAAATCAAGTTCGAGGGAGCATTCTCCGGCGAAATCAATACTCGGGTCATCCAGACGGTCAAGAAGACGTATCCGAACGGCGACGCCGACGTCGAGACCCGGTCGTTGGGCGGGGAAATGATGGTGATGAACCAGTCCGGTTCGGTGCCAGAGACTCCGGCCCAAACGGTTCGCGTGAATCGAAGCGGTGCGCCGGCCGACCCGAAAGGGAAGACGAGGGCCAGTATCATGAACCCGATGCAGTATGCGTCTTATATCGCGAAGGCTGGCCTCAGGGTCGGGCAGGAGCTGAAAGTGGAGGACAAGTCGCCCGACGGCAACGTGACGGGAACGCTAAAGCTCACCGAAGTCAAAGAAGGCCGAGCCCAGTTGACCGGAGCGATGGACTTCACGACTAAGGACGTTCCGAATCCAGTTCACATTGAAATTAAGTCGACGGTGGCTCTGGACACGAAGAAGCAGGTCGAGACCAGCGGCGTCCTCACCGGATTGCCGAAATCCAATGAGATGCCGCCGATCGATCGGCTGATTTTCAAAATCACGCGAGAGCGCGACTAGTCTTTCTCGACACCCTGGGTCGATCCGTCGAAAGTGAGGCCTCGCTCGGCAAGTCCCTTACCGTGCGCTCCGGCCTTTGCCACCGGATACGCAACGCCGGGCCGCATCGCCGCCCAAATCTGGCGGTTCAGCACGTCGGGGTTAGTGGCATCCGGACGACCTAGGCTCAGCTTGCCGGAGCCACCCACGCGATTCACCTCTTCGAGCGAAACGCGTGCCGGTCGGAGCGCATACGGCCGGAAGTCCGGCTTCGTCGTAAAGCAAGCATCCATCAACGGGGCGTCGCGGTCGAACCGATTCATCGGCGGCACACCCAGGATGTGTCGGATGGTCCGCAGAACGGACGTCTGGTTGTAGAACTGCGAGACCACCGCGCCGCGCCGCGTGTACGGGCTGGCAACCAGCGATGGGCTTCGGTGACCATCTACGTGGTCAAAACCGTCCTGCGCGTCGTCTTCCACGGTGAACACCACGGTCTCCTTCCAGTACTTGCTCTTGGAAAGGGCTTCCAGGATTTGCCCAACGGCAAGGTCGTTATCCGCCATGTGCGCCCGCGGGGTCGGCATTCCCACCGATTGACCCGAGAGGTGGTCCTGCGGCAAATAAACGAATGACAGCGAGGGAAGCGGTTTACCGGCCGCCTCAAGCTGCTTCAGATCCTTGATGAAGACGCTGGCGCGGATGACGTCGGGGATTCCCATGTTCCAGCCCGGATAGTCCGGATGCGACAGCGACTTCAGGCGAGCGATCCCGATGTTCTGCTTGAACTTGAAGTCCCGCTTTCCGGCAAGATAGTCCGCCATCAGTTTTGCGTGGCTCTCGCCGCCCGCGGGCGTTGCATAGTCGTACTCGCCAAAGTTGCGGAAGGTCTTCTTGGCGGCAAGCACGGCATCCCAAATGTGGCCGGTCGACGAGATCGCAAGCGGGTCATCGCCGTACGGGTAGCTTCGCGTCCAGCCGCCAAAAGCCCGCTGGAAGTAAGCGCCAGCGTTTCCTTCGGTCGCCCAGGAGTGACCATCCGCGCTGAGGATTCCGTTGCAATAGAAATTGTCGAGGAGGACAAACTCTTTCGCGATGGCATGGTGGTTCGGAGCGACGTCCGGGCCAAAGATCGCCAACGACGGATCGCCGTCGCCTTCCGGAACCGCGCCAAACACCTGGTCGTAGGTTCGGTTTTCCTTGAGAATGTAGATGACGTGCTTGAAGACCGACGGCTCGCCGACGCGCTCTGGAATCGGAACCGGCGCGATGCCCGGTCGCGGCTTCTGTACCACCGGCTCGCTTGCAACCGGGCGGCCCGCGAAAGTGGCTGGAACGGAACTCAGCACTCCGGTGAAGTCATACACGCCGCGCTTGTTGCCGGTGCCAGAACGAGAGCCGATCCCGCGAGAGGCGGCAATGAGCAGGTTGCCGTTTGCTTCGGCGAGCGCGGTTGGGAACCAACCGCTTCGAATCTCGTGAAGCGGCTTGCCTTTGGTGCTAAGCGCAACTACGGCGTTTCGACCGCCGCAGGCAACGAATACGGTCTCGTCAATTTGAAGCAGCCCGTTTGGCGCGTCGGCGGATTGTCCCTTCCATACGGTTCGGGTACGTCCAGTCTTGGGGGCCGTGGCCGTGACGCGGGCGTCGTTTGCGTTTGCGGTCCAAATCTCGTCGCCAACCATAATCATTTGGGTGGGTTGGGAGCCGACCTTTGCCGTTCGGGTTCGCGTGCCGCTGGCGGTGTTGACAAACACGAGCGAGCCGGGGAGAGATATACCGCGTGCATCGACGGCGACTTTGGTTCCGCTGGCGTCAGCTTGGGCTCCCTTGCCAACCGGTCGGGTTCCCCAGCAGGAGACCACCCACTCATCGCCGACCTTCAGCAACGCATAAGGCGCAACATCGACGGCAACCCGTCGCAGGATTTTGCCGTTCATGATGTCCACCTCGGCGATCGCGTTATCTCGGTTAAGGCAAACCCAGGCGGTGCTCGCGGAAGAGAACGTAACGCCCTGCGGATACGAAGCTCCCGTAACCGTGGTTGAAGGCAAATTGATGCTGCGAAGGATTTTTGGCGCGTCGCCCGAAATGTCGACGACATTCAGCTCGCTGCCCGTACCGGTGACCAAAAGGGTTTTGCCATCCGCCGAGACATCCATGCCGTAGAGCGAGCCCTTTCCGGGGAGATCTAGCCGCGTGACCAAGCGAAGCGTCTTCACATCGCAGACGCTGATCCCGCCGTTGTCCTTCAGGTAGATCCGATCTCGGACCACGCGCGAGTCCACCGGCCGGTTGTTGATGACGACTTTCTCGCCGTCCGGAAGGATTCGTTGGTAGGTTGGCACAAGGGTGCCGGTTGCGTCGGTCTCGCCGACCTTATCCCTATTGATAAGCGAGAAGCCGATGGCAGCCCCGATTCCTGCGACCCCTAAGAGCAAGGCGGCCAAGTTCTTTCGTCTCACAACCAGACTATAAACCGTAGCATGGCCAGTTTCGGCACTCTTAACGATTAGCTAACATGATTTTCGATCTGTTTCGAAGTTTGGCGCGGCGCAGAAGCTTTCCACCTTCCACCGGCGGTTTCTTCGCTCTAGCCGAACCGAAACGTCTGCGGAAAGAGAATCGCTCGTGAGGCCGAGGGCCGAAACTCCCCGGTGCTCAGCGAGCACGGAGAAACGAGCCGTTGCGCAGTTGCCCTCCACGGCGATATCGAACGGGCCGGTGTAGTGCCGAACGCGGAAGTAACCGTCGAGATAGCGCCACTCATCGATGCTGCGGTGGACCAGCGTGCCGTTTCCGGTCTCCGTGACGAGACGGGGCTCGGCGACAAAGAGATGTCGAAGGGCGGCCCACTCGCGACGGTCGAGCAGGAACATCAGCGTCTGCAAGAGGTTGCGTACCTCTGCGTCGAGTCCTTCACCCGGTTTTCCGAAAACTTCGGTAAATCGGGCGTCGCGCAACGGACCGGTGCGAAACCGGTTGACGGACGCCTCGCCTCCAAACATTGATTCCCGCGCAACCACGTGCCTCCTATCGGCAGGAATTTCCATATCTTTATTCCTGACAAGGAGATTTTTGAAAATGATCCGGCGGGTATCCTTTAGTCCCGCTTGAGGTTGGGGTCGTTTTGCCGACGGCCTGTTTTTAGGCGGATTTCAGGAAACACACATGGCAGGATTTAAAGTTCGCATTCGGCTTCGCGCCTACGACCACCGCATCATCGACCAATCGGCGGAGAAAATCGTCGAGACGGCCAAGCGCACGGGCGCACGGGTAAAAGGACCGGTTCCTCTACCGACGCACCTGCGACGCTTCTGCGTTATCCGCGGACCCCACATCGACAAGGAGTCGATGGAGCACTTCGAGCTTCGCACCCACAACCGTCTGATCGATATCGTCGAACCGACGAACAAGACGATCGATGCTCTGATGCGCTTGGACCTTCCGAGCGGCGTCGACATCGAAATCAAGAGCTAACCGCTCTTTTTGAAGGCCCCGAACGGTTAGTTCGGGGCTTTTTTGTCGATGCCGATCTCAACTCTTCCACCGCCGGAAGACGTGACCTTGCTGACCCCCGAGAGGAACTTGGCACTTGCGCCGCCGTTCACGTCGCCCGTGAGGTCGCCGGCCGCAAAATTCGTTGCGGTGATCGAGGATGCTCCGGAGACTTTTACCTTCGTCGTCTTCGAACTACCATCTGCGATCGAAGCGGAACTAGCCCCGGATAGTTCGAGATCAACGTTTTCGGCCTCAATCTTCGCCGCCTGGAACTTCGAGGCTCCACTGAGGCTGAGGTTCACCCGGTTCACGACGCCCGTCGTAACGATTTTGCTTGAACCGGATGCCGTGCCGGAAATCCCGACTACGTTAGCGGCGGCAACAACGACTTGAGATGCCCCGCTCGCATCCGCCTGAATCTCCATCTTCTTACCGTTGATGGTCAGTGATCCGCCCCCACTCGCGTTTGCCTCCAGCTTCTGATCTTCGAAGCCGGTCACGCTGGCTTTGCTTGATCCGGAAGCCGTCACGCCTTCCAGTTTCGGAACGACAATCGAAATCTTAACCGGCAAGTTCGTTTTGAAGTCTTGTGGAATGTCAAACCGAACGGCATTGTTGCGAGACAGAACCGGCGTGATCAGGTTAGAGATTTCTTTCTGCGCCACGATGGTGATGCTTTGCTTGTCGCCCTTGGTGATGTCGATCGTAAAGGCGAATTCTGCCTCGACCCGGGTGAAAGCTTGCGTGAACTTTTTGTCGACCTTTACGGCGTCACCGGCTCCGACGATTTCGGGGCCCTTACCAACTTTTACGGTCGTCTCGCCGGTGGAATTGGTCGTCGAAGAAACGTACCGAGAGCCAAACGTCGTTGCATTGCAACCGCAGGCCAAAACGGCAAGTCCACCGATAAGCACCGCCGCGATGGCGAAACGTCGGTCCAAGTTTTGCTTTCGAGATGGGGGAACAGGTTGCACGGCTTCATCATAATGGGTTCCGTTTGCATGTTCCCACCTCACCGCAATATTTGGGCCGAACGGCCCTCAAGCGGATGATGCCGACTCGCGGCCATAATTTAAGGGGTTCATGACCCACGACCTCGTTCTGGTTGTCGATTTCGGCGGCCAATACACCCAGCTTATCGTTCGCCGCATCCGCGAGTTGAATGTCTACAGCGAGATGGTCGCTTGGAATGGCGCTGCCGCTGCCATCAGAGACCGCAAACCTTCTGCCGTAATCCTTTCGGGCGGGCCACGATCGGTGCTGGAGGAAAACGCACCGAACCTCGACTTCAGCGTTCTAGAGGGTATCCCGACACTCGGCATTTGTTACGGGCAGCAGTTGATGGCGGCCGCCCTTGGTGGGGAAGTTCGTTCGACTTCCCACCGCGAATACGGTTTCCAAACTCTTTTGGAGCAGGCCGAGGGTTCGCTTGTGGCCGAGATGAGCTCGCCGGAAGTCTGGATGTCGCACGGCGACCAGGTGATCGGGGCGCCCGCCGGGTTCGAAGTCACGGCATCCACCGCCGCCTGCCCGATCGCCGCCATGGAGAATACGGCCGCTCAGAAATACGCGGTTCAGTTTCATCCCGAGGTGACGCACACGCCATCCGGCCGAGCCCTGTTGGCCAAGTTCATTCAGGTCGCCGAGGTCCGGCAAGACTGGACGGCGGAAAACTTCATCGAAGAGCAGATTGCTTCCATTCGGGCCACGGTCGGCGACGGCAAGGTTTTGTGCGCCGTCTCCGGCGGCGTGGACTCCAGCGTGATGGCCGCGCTGCTTACGCGGGCCATCGGAGATCGCGCGGTTTGCGTGTTTGTCGACCACGGCCTTTTGCGTAAGAACGAAGCGGTCCAAGTTATCGATACGTTCGGAACGCATTTCAACGGCAACCTAAAGGCGTTCCACGAGCACGATCGCTTCTTTGGCGCGCTGGCCGGCCTGACGGACCCGGAGAAGAAACGAAAGGTCGTGGGAGAGCAGTTCGTCCGTGTGTTCGAGGATCACGCCGATGAACTTTCCGGATGCGACTATCTCGCGCAAGGGACGCTCTATCCCGACGTGATCGAGTCCGGTTCGCCAACGGCGGCAAAGATCAAGACCCACCATAACGTCGGCGGCCTTCCCGATTGGATGCGGCTAAAGCTGATCGAGCCGCTGCGGTGGCTATTCAAAGACGAAGTCCGCGATGTTGGCCGTCGTCTCGGGCTTCCCGAAGAGATGGTCGCTCGGGAGCCGTTCCCTGGGCCGGGACTCACGGTTAGGATTGTTGGCGAAGTCACCCGGGAACGCGTGCAGATCGTGCAAGACGCCGATTGGATTTTTCGGGAAGAGCTCCGGATGGCCGGCTTGCGCAAGGAGATCTGGCAGTCCTATGCGGCGCTGCTTGACGTTCGTAGCGTCGGCGTGATGGGCGACGAGCGAACCTATCAGCACCCGATCGTGTTGCGTGCCGTGCAAAGCGAAGACGCGATGACGGCGCGCGCGGTCAACATCCCGTTCGAGGTTTTGGAACGCGTCGCCTTCCGCATCGTCAACGAAGTTTCTGGGGTCAACCGCGTGTTTTACGACCTCACGAGCAAGCCGCCGGCAACCATCGAACTGGAGTAGAAATGGCAGAAACCCTTGACCTCCTACTGGACAACGCGACGATTACGGCGAAGATTGCCGAACTTGCGCGCGAGATTGAATCGGACTACGAAAACGAGCCGGTCGTTTTGGTTTGCATCCTAAAAGGATCGATCCACTTCCTTTCCGATTTGGCGCGGCATGTTCGGCTGGATACGCGCATTGATTTCATCCAGGCAAGCAGCTACCACGACTCCAAAACCAGCTCGGGCGTAGTGCAAATTCGCAAAGATCTCGACATCAATATCGAAGGTCAGAACGTCATTATCTGTGAAGACATCGTCGATACCGGAACGACGATCAACTATCTTCGAAGCCTTCTCGAAACGCGCAATCCCAAAACCCTACGTGTAGCGGCGCTTCTTTCGAAGCCATCCGCACACGTTGTAGAAAACAGCATCGATTATCTCGGATTCGAAATCGAAAATGAATTCGTGGTAGGATATGGACTGGATTACGCAGAACGCTACCGCAATCTGCCGTACATCGCCATTCTCCGCGGAGCCTAGGTTCAACCGAGCGTTGAACATTTGCCCAACCACACCTTTCGCCGCGGAAATTCAGCAAACAACCCATCATGACGCACAGCTTCCGACCTCGAAAGCAGCAACCCCAGAACCAAGAAGGCGGCGGACGTCGCCGTCGCGGCGGTGGCGGAGGAGGCCGACAAGGACTCCCGCAAACCAATGACCAAGAACTGGAACAGCTGCCGGAGCAGGACTACAACTTTTTTGACCAAATGACCCCGGCGGGCCTGCTGAAGGCCGCCAAAGCCGCCAAGCTAGACCCAAAGGTCCACCTTCGCCACGAGCTTATCGAAAAGCTTCTGCACCTTACCAACCAGGCAGAAGGCGCGGTTTACGATAAGGGCATTCTCGAAACCATGGGCGACGGCTACGGATTCCTGCGCCGCCCGAATTACCACATCACCTCAAACGACGTTTATCTCAGCCAGAATCAGGTTAAGAAGGCGAACCTGAAGTCCGGCGACATCGTTTTCGCCCAGATTCGACCTGCGCGAGAAGGCGAGAAGTATCCCGCACTGCTAAGAGTCGAAAGCGTCAACGGAATCGCGTCGCAAGCGCCGGAGATGCAGAAGCGCAAGTCGTTTGACGAACTCACTCCGCTGTTTCCGAACGAGCGTTTGAGAATGGAAACGGTTGCTGAAGCCATTCCGGCGCGAATGGTCGACCTCATTTCCCCCATCGGAAAAGGTCAGCGCGGCCTCATCGTTTCGCCGCCTAAAGCCGGAAAGACCACGATGATGAAGACGATTGCGAACGCAATCACCGTGAATCATCCGGAAGTTTACTTGATAGTTTTGCTCGTGGACGAGCGACCGGAAGAAGTTACCGACATGAAGCGGTCGGTTCGCGGACAGGTCATTTCCTCGACGTTTGACGAACCGGCGGAGAACCACATGCGTGTTGCTGAGCTCTGCCTAGAGCAGGCAAAGCGACTCGTGGAAGCAGGACGCGACGTTGTGATTCTCTTGGACTCGCTGACGCGACTTAGCCGAGCTTCGAACTTGACGATCAATCCTTCGGGACGAACCCTCACCGGTGGTCTGGACCCTGCGGCTCTGTACCGACCCCGACGGTTCTTCGGTGCGGCGCGAAACGTGGAAGAAGGCGGATCGCTCACGATCATGGCTTCCGTTTTGGTTGAAACCGGTTCGAAGATGGACGAAGCGATTTTCGAAGAGCTTAAAGGAACCGGTAACAGCGAAATCGTGCTTGACCGCGACCTTGCCGAGCGGCGAATCTGGCCGGCAATTGACGTCAAGCGGTCTTCGACGCGACACGAGGAGTTGTTGTTTAAGAAGGAAGAGCTCGAGGGCGTGGTGCAACTCCACCGACTTCTGGCAAACCAAGAAAAGTCGTACGAGGCGACCGAGTCGCTGATGAAACTTCTGAAGCGAACACCGAGCAACGCGGCTTTCATCGAATCCGTCATTGCCCGCACGAAAGCAACCGTGTAATATGGCGGCGTGACCACCGCCGAGATCTTTGCCGCCGTTCGCGCCGGGGACGTTTCGCACTTCGAAGCGAACCCGGACCAAATCCAGTTGCGAAACCCCGAGTCGCGTGCGGAGAACTCTTGCCTCTGGTATGAGATTTCGCCATTGCACGCGGCGGCGGCGAACGGCCAACTCGCGGCCGTAAAGCGGCTCGTCGAGCTCGGGGCTGAGGTTTACAGCCATCCACTTTCGACCTATCCGGCGGTGGTCGTCGCCGACTGGGAAGGCCATCCGGAGGTTGTGAAGTATTTCCTGGAAGAGATTCCGGGTAAGGCCGAAGGAACGCTTGGCATCGGCGTGACCTGTAACTTGGCGGGACGCCAAGGATGGATTGACCAGGTTCGGCAGCATATTGTCCGTGACCCGCTGGCGGTGCATCAGCGCAGCTGGATCGGCGACACGCCGCTTCATTGGCCCGGCCACAACGGCTACATCGAGATCGTGCGGCTGCTCCTGGACGCCGGTGCCGACCCAAACGCCGAGGAGAACAACTGGATCGGCGGAACACCGCTGCATTGGGCCAGCGAGCGGCACGTCGATATCGTCAACTTGCTGATTGAACGAGGCGCAAACCCTAACGCGCGCGTAACGCGGCCCGGTTCCCACCACTTAGGCGGCACGCCGCTTCATTGGTGCGCCCGGCAGCCGGAAGACTGCGTGGAAGTCGCTCGTGCCTTGGTTCAAGCGGGAACGGACCCGAACGCGTTCGACGCGTTCGGGAAGACGGCCGCGGAGTATGCGCGGCTGAACATCGCGGCGTTTCTAGCTGCCTAGCTTAGTCCCACCAGAAGAACCAGATCGGGTTGCCCAAGAGCGATTCGGCGAGGTTTGCTACCGTCTCGGTGCCTTGGTCCACGACGTCGCTGGCAAAATAGGCCTGTTCGAAGGCCAGCGTCTTGGCGTCGTTTGCGTCCATCACCGGCTTCGTCAAAAACAGTTCGATGGCATCGCTGGTGAACGAGAAGGGAACCGCGCCGTAGCCGGCGTTCCATCGGCGTAGGACGGCGGTGATCTCGGCGTCTCCCGGGCAGTCGTTCCAATCGCCAAACGTAAGCTGCGTAAAGACGTCGGTCGGATTCTTTACGGGAACAAGGACAATGGCAACCTGGCCAAACTCTTCTTCCTCGTCCTCGGCTTCTTCTTCGTCGTCCTCATCCTCGTCGTCCTCATCCTCATCTTCGAAGTCGTGCAGTAGAGCGCTCTGAAGGTCGAGTTCCTCGGCTTCCGGAAGCTCTGCGGCATCAAAGTCTCCCCAGGCTTCGGCATAGCCTTCGGCTACTTCGTCATCCTCATCGACGAGTTCAAGCTCTTCCTTGCGGGCGGCAAAGAATTGCTCGACGTCAACCTCGTCGGCGTCGGCAGAAACTTCAGAAGGCGTGGCGGCCTCGCCTTCTTCCAGTTCCGGCGGATTCAAAACAACGTTGGGCGTCGTCAGCATCGGCCAGAGGCCGGTACTAGGGAATGCGGCAACGTGGGCTTGCCAAACTTCGAAGGCCTGCTCCTTCTCAACCCATTCAAGCGAAAACGTCCCTCGCGCGCCGATTAACTCAATGGGAAGATCCTGTTCCATCGGCCGCAGGTTATCCGAAAGGAGAGGCCGTTAGCGACGGTCGCCAGCGGCCTGGCTCTCACTTCTTATGTCAATCTTCCAATCGGTCAGTCGCGCGGCCAGTCGAACGTTCTGCCCGCCCTTGCCGATCGCCAACGAAAGCTGGCTGTCGGGAACGACGACGAACGCGCTCTTTTCGGCTTCGTTGAGTCGAATCGAGTTGACCTTGGCCGGGGAAAGCGAGTCGGTGATGAACTTCTTCGGGTCGTCGCCAAAGTGCACCACGTCGATCTTCTCGTCGTACAGCTCATCGACGATGGCCTGGACGCGGGTTCCACGCGGTCCGATGCAGGCACCAATCGGGTCAATGCGCTCATCAAGGCTGATGACGGCAATCTTGCTTCGTTGGCCCGGCTCGCGGGCAACGCTCTTGATGACGACGACGCCCTGCGAAATCTCCGGAACTTCCAGTTCGAAGAGCTTCCGAAGGAGGTTCGGGTGGGTTCGGCTGACCGTGACGCGGAATCGACGGTGAGCATCATCCACGCGGAGAACGTAGACCTTCAGGCGGTCGTTCGGGCGGTAAGGCTCGGTCGGAACCTGCTCGCGCTTCGGCAGCTCGGCTTCCATCTTGTTCACCTGGATGAAGATGCTCTGGCCCTCGCGTCGGCTCACGGTTCCGGTGACGAGGTCACCGATCTTCTCGGTGAAGACGGCCTGGATGCGATTTCGCTCCGATTCCCGCAATTTCTGCTGAAGTACCTGCTTCGTCGTCTGCGCGGCAATACGGCCGAACTGGAGCGGATCGACCGCAACGAACAGCGAGTCGCCGATTTCCAGCGCCGTGTCCTTCTTGCGGGCGTCTTCCAGGCTGATTTGGCGTCGCGCGTCGGTCACCACGGCCACTACCTCTTTACCCACTGAAGCGCTCAGCGGCGAGAGGGTGATTTTGACGCGAATGTCGGCATCTCGCGCGCTAATATATTGCTTGTAGGCGGCCGAAAGAGCCTCTTCCAGATCCAACTGCAGTTCTTCTACCGGAAGATCTCGCTCGTCTGCGATTGCTCGAAGTTGCTGTAGAATATCCATCGCTCGTTCTTGTGCCCCCTATTTGTTCAGAACCTTCCCGACAAAAAAAGGCGGCCATAGCCACCCTTTACGCCGGTTGCTCTGAAGTTGTGCTAAGAGTATAGCATGCCGCTGACCATCTTCGTTCGGGACCTTGAGGTCTATGCCTACCACGGAGTACCCGCGGAGGAGCGCGTCATTGGCCATCGGTACCGGCTTTCAATCGAACTTGATCTGTCGGAATGTGACGCCGTGACGAGTGATCTTGTATCGGAAACGGTGGACTACGGCAGCGTCGCTGTGTTGGCGGGCACCATTCTGCGAAGCTCCCGAGCGCATACTCTCGAGCGGTTGGTTGGAGAAATCTCCGACGCCATTTTTGCGCAGTTTCCGACCGTCTCTGCGGTCCGCATCGAGCTTGGTAAGCCGATGCCTCCGGCCGACGTGATCGTACGGGAGCTCGGGGTCATCTACTCGGCACGGCGCGAAGGAAAGTAAGCTCTCCGGCATGAACTCGCCCAGGAGAAAGCTTCGCATCGCCGTTTGGTACAACCTGCCGAGCGGTGGGGCGAAGCGGGCGCTGCATTACCATTTGGCCGGCCTCAAGGCTCGCGGCCACCACCTGGAGGCATGGCGACCGGACGTTCAGCAATTGGACTTCATGCCGATCTCAGAGGTCGTGGAGAAGGAGCATGTCGTTCCGCAGACTATCAAGCATATTCCCGACGGACCGCTTGTTACAAAGATCGGCAAAATTGCTAAGGAGCCCGAAAACATGGTGGCATCGTGGGATGCGCAGGGCCGGGCCTGTGCGGCGGAGATCGAGCATGGGGGATTTGATGTCCTTTTCGCGAACACGTGCATGTTTTTCCACGCACCATTCGTGGGCCGATACTTAAAGATCCCGAAGCTCTTGTACCTGCAAGAACCGAACCGACCGCTCTACGAACCGTTGCCGAGGCTTCCGTGGCTGCCATTCGTTCCGGCAGAGCATCCGTCGGGCATTCGCGGCCTCCGAGCACGATTTTTATTTGAAATCGGGAGGCGTGGTGCCGGGCTAAAGGGTCTGGCAGAACTGCAAAATGCCCGTTCCTACGACCGGATTTTGGTGAATTCGTTCTTCAGCCGCGAGGCGGTGTTGCGGGCGTACGGGTTGAATTCAAAGGTTTGCTACCTAGGCATCGACTCCGGGATCTTCTCAGATCAGTCAAAACCAAGGGAACGGTTCGTCATCGGAATTGGAACGTTTGGCCCTTCCAAAAACATCATGCTCGTGGTGGAGGCCCTCGGAACGATTCCGCCAGCGAAGCGTCCCCCCCTCGTCTGGGTCGCGAATATGCAAGATGAGCCCTACCTGGCGGCTTGTCTCGCGCGGGCAAAAGAACTCGGGGTTGACCTTCAACCCAAAAAAATGATCTCCGATGTCGAGATGGTAGATCTGCTCAACCGGGCAACGGCGATGGTTTATGCGCCGCGACTGGAGCCGTTTGGCTTTGCGCCGCTAGAAGCGAATTTCTGCGGAACCCCGGTGATTGGCGTCGCCGAAGGCGGCGTTCGCGAGACGGTACAAGATGGAATGAACGGCCTCCTGGTGGACCATGATCCGGTCGAAATGGGCCTGGCCATCGTTCGCCTCCTCGATGATCCGGCGTTGGCACGACGCTTAGGCGAGCAGGGAAGGGAGGTTGCCCGCGAGAAATGGAGCGTCGAAGCGAGTATCGACCGACTTGAGGCGGAGTTATTCGGGGTGCTCCATTCGACGTGATTTCGGTCGTTATCCCCAGCTATAACCATGCCGCGTATCTCACGCAGGCGATTGAGTCGGTGACCGCGCAGACGGATCGAGACTGGGAGATTGTGCTGGTGGACGACGGCTCGATCGATGGAAGCGTCGCGATCGCGGAAGAGTTTTCTAGGCAATGCAATCTTCGCGTGTTCCGAAACGCGCGGAACCTCGGAACTTACGGCACGTTGCAGCGGGCGGCTGAGCTTGCCGAAGGCGAGTTCATCGCGATCTTGAACTCGGATGACTACTGGGAGCCAACAAAACTTGCCCAGCAGCGCGCCGCCATCGAGGGAGCGTCGTTTTGCTACACGCTCGGGCAGCAGGTTGATGAGAACGGGAACGTTCGCCCGGACGACCAGCACGGCGACTGGCCGCGCGACCGGGTTCAAAACCTCTTGCCCTGGCTACTTTGCGAAAACCGCGTGCTGGCAAGCAGCGTTTTGTTTCGCCGAGAGAACCTGAAGTTTCATACCGAGTGCCGCTATTCCGGCGATTGGTTGGCGTTAATCGAGCAGAGCCTGCTGGGCTCCGCAGCCTTCATTAACGAGCCATTGACTTCGTGGCGGGTGCATTCCCAAAGCACGCATCGACGTAGCGCGGGCCAAGTTGCGGAGGAGGTCGCGGTCCGCGAGGCAATTTGGAGACGATTTGGCGAAACCGACCGGTCTAAGTTGGCGCACGGAATGATGCACCTCGCCGCGCTCCGCGTGCTTCGCGGAGAAATGGCGTCCGCAAGAATGATCGCCCTGAGGGCGATTTTTTTGCGGCCTGGCCAGACCACGTTTCGCCGTGGGCTTGCCGCCGCACTGCCGTCCGTCCTATCGCGCCGAAAACTTTGGCGGCAAGATGCGGCGATCTCTGCCGCACCTCTGCCTAAGATCGAGACGTTGGGTTAGGCCACCACGGTCCAGCTACGTAGCATCCAGGCATGCTTCTCTAACGCCAGCAGTTGCGCGTGAATGAGGTCGGCGGAGACGACGTCCTTATCCTCAATTGTCTCAAGCCGGGTTCGTACCGCTTCGATAATCAGTTCCAATCGGTGAAGGATGAGGGACAACACGTCCGCGTCGAAGATTTCGCCGGTTGGCATCGCCGGAAGCAGGGGGTCTGCAACGAGAACATCGAGGTTGCCGTTCGCCGTCGATTTGAGCGCGCGAATCCGCTCCGCGCTGTCGTCGGCAAAGGTCTGAGCCGAAGCGTAAACGTCATCTAGGAACTCGTGAATCTCCAGAAAGCGTGGCCCGACGATGTTCCAATGCGCGTGCTTGGTCTGCAGACCAAGCACGAGATAGTCTTCCAGGTTCGCCTGCAGGGCGGTCGATACCGATTTCGTTGTGGTGGGTTCCATGGGTCTCCCCTCTGGTTACTCCCGGATTACCGACCAGCGGACGATTGCTGTCGAGGAAGGGCCACTTGGTCCCGGTAAATGATCGCCAGGCTGATCGCCAAGATTGGATAGCCAATGATGGCTCCGACTCCGGTCATGCTCAGCACAGCGACTACTAAGCCAAGAATAAGCGAGATGCCGGCGGCCGCCCAGAGCTGGGGCTTCAACGCCGCCCAACTGGCTTGCATCGCTTCCGCAGGTCCCAGGCGCTCGGCCACCACGAACGGCATCGACAGCAGGAGAAGCCCGTTGACCAGGAGGCCGGGGAGGCCCAAAAAGCAGATAGTTATGAAAATCGCCGCCCCCACAACAAGGTTAACGAGGAAGGAAACCAAGAATATATTGAAGCCTTGCCCGTCCAATCGGAACACATCGCCGGCAGAGATGGGCTCGCCCCGAAGGGTCATCAGCGCCATTCTCACCAGACCGCCAAGCGCGATGGCCTGAACCACACCCGCAGCGGCGGAGAGTGCAAGGACGATAAGACTGGTCCCGAAAAAGCCAACCAAGCTTGCCGGTGACGAAGTAGGTCCGGAGATGCCTGGCATGAATTGGCTACCAAAGTTCAGGATCGCCACCACAAAGGAGAGCGCCGCGGGAACCAGTGCGGCCACCAACCACACTCCGGCGTTCTTGGAGAAAATCTGAAAAGCTTCTCCAAGAAAGTCCAGGTTTAGCGACGGGCGATGAAATCCGCGCGGGTACTGCGTGTAGTTTGGAGGGGTTTGCATGGCTTCGAGTTACGTTACGGAAAATCGGCCTCTCAGGATTCAACGCGGAAGGAATTTGCCACCCTTTCGACATTTGGCATGTTCTCAACGGCGGTGAGTGCGGCCCGGAAGTCAGATTCTGTGGCAGGGTGCGTCAGGAAGACCATCTCGCCCCGACCTTCCGGCAACGTTTTCATCTCCATTTCCGCGAGCGAAACCCCATGCTCGCCAAACTCCAGGGCGATGGTGCCCAATACGCGCGGCCGGTCTTGAACGATGAGCCGCAGGTAGTTGCGGGTTTGCAGCGAGTCGATGGATTCCGTCTTCGCACCGATGTCGTAGGGAAGCGCACTGCCCGGGCCACCGGCGGCAAGGTTCCGGCCGACGTCAATGAGGTCGCCGATGACCGCGCTAGCGGTTGGGTCGCTTCCCGCCCCGCGACCACTAAACATGAGATCGCCGACGAAGTCGCCGTTGAGCCAGAGGGCGTTGTAGACGCCGTGAACGTTGGCCAGCGGATGCGCCTTAGGTAGCAGAGTTGGATGAACCCGGGCGCGGATGCGATCTGGAGCGACGGCATCCACGATGCCGAGGAGCTTGATTCGGTATCCGAGCAGGTCGGAGTAATGCATGTCTGTTCGCGTTACGGCGCGAATTCCTTCCCGGTGGATCGATTCCAAAGGGACCTGTTTGCCAAACGCGATGCTGGCAAGAATCGACATCTTGTACATCGTATCGAATCCGTCGACATCGTTCGTGGGGTCGGCTTCGGCGTATCCAAGCGCCTGGGCCGAGGCGAGCACATCGCCAAAGTCAGCCCCTTTATCCTGCATCTCCGTCAGGATGTAATTGGTGGTGCCGTTGAGAATGCCCATCATTTTCAGCACCGCGTTTCCCGCGAGTTGATGCTTGAGTGGCTGAACCAAGGGGATTCCGCCACCCACGGCGGCTTCGTAATGCAGATCCAAGCGGCGGGCCTTTGCCATGTGAACCAACCGCGAGCCTTCCTTCGCCATCAGCTCTTTGTTCGCGGTGACGACGTTTTTCTGGTTCTGGATGGCGCGCTCGACAAGGGCTCCGGCCGGGTCGGTTCCGCCGATAACCTCGATGATCACGTCGATGGTCGGGTCGTCGACGATCGAGCCGAGGTCGGTGGTGAAGAGATCGCTCGGCAATTCGCGGGGTTTTGATCCGTCGCGAACGCCGATCTTGACGACCTCAACCGGGAATCCGACTTTCTTTTCGATCGACTCGCGATTGTCGGCCAGCATTCGGTACACGCCGGAACCGACCGTGCCGAAGCCGAGCAACCCAATCCTCAAAACGCGCGATGAACTCACGGTGCAAGTTTGGCATGCCTTCGCCGCCTGGTGAGGGGGCGCAGTTTTCTCAACATCAGGTAGGAAGTGCTTGTTATTTTCGGTTCGGTACCGTACATTACCGATATGATTTCGCATGCTTTACGAAATTGTTTGGCCCTTTGTTTCGCCGTAGCCTTTCTCGCTCCCGCAATAATTCAAGCCGCGCCGGTGCGAATCGCAACTTCGAACTACACCGTGCCCGGCGAGGTGAACGTCCAGTTTGTGGACGCGGTCACGGTAGATGACGGGAGCCTGTTCGTGCTTACGTCCGGTCTGGCCCTCAGCCAGCCACGCCTGCGACTCACCCGCTACAACGTAAACGGCGGCAGGTCTTGGTCTCGAACGATCCTCGTTCCTTCCATCCCGGTCGCAAGCGACGAAGCGCTTAAGCCGGCCAGCCTACTCGGGCTTACTGGCGGCAAGGTGCTTGTGCTTTCCCAGCGCGGACCTTCTGTTGAGACGGATGGCGTCACGGTGGACATTGTTGGCCGAGTGTTCAACGCCGCGGGGAACGTCCTTGCCAATCGGGGAATTGCGCCGATCATTTACACCACGAAGGGCATAGAAAGTGACTTTTTCACCGCGCAAGCCACGCAAGACTTTCAGGGAGGCATTTGGGTCTTGGCAAACGGCTTTGCCGTGGGCAAGTCCGAGGCCGTCGCTCTCGTTCGATTCAACGAGAGTTTCGAACCCCAATTCGTGAGTGAGTTCCTCGGTGGAAACCTAACCGTAGACGGCTCTGGCACTCTCGTTGAAAAAGCGAAGGGCTTAGGAATCTGCCAAGGGTTCAATTTTGGTGCGTCCATTGCCTACCAATCGGTTACCGTCTCCGATTTCAACTACGCGGGCACAATTTTTCAAGACTCTAGCAGCACAATTACCGGCCAGAGTTACCGCGATAACACCTACGGGCCGGTGAGTTTCTCCGACACTGAAAGCACTGGTGATTTACGCTTTTCCAACCTCATTCCCAGCTTCGATGCGGCTTCGCGAGACCATCAAGCGGCTGCGTTTTTGCCCGTGCGGCCGTTTCAAACTCGTGCGGCTCTATTCCATCTGAGCTTGCCCTCCCTCAGTGGATACGGAGAACTCCAGCCGATGGTGTATCCCGACCCACCCCAAGTCGAAGCACTTCCAGGTCAACGTTTCGTTGCCGGCAACTTCATTTCGTTCGGGTCGAGTGCCCAAAGGAGATTGATCCTCGGCTACGGCGTCCCCATCCAAGACAATCTGTTCTCGGCAGTAAATGCTTTGCTCCTTCCACCGGCTCCCTTGGCGAGCGATTGGCGGTTAGATTCGCTTAGAACCGATGCCGCCGGTGGCACCTACTTGGCCGGAGGGCCGCCCGTTGGCGGAAAAGAATCTCTCGGGATCCTAGTCCACTTTGATGTCAATATCGGCGAAAGGAAGCTGGGCGTACTATGGCAACTCACCAACCCGTCAGGCTCGTTCAAGGCAAAGCGAATCTTATCGACTACCTTGAACCGGATTTTTGCGGTCGGCGTGAACGATGCAGGGACCATCGGCGTGCAGCTTTTCCAGGAGGCAACCTACTTCCGAGGCATCAGCGTGACGTCTCCGTTTCTTCGCCGTGGCGCAAAAGGCAGCCTCCGCCTGTTGTTTGCCGAAAGTGCCCCGGCCGGGGGTTACGTCGTTCAGCTGTCTAAGCTCACGGGCCGATTCAACGGAATCCCAACCCGAATCACGATTCCGGAAGGCAAGAACTTTGCTGAAATTGAGTTTGACGTACTGAGAACCGCTCCGGTCGGACCGATCACGATCTCCGCACGCGGCGATCTGGCGCACGATTTGATCAACCCGGTCCACACGACGACGGTTGAGATCCAGTAAGGAACTCCAATTGGAAGGGACCGAGTTTCTCGTCCTTTCTTGACAAACCTGCCGAAATCGCGTATATTCGACTCTATGTGTCTTAAAGCGACTCGCTTATTTTTAGTTCTGTTCTGTTGCGCTTTGTTCTTGCCGGTAAAGGTCGCGTTCGCCGGGCCGGTTCGCTTAGCGCTGTCGAACTACGCCCCTCCGGGAGAGCGGAACGTTGGATTTATTGACGCCTTCACAACCACCGACGGCGGCTTGGGCGTCCTGACTTCCGGCGAGGCCGAAGGTCAGCCCCGCCTTCGTCTCACCCGTTACGACGCGAGAGGAATCCGAAATTGGTCGCGAACCATCTTGATTCCTTCCCCGGTCGTGGAGACCGGCGAGAATCTCCGGCAAGCGAGTTTGCTCGCGACGCACGATGGAAACTTGCTCGTTCTGTCCCAGTTCCTCGACTTCTGATGCTCCGGCGGTAACGGTCGACATCGTCGGAAGAGTGTTCGACCCGATGGGAACCGTTGTCGCGAACCGAGGTCTGGCACCGATTCCGGTAAACCGAGACGGTGTTCAGGTGAACTTCGAGACGGCCCAGGCGGTTCTCGGCAAGGACGGATTCATCTGGATGACGGCGAACGGCAACGTGACGGAAACAAACGCAGGGGTCTTTGCCTTTTTCTGCTTTGATCCTCGCTTGAACCTCGAAGCGTTTTCGATGATTTCTGGGCGGATTGAAAAAAACTACGAGTTTTACAGGAGGAGCCTCGGAATCGCGCCGAGTGCGAAGTCCGGGATCACCATCAGCGTCCAGGATACCTACCGGGAATTTTTGGCCGGCAAGATCGTGGTTACGGAAAGCGTCTACGTTTTTAGCGGCTATAAATGGGAAACGGAAGTTCTTTACAATGGTCTCGACGAGCGTTTGAAAACATACGAAGTAGAGGGTTCAAGCCCGGGTCCGATGTACTTCTACAAAGGGTTCGACGCCGCGGTATCGGGAGATCTGAGTCTCTTGACGATTACGAGCATGGATCCCAAGGAACAGGAGCCACGTTGGTCGACGTTGGCGGTCCACGACGATAGCACGTGGATATATCCAAACCTTTTGGATTGGCGGGAATACACGCCGACGAATTCCCACCATGTTGAGCCGTTGCCAGATGGCGGGTTTCTGTTCGCTACCCCCCTGACCGACTCTGATGTCCTGATCGAATGGACAAAGCGGATCCCCGCAGAACTGGATGAGAGTGGGCGTGCCATCGCGGCCGTGGCCGAGCTGCGGTTGCCCGCCAGCCAGAAGGACCCTTGGCTACTTCGGAGTCTTCAGACTTCAGAAGCGGGAACCGGATACCTTGCGGCCGGATCGAGTATCGACGGCAAAGAATCCCTCGGAATCTCGATGGCAACGATCCGGTCGCCGAAAGGCGCGGAGGAAGGCGCGATCGTGTGGCAGCTTGCCCAGACGCCTAAGTGACCTTTCGTTGCTAAAAAGTTGCTGCCAACCTTGGGTGATAAAGTCTTCGCCGTTGGGGTTAATGCAGAGGGGATCATTGGCATGCAACTGTTCCAGGAACCGGAGTTCTTCCGCGGGGTAAACGTGCCGATCCAACAGGTTTTCGGAGGTGCGGAAACCGTGTTCCGACTGATTCTTAACAAGCCGGCTCCAGACGGTGGCTACCCTGTGCGTCTCTCGTTCGATTCTAAGCGGTTCCGCGGCATCCCGGCACAGGTCACGATTCCCGCCGGCGAAACCGTCTACGAAGGTGCGTTCGAAGTGTTGCCGTCGGCCAGATTGGGTCTCAGCACGATAACTGCCCGGGGCGACCTGAAGATCGATAAGGTCACGACCGTTCACACGGCCACCCTCGAAGTGATGTCGAAGTAACCTCGACCAATCTGCCATGATTTGGGCATTCTTGGTATCCATCCTGACCCGGTAAACAAGGTCTATGCCTCCGGCGGGGGTATAGACCTGAGCCTGGACCTTTACCGGCCAGCTGGGGAAGGCCCGTTCCCGTGCGTCATTTTGATTCACGGGGGCGGGTGGGGAACCGGCAATAAGTCTGAGATGGCACCGCACGCAAAGGTGCTCGTGGAGCAGGGAATCGCGGCGGCGTCGGTGCAATACCGTTTCTCGCCAAAACACCTTTGGCCCGCGCAACTCGTTGATGTTCGGGCGGCGGCGGCTTACCTGCGAAAGAACGCGGCTTCACTTCGGTTGAGCCGAAGGAGGTTTGCGGCGGCGGGGGAGAGCGCCGGAGCGCACCTCTCTTACTGGCTCGCCGTGAAGGGCGACGTACGCGCGGTTGGGGCGGTGTCGCCGCTGCTCGATTGCACGATGCCGATGTCGCCTGACGGAGAGCGCTACCAGATCGTTCAGCGCACGCTTGGCCCGGGCTGGCGCACGAAGGTCCGGGCGTTTTCCCCGCTGTTCCGGGCGAAGAAGGGCGGACCGCCGGTCTACTTTATCCATGGCCAACGCGACCCGTGGGTACCGGTGGAGCACTCAACGAAACCGGCGGAGTACCTTCAACGGCTCCGTACCGAAACCCGCGTGGTGATCGTTTCGACGATGGGGCATGGTCTCTCGTTCAAAGATCCAAAGCAACTGGCCGCCTGGCAGGCTTTTGCTCGTTGGGTCGGGCAGATTCTCTAGACTTGGCCGCGACGGATTTGCGGAGTCTCACTCTCTCTCAGTACACATAGCTGTAGAGAACCCTCTTGGAACCTCCAAACATGAGTTGCAGCTTTGGCTCTGCACTGGTGATCTTGGCTTGCAGGGCAAAGGCTCGGGCTTCTTTTTCACTTGAGAATCCGTTATATTGCCAGCCTTGAATCAGACTCGCAATCATTCCTGTACTCTGATCAGGCGAGAGGGAAGCAACGCTTCTTCCCACGCACGAGCGCAAGTCTGCTTTACCAAAGCGGTCCGGAACGCCATTGATGAAAGCATCCATTGCTTTGTCGCGAACTTTTTCTGCTTCTTCAATCGCCTTTGTTAGTTGTACGTAAAAAGGCCCCGCGACACTATCGAGCTCTCGGCTCCTTTTGGCAGGATACGCACCAAAGCAGATTGAAGTCGAAACCAAAGGTGATACGGTCGGCTTCGCTGCCGTGGGGGCAGGCTTGGGAACCACGTACTCTTTCGATTGATCGATGAGCGGGCTCGCAAATAACTTTGCTCGCTGGCGAGAAACGTTCGCATCCGTTATCGTATGTGTGACGTCCCGACCGCCGAAACTTAACGTGACTTCGATATTCGCCGTCAAAATAGCCGCCGGGTCGCCGTCGGCCCTTTGCGAGCCGGCGAACATCTCCATGTCGATGGGTTCCAATAGTGCCGCCGGTAGACTTGACATCCGGACGGCGTCGTCCGCCGGAAGCGTGAGCGAGAGCTCGGCGAATTTTTTGAGTCGGATGGCGCGAAGCAATCTTCCGTAGGTCCTTGCCTCCAGCCACACGTTGTTTCGGTCCTCGCGAAGGACATACCAACCGCGCTCGCTAGCCAGGTCGATCACGGCGGGTACTGTCTTGCACTTTGAGAGTGCCTTCAAGTTCGACTCATGATCTTGAATTTCCGAAGTGATAAAGATTTGCGGGCGGAGGTCCTCCTTTGGCCCAGGAACCGAATCCTGGGCCATCGCGATAATGAGGAGGGGGACTAGAGTCATTTGTCCGCCAAGACGACCCGCAGCTCTAGGCTGCCGAGGCGCAGGACGTCGTCGGGCCGCATCTGGGTTCGCATGTTCGGGCTCAGCTTCGACTCATTCAGCAGGGTGCCGTTCGAGCTGCCAATATCGGTAATGAACACGCCTTGGTCCGTAACCTCGATGATGCCGTGCTTGCCCGAGACATAGGCGTCTTTGATCGGCACGTCGTTCTCATCCTTGCGGCCAAACGTGTTCGCGCCCGCCTTCAGCGGCGCGTCGAAGTCTCCGCCGACGAGTCGCGCCGGGGCGACTTCCTTCTTCGGCGCGGACGAAATCGCCGCCGTTTTGTTGCCGGCGAAGGCTTGGGTCACGTTTCCGGTGGCGCCGCCGGGCAGAACGAACTGAAGCTCGAAGCCGCCCAGGCTAATCTTGTCTCCAGCCGAGAGTGGCTGCTTCACGCCAACAACCAAGGCGGTGCCGTTTACCTTCGTGCCGTTCGTCGAGCCGAGGTCCTCAACCGTAACGGTGCCGTCCGGCGACGAGGTGATTTGAGCGTGTCGGCGGCTCGCGCGACTGTCGGAGACGGTAATGTCGGCTTCTCGGCCAAGGGTGTTTGTGCCCGGGCGGATGGGATACTCCTTTCCGCCGGATTCCACCAGCATCGGAAGCTGGATGGCGGGCGCGCCAAAGGCGTCGCCGGGCAACGCTCGGTCAAAAATCAATCCGCAGTCCATGCAGAAGAAGAGCCCGGCCGGGTTGAAGGTCTTGCAAACCGGGCACTGAACCGGCTTGATCGTCTGGGTGACGTTAAGGCTCGGACCCACCCCCATGATCGTCTTGTTCGGATCGGCGGCCGGAGCCATGTCAAGCCGCGTCTTGTTGGGGTCTGCGTTAAGCATCTGGGTTCGATTCTGGTCCGACATATTGGCTCTACCTTAGGAGACGGGAAACCTTCCCCTAACAGTTTGAATGATTTTTTGACTCGGTCCCAAAACTCGGTTGCGCGATTGGCCCTGATTGTCGTAGAGTGGTGGCGCAATGGCAAAAATTGTATTTATTGGCGACAGTTTAACACAAGGCTTTCAAAGTGGAGCTATCACAAAGACACTATGGTCTTATCCCGCGATCATCGCCCGAAGCTTCGGTTTGAACCCGGTCACCACTCCTACGGGCGATAAGACGGATTTCTTGGTTCCCGACTTCTCGGGTGCCAACGGCTTGCCGGTGAATCTGGAAGCCATCTTGCGAAGCATGAGCTTTGCAGGCAGGAGCTTAGATTTTATTGACTTGCCCGGTGCGGTGGCGACGGCCTTGCGTGAACTTAGTTTTACTGAGCAGTACTGGGAGACTGGCCCGGGCAACCACGCTTCCAATACTGGGCCGGTTCACCATAACTTGGCTGTGTGGGGCTACTCTGTCGCCGATTCTTACCAGATGACCGAAGCGATGTCGCGCCGACTCATTCAGGGCATCAAACAGAAGGTCGATGTCGATCCTGTTGCCGTCGCGGCCCGAGACCGCACGACCCGTCGAACGCAAAACCCACGATTTCTTCCGGAGTACTCAAACAAAACTCCATTTGACCTCGTCGCGGAACTTGCGACGAAGCAGGAGCCGGTCGAGAACCTCTTCTTTTGGCTCGGTGCCAACAATGTTCTTGGAGTCGCGTTTTCGCTGGACCTCATCTGGTCGCAATCAGCAGACGTACACAAACTTCCTCAGCAGAGAACCTGCAATATTTGGACGGTCGAGCATTTTGCTTTGCTATGGCGCGAGGCAGAGAAGCGACTGAACAAGCTGCGGGACGAAGGCAAGGTGACGAATGTCTTGGTTGGCACAATACCAGACGTCACCATTCCACCGGTCACCCGTGGTGTCAGTCCGAACGCGCTAAGGGTGCAAAGCTGGATTCGGCAGCAGAATCCGCGGGCAAGTCAAGAGCAACTCAAAGTCCTCTTCGATGCAGATCCGGATGCGGCGGAACGTTCTGAAAAAGGTCCCAACGGTCTTTACGAGTACTACACCCACTTCTGGATTCAGGACAAAGACTTTGCGGCGGATCCATCGGCGCATCCTCACCTGACGCTAGACGAGGCGCGCCAAATTCGCACGATCATTGACGGCTATAACAAGGTCATCAAGGACTCTGCGAAGGCAAACAACTACGTGTTTATCGACCTCGCCGAGAAATTTGACGGGTACGCATACCGACGTCTGGAAGAGTCGGCCCAGTTCCCACAGGCGTTCATTGATGCGTTGGCGAAGAACCCGGATACCGCTCACCGGGTGAAGGACGGCAAGGCGCAGTACGACACCCGCTACCTTGGAAGCGCAGAAAATAAATTTGGGATAATGGAGCCCCGGGGCGGATTCTTCGCGCTCGACGGTGTTCACCCTACGACAACCGGTTACGGAGTCGTTGCGTACCACATCCTTGAGGCGATGAAAGCACACGGGATTGAAGACGCCGATCCGGCGAACTTGAAGTGGGACGAAATCGTGGCGAACGACACGCTCCTGACCTCGCCGCCGCCATTGCTGGAAGACGTTGTCTCTGTTCTGGGACGACTCGACCCGATCGCGCGACGGTTGGTCAAGGCACTTTCCTAGATCCCGTTCAGTCGGCGGAGGGCTTCCTCCGCCGACAAACCTTCAACGGAAATCGTCTTCTCGCGGCTGGATTCGCCGCGAACAATGGCAAGCTTCGACTTCGCGATGCCAAGTGCCTTCGCCAAAACGGCGATGACGGCGGCGTTCGCCTCGCCGTCGGCGGGCGGCGCCGTCACGTAAATCTTCACCGCGTCGCCTTCCACCACTACCGCGTTGCGGCTGGATTTCGGAGTGACGCGAACAACGAGCACGTCAGCATTTTGTCGCAACGCCAAAGAACAAAAACGGATAACCTAGAAGCGCAATGGCTTATTTCCCCGAAGTTGCGGATCGCGTTCAGTATGAGGGTCCTTCCAGCCGGAACCCGCTCGCCTTTAAGCATTACGAGGCGGACCGTGTCGTCGCCGGCAAGGCGATGAAGGACTGGTTCCGCTTCGCCGTCGCCTATTGGCACACCTTTAAAGGAACCGGGCAGGATCCGTTCGGTGCGCCGACGATGGTCCGGGAGTGGGAGGCCGCCGAAGACCCGTTGGTCCGCGCGCACCACACGATGGACGCCGCGTTCGAATTCTTCACGAAGCTCGGCGTCGAGTACTGGTGCTTCCACGACCGAGACATCGCTCCCGAAGGCACGACCTTCGCCGAGAGTGCCCATAACCTCGCCACGATTGTCGCTTACGCGAAGGAAAAGCAGGCCGAAACCGGCGTGAAGCTCCTGTGGGGAACGGCCAATCTCTTCAGCAACCCCCGCTACCAAGCCGGCGCGGCAACGAATCCAGACCCTCACGTTTTTGCCTATGCCGCCGCCCAGGTGAAGCACGCCCTTGACGCAACGCATGCCCTCGGCGGCGAAGGCTACACGTTCTGGGGTGGCCGCGAAGGTTACGACACGCTCTTGAACACCAAGATGCAGCAAGAGCGCGAGCAGTTCGCCCGGCTGCTGCACCAGGCCGTCGCCTACAAGAAGCAGATCGGCTTCGAAGGTCAGTTCTACATCGAGCCGAAGCCGAAGGAGCCGACAAAGCACCAATACGACAGCGACGTCGCGGCGTGCCTTAACTTCCTCCGCGAGTTCGACCTGATGGACCATCTGAAGTTGAACATCGAAACGAACCATGCGACGCTCGCCGGCCACACGATGGTCCACGAGCTGCGCTCGGCACGCGAAGCGGGCGCCCTCGGTTCGATCGACGCGAACGCCGGAGATGAGCTACTCGGATGGGATACCGACCAGTTCCCGACGAGCACCTACCTCACGTCAGAAATCATGATCGAGCTCATCCGAATGGGCGGGTTCACGACCGGAGGACTGAACTTCGACGCGAAGGTTCGGCGGCAGAGCCACGATACGGAAGACCTTTTCTTCGCCCACATCGGCGGCATGGATGCCTTCGCGCGCGGCCTCATCATCGCCGACCGAATCCTCACCGACGGTCGACTCGACGCGGAAGTGGACGAGAGATATGCCGGTTGGCAAGGCGAGTTCGGACAGTTCGTTCTTTCGGATGGTTCGTCGCTCGCAGATGCCGAAGCTTACGTGTTGACCCACGGCGAGCCGACGCGACGCTCGGGCCGACAAGAGAAGCTCGAGAGCCTGATCAACGAGTTCCTGTAACTAATACAGTTCGGGACGTCGGCATCCGATGATGTCGATCTCGTACTTGCCCGGCACGTTGACCGTGCGCTTCTGCCGGGCTAAAGCCAAATCTAAATCTGCTGAGATAAAGCATGCCTCGCGGTCGGCGGAGGCGATGATATGGCCGGTCTGGGCAACGATTTTGCTCCGACCGATGAAGTTGAAGCCTGCTTCGCTTCCGGCGCGGTTGCATGTTGCAACGAAGATCTTGTTTTCGGCGGCGCGGGCCGAGGGCATGTATTCGGCGCTTGTCTCGGCACCCTCGGGCCAATTGGTCGGGAGCACCAGAAGGTCGATCCCGCGGAGCGCGAGCGAACGCGTAGCCTCGGGCGGACGCTGATCAAAGCAAATCAAGATCCCGACCTTGCCGAAGCGGGTCTCAAAGACGGGCAGCTCATCGCCGGCCTTCACAAACCGGTCGATTCCCATACAGGGAAGGTGTGTCTTTCGGTATCGTCGCGGCGCGACATTAGGTTCTAGCAGTGCGGCAGTGTTGTAGAGCAAATCGCCGTCCCGCTCCAGAAACCCGATGACGACGGTTTGGCCCAGTCGATCCACGTCGTCTTGTAGGGAACACGCGGTGGAGAAGGGAACCGCGATGGCCTCGGCTTCGGCAAGGGAATCCACGCAATATCCCGTGAGGAACGCCTCCGGAAAGACGATGAAGTCTGCATCGGCGTTTGCCTCCATGGCTTGCCGGGCCACGAGCATATTCGCGGCGGGGTCGCCGAACACCACGTCAAGCTGAGCGCAAACAAGCCGCATCGCCGTGCTTAGTCAATCTTGATGATTCGAATCGCCGTAAACGGAATGATTAGCATCTCGTGCCCTTTGCGAAGGTACACAAACGCATCATCAAAGTCTTCCAGAATGCCGTGATCGGAATACGTCATTTGGCCGCCCTCGGTGTCAACGCGGATTGGCATGTTCTTGTAAGGAGTGAGATTGAGTTTCATAGCGGTTCAAAAGGCTTTACAAGTCGAATTTGGTGAATCGGGAAGAACATGACGTCGTGCTCGCCTTTCCGAAGACGGAGCCAAGCGGCGTCCATATCTTCGAGCAAACCAACGTCTTGCTTATCGCCGGTCGCGGTGAGCGTGAAAACGGTCACTTTCTTGCCAATCAGCGGTCGGAGTAGCTCCATGGTGCCAGTGTAGCGCGTTAGGGCTTCAAGCGGGGTACAGAGTTTTTCCTACGCTGCGAAGTTCCGTTGAGGCTTGGATGACGCGCTGCTTCATGCTGGCCTCGGCCTTCTTGAGGTAGCTGCGCGGATCGTAAACCTTCTTGTCGCCCATTTCGCCGTCGATACGGAGCAGGCCGTCGTAATTCTTCAGCATGTGGTCGACGATGGGCCGCGAGAACCAGTACTGGCAGTCGGTGTCCACGTTCATCTTCACGACGCCATATTCCAGCGTCTCGTGAATCTCGCTGATCAGCGAGCCACTTCCGCCGTGGAAGACCAAATCGAGCTTTGCCGACGGGCCGTACTTTGCCACAACCGCCGCCTGGCCGTCCCGCAGAATCGTCGGCTCCAGCTTGACGTTGCCCGGCTTGTAAACGCCGTGCACGTTCCCGAAGGTCGCTGCAAGGGTGAAGCGGCCAATCGCGTGAAGCGATTCGTAAACGAACACCATGTCTTCGGGCGTCGTGAAAAGCTTTGAATGGTCAGCGTCGCTGTTGTCGATGCCGTCTTCCTCTCCGCCAACCACGCCCGCTTCGACTTCGAGGACGATGCCCAACGGCGCAAGTAGGGCCAACAGTTCTTTGGCGGTCTCCATGTTGGCCTTCATCGAAAGCTCGCTACCGTCGAACATGTGCATGTTGAAAAGCGGTGCCTTACCTGCAGCGACTCGGGTCGTGGACTCGGCGATCAGCGGTCGCAAGAAGCTGTCAACTTTGCTGGGCACGCAGTGGTCGGTCGTCACCGCGACGTAAACCGGCAGTTTCGAAGCGATTTGGTGCGTGTACTCGGCCAAAGCCTGGGCACCGAACGCGCCGTTCTTCACAGGGCCGCTGGCGTGCTCGCCGCCACCCGTGCTGAACTGGATGATGCCGTCGGTTTTGGTTTCGGCGAATGCAGCCAGCGCGGCGTTGATGGTGTTGGAACTCGTCACGTTGATGCTGGCAAGGGCATAATCTCCCTGTTGCGCGGCATCCAACATGCGGGCGAAGGTGGCCGAATCCGGAACGGGCATGGCTAGAGAGGATACTTGGAAAAGATTCACCCCGCTTGGAAATTGGGCATCCCTTGGTTGAAAACTGCCATTTGTTGCGCAACGGTCTACGCGGCGTTCTCGGCTTTGTCTCAGATTTCGAGCGGGCTGCCGATCATGGCGGTCTTGTACGGGGCAATTCTTGGCGGTCTTGTTTTTGCCGTGAGTAGGTCAGCGGCCGCTACGATTGCAGGACCGTCTGTATTCCTGGCGATGTTTACCGGCGTCGAAGTGCCGGTCGTTCCGCTGGTGGGCGTCGCGTTTGTTGGCCTAGTTGCCTATATCGCTTTCGTTGTCTGGGCTGGGTTGCCGGCTTGGCTACCGGTCGCGGTCGTTCTTGCCGTTCTCATCGCCTACTTTGGAGGTTCCCAGGGCGGTGGCGGGGGGATGGTTCAGTTTTTGATGCAAAACGCAAGCATGTCGGAAGCCGATGCGCGCCAAGCAACGTTCATCTTCCGGAAGTTAGTGCATATCAACTTCTATGGACTCTGCGCGCTCGCGTGGTACCTGGCGACGCTTCGAGGTGCTGCTGCAAAATCCGTAAGCGCTCTGCCGTTCGCTTTCGGCGCGACCTTCTGCCTGGCGACGTTCGACGAAACGCGCCAGCTATTTGCCGAAAACCGCACCGGAACTCCCGTGGATGTGGGAATCGATATGGGCGGAGCTATCCTGTTCCTCGCAATTGCCTTTTTCGTCACCAAACGACCCACAAAGCCAGAACGGGCCGCGTAAGATAGAAGCATGCTGGCTCTCGCTGCACTCATCGCCATCGGCTTGGCTCCCGACGGCATCACGCTCACGATGCGGGCAACGCCGCTTCCCAATGTGTTGGCCGAGCTGGGCAAGCAGACCGGCGAACTTCTGGAGAGCACGCCGCAATTCGAAAACGAAGTCGTCTTGGTTCGGGTGAACGGGCTTCCCGCCGAAGCGGTTCTGAGTGCAATTGCCTCCGCCACGGCCGGAAAGTGGGAAAAAACCGCCCGCGGGCGTCGACTGGTGCCAGACTCCGCGGCTAGGACCAAGCAAGAGAGAGAAGCCTTGGACGCGAAGGTAGAGTCCTTCCGTAAACAGATTAAGGAGATGGGTGCCGAAGCTACGGCTTCCAAGGAATCTGCCGGGGCCGCTCCGGGTGAGGCCGCTCCGGTCGAAGTCGCTCCCGCGAGTCGGTCGAACTACATTAGCTCGTCCAAAATCTTCGCCGAGCTTTTGAATGGAGTCAATCCACGTACGCTTGCCTCGGTGCCGGTAGGTGGGCGAGTTGTCTTCAGCACTCAGCCGACGCAAATGCAGGGGCAACTTGGCGCGAACGCATCCCAGGTGATCGCTGCGCTCGTGGCCCAACACAATGAAGAAGTAAAGGGTCGGGCGAATGCGGCAGCGGAAACGGCCGGAAATGGCGAGCCCGAGATGCCGGCGTTTATGCGTCAGTTCGTGGATCGCTATACAAAACCGATTGCCAGCGTCTCGAAAGCAAACCTGGTTTATGTGCGAAACCTTGCAGAATTCGCTCAGGTCTCGCTCGAAATCTACGACGAAAAGGGCCAGACGGCATACAACGCGCAACAGATGCTGGGCGACGGCTTTCGAGCCTTCGGGTCGGACGAACCGGAGAAGCCCACAACAGGGCCCTCAACCCCGATTGAGCTCAGCCCGGAGTCGAGCGCGATTCGAGGCATGCAGCCAGACTTCCGAAACGGCCAAGTTGTCGCGGGCAAACGACCCGCGACGGACGTGCTCGCGCGCTTGCGAAACGTGACCGCGACGGATCCGCTGTCGCTCTTCCCGACGGACAAGCTTCTTGGCTGGGCGACCGCGAAAAAGAAGAACATCGTCGCGGTGTTGCCGGACACCATGCTGGCCCAAACTTTCGGGGGGCCAGCGGCGGCCGCAACCGTTGAGGATGTCCAGAGGGAGCTCTCCCGAGCTCAAACTTTGCGCGTCATCGAGAACGGCGGTATCACGATCGCCTCTCCGGCCGACCCGGTGGAGAGTCGTCGCAACCGAGTGAATCGGCGTGCACTCAACGTGCTGCTGGAGGCGAATGCCCAGAAAGGGATTGCCGGCCTGCTGGATATTTCCGAGTTCGCAAAGACATCCCCGTCGCCTACTGAAAACGGTGTCTTGCAAGTATATAGCATTGCCTTCCTGCCGGAACTGATCACACTGGCGACCATCGACGGCGCCAATTGGGACGGAGTTCGCCTGTTCGGAAGCCTCGGGGTTTTGCCTCGAAAGGCGTTGGCAGACGGGAAGTCAATCCCATTCTCGTCGCTTGTGGGGGCGCAGCTGTTGCCGGTCCTGTTCGGAGCGAACGCCCGGCCCGTTTCAGAGACGGCCGGGGAAGGGATGATGGAGTCGATGATGGCGATGATGGGCGGCGGCTCAGATGGCTACAAGTCCGAAGTGACGGAACTCATGCCTAACGGCATTCCGAACGCCGGAAACTTGTCGGCGGCGGTTGCGGAAGAGTTCTATGCCACCGAAGCCGGCGAAGGCGACGCAAGTGGAGTCTCAATGCAGCGCCCGTTGGGGGCAGACGAACTTGCCTTGTACCGACTGTATACGCAGGACAAAAGCATGGCCGCGATGTCGGTCTTTATGCCGAAACTAAAGCGACTGAAAGTTGGTAAGCGCTCTCGGTGGACCCTAAGCTTCCGCATTTCCGAAGATCGAGTGATTCGGCAAACGCTGTACGATCATCGCCTGCAAGGCGGAGCCGTCGTCAGCGGTGAGTCGCTGCCCGCAGAGTTCGAAGCCGAGGTCGCCAAGAAGCTCGCTGAGCTCAAAAAGTCTCCGCTCGGATCGCTTGGAGAGATGATGCGCCGGGGTGGTCAAGGCGGTCCGCCGCCGGTCAACTAGGGTCGGAGATCGGCGAGGTCGGTAACCGAAGCCCGCGATTCTTCGAGGATTTCGGCCCGGAAGGGAAGTTGGCCTGGTGAGGCGTTCTCGCTATCGTATCGTAGCGCGAGGCCCTCGCCGTCGAACCCGGTGAGCGCAATCCGCACCGCTCCTTCAAGTTCTCGAAGTGGTTGCAGGACTTCGTCGCGCAAGCGCCGTAACCACCACGCAAACTCGTCGGGATCAGAGGGAGTTTGCGGAACCACCCAGGTCGGAATCCCACGCTCGATTTCGGTGCGCATCCGGCGGAAGGTAAGGCTTTGCCGCACGGAGTGTCGGTAACCGACCAGCCGAGCGAGACCCTGCATCGCTAAAGAATCTGAGATGACCCAGCCGGGCTCGCCACGAACTAGCGGGAGATTCGGCAACGGCGGCCGCTGACCCGGACCCCACGGCCAAAACAGGTTGATCTTTGGGCGACCTTCCTCGGCGCGTCGTCGGTTGAACTCGAGCTCGGAGAGCAGATCGACGCTGTCTTCGATGTATCGCCGGAGGAGTTTGTCGCCGTCGCCCTCCGGCATCACCGTGGACAAGGACTTGCCAAGGATCGCCGGTACGGCGGAGACGACAACTTGGCCACGGCTCTCCCAAACCAGCGCGTGGCGGTCGATTTCTCCTTTGCAAAACGTCAGGGCGCGGGTGTCCAGCTTTGGCGCCAGCCGCACGATTTCGGCAAGCTCGTCGTCGGTCGCAGCGGAATCAAACGGGCCGACAATGCCGTCTTCCAGAGATAAGAAGTTCAGGCAAAACTGCGTGAAGTCAGACGGCGGCTCGTAGCCAAGCGCTGCCACGCGAAGCACGCCGGGCGCCACCGACACTTCCGACGGTAGGCCGATCAGCTCGGCCATTTGGCCGTACGATCGAACCCGAAACACCTCCGCATCGCGTTCCCAGCCTTGCGTAAGGCCGGCGGAGAAGAGGGCTTCGCCGCGGTCCGACCGGAGTTCGACTCCTGGTAGATGAATCAGCGCTCGGACTGCCATGGCTAGCTAAACGCCAAAGCGTGCTGCTCGGGGGGCAGAGGAATCGGATAGCGACCGCTGAAGCAGGCCGTGCAGAGGCGGCTTTCCGGTTGTCCGACGGCGGCCATTGCGGCTTCTAGCGTTAGATAGCGCAGCGAGTCAGCCCCGACGTCGGTGCAAATCTCAGCGTCCGTCATCTGGGCGGCGATGAGCTGCTCGCGGGTGTCAAAGTCGATACCGTAAAAGCAAGGAAAGGTGATGCGTGGCGCGGTGATCCGAACATGGACCTCTTTGGCTCCGTTCGCCTTAAGAAGGCCAACAATTTGTCTGGTCGTGTGCCCGCGCACGATGGAGTCATCTACAAGGACGACCCGCAAACCATCGAGGTTTTCGGGCAACGGTGAAAGCTTCATTTTTACGCCGCGCTTGCGCTTCTTGTCGTCCGGTTCGATGAAGGTTCGGTGGATGTACCGGGACTTCATCATCCCTTCTGCATATTCGATTCCGCTCGCCCGGGAGTATCCCAGTGCGGCCGGCACACCGCTGTCTGGCACCGGAATCACGATATCGGCTTGGACCTTGTCGCCTTGGGCAAGGGCTCGTCCCATGCGCTCCCGGGCCGAGTAGATGGCTCCGCCGTACATCTCGGAGTCTGGCCTTGCAAAGTAGATCAACTCGAAAAGACAAAGCGCTTCGCGGACCGGCGGCACGACTTGGTGGAATGTTGCCTCACCGTTTTCGATAATCACCATTTCGCCGGGGTTTAGCTCCCTCACTGGTTCTCCTTCGATGGGAACAAACGCGCAGGTTTCGCTGGCGATCATAAATCCACCGTCCGGCAGCGTGCCGAAGTGCAAAGGACGAATGCCGTAGGGATCTCTGAATCCGATCACCAGTTTCTGCGTGAGAACGGTAACGGAGAACGCGCCTCTGCAACGCTCCATCACTTCGCGGGCGGCAGCCAACGGGCCATCAACCAGTCGGTTGGCGAAGATCGCAAGCATGACCTCGCTATCGATGTCGGTATCGAGCGAGCCGCCGTCGGCCAAAACTTCCGCCCGCAACTGCCTCGTGTTCACGAGGTTTCCGTTATGAGCAAGCGCAACGGGCCCGATTTCACTCTCGCAGTTGAACGGTTGGGCGGCTTCCTTCGATCCGTCCGTGCTGTATCGGGTGTGCCCGATGCTGAGATGGCCACGAAGTTTGGAAAAAGCACCCCAGTCAAAAATCTGGTTTACCAGTCCCATCTCCTTCACTTGCCGCAAAGTGGTGCCGTCACTGGTGGTCATTCCGGCTCCCTCTTGCCCTCGGTGTTGCAGGGCGAAAAGGGCGTAGTAGTTGAGCGCGGCCGCTTCTTCGCCTCTCGGCAAGGCGATTCCGACAACCCCACACTTTTCTTGGGGCAGGTCGTCTGTTTCTACGCGCGACGGCTTGCAAGGCGGGGAGTTTCCGAGCACGGTCAGATCTCGGAGTACCGGTTTCATAGGGGGAGTGTACCGGTCCCAAAAGCTTCCACCCGCCCGAAACCTCCCGACCGGGAGACACAAAAAAGGACCGCGACTTTTGAGGGCGCGGTCCGATCTGGCGGTAAGTTCGGTTCAGACGTTGTACGAAGGCTTCTTCAGCCACTCGCGTGGGATCGGGCGGAGGCCGCAGGCAACCAAGTTGAAGATCTCGGACTTGATAACGCTTGTGGCAACCTGAATTCGGTAGGAGCCAGTCGGGGTGACCAACTTGATCGACTGCAGGTTCGCTTCCTGCGTTCGGTTCTTGTGCGGCGCCTTGTACTTCCAACCCTGCGAGTGCTGGTTGCGAATGTACTTCGCCTTGGTATTGCCCTTCTTACCGGTAACTTGACAGATCTTCGCCATGATTCTCCATCGACCCGGAAGGTTATCTACCGGGCCGAAGCCATTAAATATACCCGATTCTAAGCGGGCTGTCCTTCTCGGGCGATTGGCATCAAACCTTCAATCAGCTGATTGCCTTCGACCAGCCGCAGACCTTCAGCGCAGAATTGGACGACGAAAGCCTTTCGAATGCCGCTCGACCGATTGGGTCCGCTCTTATGGAGCGTGAGCGACCAGAAGGCAATGACGCTGCCGGCCGCTGCCGGTACGAGCAAGCCCTGATCTTCTTCTTCGCTGGAGTAACCCACCCAGCCAATCGGCGACGGAGCGTGCGGCCGCAGGCCACCCAAGTGCGAACCCGGCAGAACGCTGATGCAGCCGTTCTCGGGCGTAGCGTCGTTGATGGCCAGCCAGAGCGTTAGATACGGCGCGGGTACGACCGGCGTGTAGGCATCATCTTGGTGCCAGGGAAATTCGCGCGGGGCTTCCGGCTGCTTGAAAACGGTTTGGTTCCAGTAAAGGTCGACGTCGGGGCCAAGAAAAGCGGTCGTCAGAGCGATCCATTCCGGTCGCTTGAGGAATGCGGCGACGGTTTCGTCCTGCTCGGCGATATGGTCGGTAAACGTGATCTCGTCAGCCCGCGAGATGCCGGACTCTCCGCCAATCGACTGAAGATTCTCGCGCATTCGCTGCTCGTGGGCATCGAGAGCGACCGAAAGCTCTTCCATTTCTTCGCGCGTGAAGACGTCGGGGAAGACGTAAAAGCCCCTCTCGTCCATTTCGGCGCGCTGTTCTGCGCTCACTTCGATGATCGGCTTCATTGCGTGTGACATCGCTGCTATTTTCCCCCATCCGGGCGGTTAGCCCGCTCGCATTTCGGCGACAAACTCCCGGAAGTAGGGCCGAGAATCCCATGGGCCGGGCGCGGCCTCCGGGTGGTACTGAATGCTCTTGGCACGGGCTTCCGGAACGCTGATGCCTTCGACGGTTCCGTCGTTCAGGTTCAACTGGGTGACTTTGACGGTGTCCGGCAGTGAGTTTGGATCAACGGCGTAGCCGTGGTTCTGCGAGGTGATCGTCACTTTCCCGGTTTCCAGGTCTTTAACCGGATGGTTCGAGCCGCGGTGGCCGAACTTCAGCTTAAACGTTTCGCCGCCCATCGCGTGGCAGAGAATCTGATTCCCCAGGCAGATGCCGAACATAGGCTTGGTGCCGAGGAGCTTCTGAACCGTTTTGACCACGCCGCCCAGCCGGGCCGGGTCGCCCGGGCCGGGGCTCAGCAAAATGCCATCCGGTCGCCAATCGAGGATCTCGTCGGCGGTGACGTTCGAAGGAAAAATTTTTGGGCTGCATCCGGCTCGGTAGAAACGCCGCAGGATGTTGAACTTGAGGCCGCAGTCGATGACGGCGAGCCGCACGCGCCCGGTTTCGTCGGGATCCTCGGGAAGGAGTTTCCCTTCCGCACCCCAGCGATACGGCGCCTGGGTGGAAACCGCTTCTACGTAGTCGATCTCGCCGTACCCTTTCGTCTCGGCGAGAACCCGGCGGGCGAGATCGAGATCGTCAGCAATCGCCCCCATCGTGACGCCGGCCGAACGGATGTGCTTGGTGATCGCTCGCGTATCCAAGCCCTGAACCGCGGCGACGCCGCGCTCTTTCAAGAGCTGATCTAAAGATTTCGTCGACCGCCAATTGCTTGGCACCGGCTCGGCCTCGCGGATGATTAGCCCCGATGGCTGGATACGGTCCGACTCGAAGTCGTCGTCATTAATCCCATAGTTGCCGATCAGCGGGTAGGTCAGGAGGACGATCTGACCGGCGTAGCTCGGATCGGAGAGAATCTCCTGGTAGCCGGTCATGCCAGTGTTGAAAACAACCTCGCCGACGGTGGAGGTTGCGGCACCGAGTGCCTTGCCGGAAAACACGGTTCCGTCGCCAAGAAGCAGGTAGCGGGTCAACTTAAAACGGGAGCGTACCCGTCCTCAGGCAAGCGCCCACTTCAGTTCCTCGGCGAACTTGTCGATGTCGTGCTGGGACCGCAGTTCGGTCACCGCAACCAACAGATCGTTCTCCATTCCGGCGTAGTAGGGCCCGAGCGGCAGACCGGCCAAGATGCCACGCGAGAGAATCGAGTCTCGAACCTCGATGGCGTCCTTCGGAAGCCGAATCACGAACTCGTCAAAGAACTTCGCATTCGGGAAAACAACTTCGGCTCCGGCGGCGGTCAATTGGGCGACGGCATAGCGGGCGTTTCGAACGGATGCATCTGCGATCTTCTTCAGGCCGTTTTTGCCAAGCGCGCACATGTAAACCGTGCAAGCCAGGGCCATGAGGGCTTCATTCGTACAGATGTTTGAGGTCGCTTTCTCGCGGCGAATATCTTGCTCGCGGGTTCGTAGGGTCATGACGAAGCCTTCTCGGTCGCCGTGGGCCTCCTTGGTTTTTCCAACGATTCGGCCAGGAATCTGGCGTACATACTGCTGCTTACAGGCGAACAATCCGACCAGCGGACCGCCAAGCCCCATCGCAACGCCCATCGGCTGACCCTCGCCCACCACGACGTCAGCACCGTAGGCACCGGGCGACTTCATGAGGCTGTAGGGAACTGGGTCGGCCGAGACGACCATCAGCGCGTCGTGTGCGTCGCAGGCGGATCGCAGAGCGGCGAGGTCTTCAATGTTGCCAAAAAAGTTGGGTGACTGAACGAGGATCGCGGAAGCGCCTTCGGCCAATGAGTAGTCGGTCGTCAAACCTTCCGTAATCGGAAGGGTCACAACCTCGACGCCAATTGACCAGCAGTAGGTGTCCAGAACCTGACGGTAATGCGGGTGGACGGCTCGGCTCACCGCGACCTTGTCGCGGTTCTTGATTCCGGCAGCCATGATTCCGGCCTCGGCGAGGGAGGTCGCGCCGTCGTACATCGACGCGTTCGCGACATCCATGCCGTAGAGCTCGGCGATCATCGTTTGGAATTCGTAGATCGTCTGCAGGTAGCCCTGAGAAGCTTCGGGCTGATACGGCGTGTAAGCGGTGAGAAACTCGCCGCGCGAGATGACGGCGCTGACCGTCGCGGGGATGTAGCGGTCGTAAATGCCCGCGCCCAGGAAGCAAGTCACATCGGCAAGATTGATGTTCTGCTTGCTGATCTCGTACAGGTGGCCCAGCAAACGGGGCTCATCGAGCGCGGGCGGCAGATTGAGAGCGCCGGGTGCCACCCGCAGGTTCGCCGGAATCTCGCGGAACAGCTCGTCGATGCTCGAAACGCCAATTGCGGCAAGCATTTCCGCCTCATCGGCGGCGGTATGCGGAACGTAGGGCATTAGGCGATTTCCGCGCCGTAGGCGGCGGCGTCCAACAGTTCGCCGGCTTCGTCCGGGTTTGAAACGCGAATCTTGACCAAAAATCCGTCGCCGTAAGGAGCTTCGTTCACGAGCTCGCTGCGTGCACCCAGGGTCGGATTCACTTCTACGACAACGCCGGCGACCGGTGCATAGATGTCGCTGACCGTTTTGACCGATTCGACGCTGCCGAACGATTCGCCGGCCGCAAGCGCGCGCCCGACCTCGGGAAGCTCCACGAACACCACATCGCCGAGTTCCGATTGGGCGAAGTCGGTGATTCCAACGGTGGCGATGTCGCCGTCGAGTCGCACCCATTCGTGGGACTTGGCATATTTCAGGTCGGCAGGGATGTCTGACATCTTCGAATAAAGATACCTATCGAGCGGGCAAATCGGCGGCACAATGGGTTCGCCATGCCGCTAACGCTCGCCTTCGTGACCCTCTTTCCCGAGTTCGTTTCGGCATGGGGCGGTCACAGCATCATCGGTCGGGCTGCGCGCGAAGGAAAATTGCAGATTCGAACGGCGAATCCGCGCGATTTTTGCTACGATCGCCATCAAAAGGTCGATGACACGCCGTTTGGCGGTGAGCCGGGCATGTTGATTAAGCCAGAGCCGGTTGCCTTGGCCATTGAATATCTGAATCTGACGGGAGGGGCCATCGTCGCGACCGACCCGACCGGGCTAGTTTTCGATCAATCGATCGCGTTGGAGTTGGCCCAGGCGAGTTCGGTGACCTTTCTGTGCGGCCACTACGAGGGGATCGACGAGCGTGTGGTAGCAAGGTTTGCCACGCACCGGATCAGCATCGGGGACTATGTTCTTTCTGGGGGGGAGCTTCCGGCCCTTGTGATGGCGGACGCAATTGCCCGCAACGTGCCGACCGTCTTGGGCTGTGCGGAAAGCTTGGCGGCGGACGCTTTTTCCGAAGGGATTCTATCTGCGCCAAACTACACCCGACCGGTGGAATGGCGCGGCGAAGAAGTGCCGGCTATCCTGCGAAGCGGGGATCATCGCGCGATCGCCGAATGGCGAAAGCGGGAGGCCCTTCGCCTCACGTTGGAGCGCCGACCCGACCTCATGGAAGCGGGCTCCGGGAATCTGGCATAATGAAGCGTTGAGTTCATGCGCGTCTTCCTTTCGCGCCGCTGAACGTGCAAGCTGTTTCGCCTCGGCGGAACGCAAAAGGAACTAAGGTAGCAATGTCGAAGCAAGCAATTTTGGATAGCGTGGCGGCCCCGCACATTAAGGCGGAACTCCCCACCATTTGGCCCGGAGATAACGTTAAGGTCTCCGTAAAGGTCCGCGAAGGTAACAAAGAGCGAATTCAGGTTTTTGAAGGCCTGGTCATCGCGATGAAGCACGGCGGAATCGCCGAGACGATCACGGTTCGAAAAATCTCGAACGGAGTTGGCCTCGAGCGAACGTTCCCGATCCACTCGCCGAACGTCGCGAAACTCGAAGTGACCCGTCGGGGCAAAGTCCGACGCGCAAAGCTTTACTACCTGCGAGAGAAGGTCGGTAAGGACGCGCGAATCAAAGAGCGACGCTGATCGTCGCTCGATACTAAGTTGGAAACAAATCGCGCTTGGGCGAGACTATGAACTTCACTCTTCTCGCCCCGTTTCTATCCCAGGTTGAAGCGAATTCCGCCCGGGATACCATTGACCAGATAGCCCGGACGCCGCTTAGCGACGTCCTGAAGGTGGTCGTGGTGATGACCGTGTTGCGGTTGATACTCGGCCCGATCATCGCAAAAACTCCGGTGCACAAGCGATTGGCCGGATACAAGATGGCGCGGTTCGGCAACGAGGCACTCGATGCGCTCATCTACGCCGGCGTGTTCGTTTTCATGCTCATCCGCCCGTTCGGCGTTCAAGCTTTCGTAATCCCGAGCGGCTCAATGTGGCCGACGCTTTACGTGAACGACTACATCGTTGCGAATAAGGCGATCTATCGTTTTAGCGACCCTCAAGCCGGCGATATTGTCGTGTTCCGGCCGCCAGCAATTGCGGTTACCGCGGAGAACATAGGTCCAGATGGACAGTCGAAGGTTGACTACATCAAGCGTTGCGTCGGCGTACCAGGCGACGTGATTGAGCTACGGGAAGGAGTTCTCTTCCGAAACGGGAAGAAATTCGACGAGGCCTACCGAACCTATTCGGAGTGCGTTGACCCAAGCCGATCGAACTGCGAGTCTTTCCGAAGTCTGCCGGAATCAACCGTCGCGCAGATGACAAAAGGGAATTTCAAGTTGGTCAAGCGCGGCGACGAAGTGATTCCGTTCAACTGGACCGAGTTCGACGCAAACATCGCCAGCCCGATGCGACGAAACTGGGCCGATAGCGCGCCCTATGTTGTGGCTTCGAAGTTTCAATTGGAGCCGGATGAGGCGGAGCCACTGAAGAACGCACCGGCGCAGGCAGTTCCTAAGGGTTACTACCTGATGTTCGGTGACAACCGAAACGGCTCATTCGATGGTCGCGCATGGGGCCTTGTCCCTCGCGAATCAATCATCGGGAAGAGCGAAGCGATCTGGATTCCGCTCTCCCGCTGGCGCGTCACGCGCTGACCTTACACGCCGGGCAACGCGACCGGCGCGCCGGTCAGTGACTGCAACGCCTCGGCGGCCCGGGCATTGAAGAACGGGATCAGCGTTGCGTCGTGCTCCCGCACGTCGCGCAATCGAACCGACTGCTCGGCGTAGGCAAGGATCAGCAGATCGCTCTGTGCGCCCAGGGTTTCTTGGTCTGTTCGGTCGATCTTCAATCCTTCCACCGCGCACTCCGCGACAAAGGAATCTCCCGTACCCAAAGTGGCAAGCCCAGCCTGCACCCGTCGGCGGAAGCGATCAGAGATGAACAGCCGATTGATCTCGTTCGTGCCTTCGTAGATTCGACTGACGCGTGCGTCGCGGTAGTGCCGGGCGATCGGGAACTCTTCCGTGAAGCCATATCCGCCGAACACCTGAAGGGCTTCGTCGGTAATCCAGCTCTGGGCTTCGGTCGCGAACACCTTACAGATGCTGCATTCCACCGCGTACTCCTCCGCTGCTTTTCGGTTGCCGTCCACTGTGCCGCCGTCCTGCTCGAAGGCTTCGTCGATGAGCGCGCCGGTTCGGTAGATCATGCTCTCGGCGGCGTGGTACCAAGCCCGCATCTTGCGAAACTTCTGTTGGATGAGGCCGAAAGAGGCGATGCTTTGGCCAAACTGCTTCCGGTCGGCGGCGTAGGCGGCGGCAATCTCGATCGCATGCCGGGTCGGGCCAACCGACATGCTGGCCAACTTGAATCGTCCGATGTTCAGGGCGTTAAATGCGACCTGATGACCTTTTCCGGGTTCGTGAAGCAGGTTCTCCGCCGGAATCTCGGCGTTCTCCAGAATCAAGCGGGCGGTCGAGGAGCCCTTTAGGCCCATCTTGTGCTCTTCGCGCGAAATGCTGACGCCGAGGGCATCCTTTTGAACGAGGAACGCGCTGAACTGCTGGCCGTCGATCTTCGCCATCACGAGGAAAAGATCGGCCCACTGCGCGTTCGAAATCCACATCTTGGTGCCGTTGAGGATCCACTTGCCGTCGCGCAGATCGGCCCGGGTAGTAGCAGAAAGGGCGTCGCTGCCACTGTTAGGCTCGCTCAGCGCGTAGGCACCGATCGATTCGCCGGAAGTTAGGCTAGGCAGAAACCGCTGCTTCTGGGCTTCAGTGCCGAAGAGGGTCAGACCAACCTGGCTGATGCCACTCGTGATGCCGTACGTGACGCTGAACGAACCGTTGAGGCTCATCATCTCGAGGATCCGCGCCGCGAGGTTCTTGCTCAGCCCGAGTCCGCCGTAGGCTTCCGGCGCGTCCACGCCGCACAATCCGAGGGCACCGGCTTCGCGAATCAGCCGCGGCATCAGGCCCGGCTCTTGGCGATCGATCTCTTCGAGCCTGGTCAGAATCTCCTTTCGTGAGAAGTCTTCGGCCGCCTCGATCATCAAGTTTTCGTCGCCAACAAAGTCGGAAACGGTGAAGATGCTGGAGGGCGGAGCACCGAGAAAAGTGCAACCTAGCGGGCGGGAAGACGGCGTCGTCACGGCTACCATTATGAACCAGCGGCGGCAGACTCGCCGGGTATCTTAGGATTGATTCGGGCCTGTAGCTCAGTGGTAAGAGCAGGCGGCTCATAACCGCTCGGTCAGGGGTTCGAACCCCCTCGGGCCCACCACGCCATTCTGCTTGCGCATGGCGGCCTGAAGTACAATCCGTCCATGCCAAAGCGCGTCGAGACGATCGTGTTGCACGATAGTTCCACCCCAATTTTGGGCGATGTTCAAAAGGGCGGAAACGTCGTCGTCACCAGCGTGGAAACACTCATCAGTCAGGCGCGGGCGAACTCGCTGTGGCCTTTGACCTTTGGTCTCGCCTGCTGCGCGATCGAAATGATGTCCACCGCAGCCTCGCGATTTGACCTTTCCCGATTTGGCTCCGAGGCATTCCGCGCAACCCCGCGCCAGGCCGACGTGATGATCATCGCCGGTCGCGTGAGCAAAAAAATGGCCCCGGTCTTGCGGCAGATTTATGACCAAATGCCCGAGCCAAAGTGGGTGATCTCAATGGGAGCGTGCGCTTCGTCCGGCGGGGTCTACAACAACTACGCGATCGTACAGGGAGCCGACCAGGTTGTTCCGGTCGATGTCTACGTGCCCGGATGTCCGCCGTCGCCGGACGCTCTCATCTATGGAATCCTCAAGCTCCAAGAAAAGATTAAGCGCACGAAGGCAAAGTCGCTGGGCGACTTGAAGATCGTCGAGATCAACGCTCGCTCGCTTGAGGCGGTGGAGGCTTAACCATGGAGCTTTTACGAGACGTTTTGAAGCCGATGATCGCCGGCCTTGGAATCACGCGAAAGCGCCTGAGCCGGCAGAAGGTGACCATCCAGTATCCGGAGCAGAAGCGAGAGCTCTATCCGCGAACCCGCTGGCGACACGTTCTGACGCGGTACGACTCGGGGCTTGAGCGATGCATCGGATGCTCGCTTTGCGCTGGCGCATGCCCGGCCCGCTGCATCTACGTACAGGCCGACGAGAATACGGACGAAGCGCGATTCAGCCCGGGCGAGCGCTACGCCGTTCGCTACGAGATCAACATGATCCGTTGCATTTTCTGCGGTTTCTGCCAAGAAGCTTGCCCAACCGGCGCGATTGTCCTTCGCCAAGATTTCGAACTTGCCAACTATAAGCGTGAAGACTTCATCTACACGAAAGAGATGTTGTTGGAACCCATGCGATCGTAGAGCTAACCTATGTCCTTACTCAGCGTTAAAATTGGACCGAATGCTCCGGAGCAGGTCAACGTCGTCATCGAGATTCCGCGCGGAAGCACGAACAAATACGAGCTCGACGTCGAAACCGGCGTTATGAAGTTGGACCGAGTTCTTTACTCACCGTTGTTCTATCCGTTCGACTACGGATTCGTGCCTCAGACGCACTACCTGGACGGCGACCCGCTCGACGTGCTAGTATTGCTTACGCACCCAACTTTCCCGGGATGCGTGATCGAAGCCGCCCCGATTGGCGTGCTTTACATGACCGATGAAAAAGGCCCGGATGAGAAGATTCTCGCCGTGGCGTTGAAGGATCCGAGATTCGGCTACCGAACGCGGCTTGATCAGCTGAACGAGCACACCCTGAAGGAAGTGCAGCACTTCTTCGAGGTTTACAAGCAGCTCGAAGAGAAGTCGGTCGAGATTCAAGGGTGGAAGGGCCGCGATGACGCGATCAATCTCATCGAGTTCTACCGAACCGACCGGGTCAAGCCGGTTCTTGACGAAGCCTGAAGCCGGCTTTTTCGGCATAATTCTGGACAATGACGCGAAAAATTGCCGTGTTGCCCGGCGACGGCATTGGACCGGAAGTGATTGCCGAAGCCGTGAGGGTGCTGGAAGCCACCGGCCGAACTTTTGAGCTGGAGACCGCCCTTGTTGGCGGAGCCGCTTACGACGACGGCGGGCATCCTTTGCCCGCCGCAACGCTAGACCTTTGCCGAGCGGCCGACGCTGTCTTGCTGGGTGCCGTCGGAGGTCCGCAGTACGACCACATTCAGCCTCCCGAGCTTCGGCCCGAGGTCGGCGCTTTGCTTCCACTGCGGCGCGAGTTGAACCTTTACGCAAACGTGCGGCCGGCAAAGACGATGCGTCCTCTGCTGAGCGCCAGCCCGCTGAAGAACCACCGCGGCGCGATGGATCTGGTAGTTGTCCGAGAACTTACGGGCGGAATCTACTTTTCGCAGCCGCGAGAGCGTCGAAACGATGGCAAAACCGCCGTCGATACCTGCATCTACCACCGGCATGAGATCGTGCGCATTGCCCAGCATGCCTTCAAGATCGCCCGGACCCGACGGCACGAGATTACGAGCGTGGACAAGGCGAACGTGTTGGAGACCAGCCGCCTCTGGCGAGAGACGCTGGACGAGATGGCTGCCGAGAACCGAGACGTCAAGGTGACCCACATGCTGGTGGACAACTGCGCGATGCAGCTCGTGCGGGATCCCTCCCAGTTCGACGTGATCCTCACGGAGAACATGTTCGGCGACATTCTCAGCGATGAGGCGAGCATGATCACTGGCTCGCTCGGTCTGTTGCCTTCGGCGTCACTGAGCGACGCAAAAGGCGGAAAGGTTTTCGGTCTATACGAGCCGGTGCACGGGGCGGCCCCGGATATCGCCGGGCAGGGAAGGGCCAACCCGATCGCGGCGATTCTAAGCGTTGCGTTGATGTTGCGGTACAGCTTTGAGGACGACGAAATGGCGGACCGCATCGAGGCGGCGGTCGAGCATGCCCTCGACGCTGGGCTCAGGACGGCAGACGTGTTTGAGAAGGGCACCCGACTGGTTTCAACCTCCGAGTTCGGAAGCGCCGTCTGTTTCAAGCTATCCGCAGGCGCGTAATATTGTTAAGATCACCGCATCTAGGTAAAGACTGGTGAGAATACTGGGACTCCAGTGACGCCGGTACAGCGAGAATGTAGGAATGCTTGCGTTAGCTTTGGCATACGTGGCTCCTATTCTTGCGGTTCCTAGCAAGGTTACGAGCCCAATCATTGAGAAAGGGAAGAGTGGCGTTGTTGCTTCGGCTTTTGTGCCGAACCGAGGCCAATGGAATTCGGAAGCTCGATTCATGGCTTCGACCCCAGACGGCAACTTTTGGGTTGCCGACGATGGGTTCGTCGTGGATCAGATTCAAACGACGGTAAATCAGAAGGACTCGCGGTTCTTTTCGCTGGATGATCTCAGCGCAAAGCGGCTCCCGGTCCGGTTCCGCGTCGAAGGCAGCCGCAAAGGTGCCTACGCTCAGGGAATCAACCCGCTGCCGGGCCGCATGAACTACCTGGCTGGCGAGGGTGCTGCCTGGGCACGAAACGTCGATCGCTATTCAGAAGCGAAGATCGGCAACCTGAAGCCCGGCGTCGACGCTCGGTACTACTTTGACAACGGCCAGCCCCGATATGACCTCATCGTGAAGGCCGGCTTTGACCCCGAAGCCGTTTCGCTTAAGGTGGAAGGAGCCGAGGGCGTCCGCGTCCTCAAGTCCGGCGCACTTGAGGTGACGACGAAGCTCGGCACCTTCGAGCAACGGGACCTGTTGGTCTACCAGCCGACCGCGAACGGCAACCGAAAAGTTTCTGCGAAGTACCGCGTTACGAACGGCAATAAGGTCTCGTTCGACCTCGGTGACTACGACCCAACGAAGCCGGTGGTCATCGACCCTGTTATCTGGAACAGCTACCTGAGCGGAAGCGGCGGCAACGACTTTGTCAACGACCTCACGGTCAACGCGGGCGGCGTCCCCTACGTTGTTGGGGCAACCGCGTCCACCGATTTCCCCGCTGATACCGAGCTCGGTCTCATCGGGACCGTGTTCTTCCGAGCTTTTGCAGCGGTTTTCAATCCAGACGGTTCCTCGCTTGAGTGGGCGACCATCTTTGGCGGCCCGGGAGGCGAGATCGCAAATGGCGTGACGCTGGATCGCGAAGGCGGAGTCATCATCACCGGCGAGACCCGTTCGGGGCGATTCCTCAACATCCGCGGCACCACGTTCCCTAAGGAGACTGGAACCGATGTCTTTGATGCCTTCGTCGTGAAGATCACGCCGGAAGGCGACAGCCTGTTCCTTTCTGCACGCTTCGGTGGAGCCGGTCGCGACCTTGGACGTTCCATCTCCATCGTTGGCTCACAGGCGTACATCTTGGGTTCCACCTCTGGCGCATTCCCACAGGCTCGCGCGAGCGCACTTGGCACGAACCCAATCAGCCAGACCGGAGCCGGGCAAGACGTCTTCTTGGCCAAAGTGAACATTACCGGCGGCTACATCTACGCGGCGGTTTTTGGCGGTGCTTCCGACGAAATCCCGGTTGCGGTGAAGACGCAGAATCAGGACGCCGTTGCCCTCTTTGAAACCGGCTCGGCCGGGTTGTTCCCGACTATTCCGGGCAAGAACAAGACGTTCGCGGGAACGCGCGCTGCCGTTCTGTTCTCGGCAAACTATGACGGAGAAGCGCTCTTATTCGGCACATACCTGGCGGCGGCCGGTGCAACCAATCCGAAGGGTCTGGCCATCAGCCCTCTGGCCCTAACCGTAGTTGGACAGCACACGCCCACCACGGCAAACAACTTCCCGCTTCTGCTTCCGGCGGTTCGTCCGGCCCGAGGTCAGGCTTCTTACGGATTCGTCACCCAGTTCAACGCGGGTGCAACTGAGTATCTCTACAGCGTGCTTCTTGGCCACTCGGTCGGAAATAACACGATCTTCACGTCGGTAAACGGCGTTGACATGGATCGCTACGACAACGCGATCCTCATCGGCAACACGAACGGTACTCGCTTCCCGCTGGCCGGGCTAGATGCACGAAACACCGAGGACGGCTCGGCGGTTGCGCCGTTCGCGATGCGACTCGACTCGACCGGAAAGTTGAAGTACTCGACTTACTTCGGCAGCACGGGCGAAGAAACGCCGACGAAGGTGAACATCCTTCGAAACGGCGAAATCACGTTCTCCGGACGGTCGGTCGGAAACCCGGGCGTTACGGCCGGAGCCTTCAAAACGACCGGCGGCGGCACTCAGCCGTTCGTTGGGAAACTCACCCTTCCGGTCAGCTTGAAGACGGTTCAGGCGAACCCGGTTCGCTTCCCTTACTACGTTCCCGTAATCGTTGCGATGGATGCGCAGGCTTACGATGACGTACTCGTCGACCTGGAGTCCGATTCGCCGCTCCTGACGATCACGCGGAGCCTTCGGATTCCGGCGGGTGCGCTTTACGCCGTGGCGAAGGGCTTCATTTCGCCCCTCTACGATGATCTCGAAACGTCTGTGACCGGAAAGCTCGAACCGATTTCGCTCACGTCGCTGGTGAGCGTCCCGGCAGGCAACGTCGAGTCGATCGTACCGGAGCAGGACGAGTTGGAAGGTGGCCGCGCGGGTACCGCGCTCGTTACGATTCCGACCGCCCTCACGTACCAGCTTCCGGTTCCGCTAAAACTGGTTGATGTCGCGACCGGCCTGGAACTCGCGAGTTCCGCCGCAACCATCAAGAGTCCGGTGAATTTCTCGGTTGGCAACAAGTCGGTCCGGGCCAGCATTAACACCAAGGCCGTCCAGAACGACACCACGTTCAAGATCGTTGGTCCGAAGGGCGTTGAGAGCTCTAGCAACGTGATCATTCGCGCGGCGAAGGCGACGCTTCTGGTCCTCAGTCGGCCGAGGGTCATTGGCGGTCAGGGCCTCGTAACCACCGGCTACCTAACCATCTCGTCTCCGGCTCCGGTCGGTGGTCTCACCTTCGACATCTCGGCGGTTCCGGGACTGATCACCGGTCAGTCAACGGTAACCGTTGCGGCCGGAAAGAAGACGGCTCAGTTCACGTTCCAAACGGCGGCCGTGTCGGTTGACACCAACATTGCCGTGACCGTGGGCCGAAACGGTTCTTCGGTATCCGCCAACCAGCTGGCTCAGGCACCGCTCTTGCGGGGCTTCATCTTCGAGCCGAGCATCGTATCCGGTGCAGGAACGACGCAGGGAACGATCGCGATCACCGGAGTTGCACCGGCGGGTGGCTTGGTCATCAACCTGAGCGTCATCAAGCCGACCACCGGCGTGACGGTTCCGGCGACGGTGACCGTTCCGGCCGGCGAGAACGTGGTCTCCTTCACGGCGACCTACTCTGCGGTTACTACTAAGATCAAGACTCAGATTCGAGCTAGCCTCAACGGTAAGAACCTCGACGGCGCGTTCACGATCAACCCGTAAGGGTCAGTCACCCGAGGGCGAGCTAGACTAGCTCGCCCTCGAAACCCCAAACTTTGCTATCCGTAACTCGGACGCGGGCCAGACGACCGGTTCGTTCAGCCGACCCGGCGAAGTGGACCATTTTCCACTCGCGCGAGAACCCCTGAAGCCGATCTGGGTTCCGAATGGAAACTCCCTCGACCATGACCTCGACCTCGCGGCCATGCTGAGCTAGGTTGATCTCGCGGGTCACGTCATCCTGGCGGTCCATCATGCGGCGGAGCCGCGCCTTTTTGACATCCTCGGCAATTTGGTTTTCGGCGTCCCCGGCCGGAGTCCCAGGCCGAATCGAGTAAGCAAACATATAGGCGCCATCAAACCGCACCCGATCCATGGCGTCGACGCTGTTCTCAAACTGCTCATCGGTTTCGCCGGGGAAGCCAACGATCATGTCGGTCGTCAGCGAGACATTGGGAATGGTCCCGCGAAGCTCATCGACCAGATCAAAGAACTGCTCCCGGGTGTATGCCCGCTTCATCGCCCGCAAAACCTCGTTGTCGCCGGATTGCAGCGGCATGTGGACGTGCTCCATCACCTTGGGGCAGTCGCGAATCGTTTCGATGAGGTCACGTTTGAAGTCTTTTGGGTACGGCGAGGTGTATCGGATGCGTTCGATTCCGTCGATTTCCGCGATCTTCCAGAGCAGCTCCGAAAATGGCACGCGCCCTTCCAGCAAGTTTTTGCCGTAAGAATTCACCGTCTGCCCCAGAAGCGAAATTTCCTTGGTTCCGTTGTCCGCCAGCGCGCGAACTTCGTCCAGGATGTCCTGCGTCGGTCGAGACCGCTCCCGGCCGCGCGTGGTAGGGACAATGCAGTACGTACAGAACTTATCGCAGCCGTATTGAATCGGAACGAATGCTTTGAGCTTCTGCGGCCGACCGAGGTGCCGCTGGGGAACGTCTTCCACCACCCGGCCTTTCCGTTCTGGCAGGGCAACTCTTTTCTGAAATTTCTTGCGTTGGGCGGCTTCGGTTACCAGGTTGGGCAGAAGGCCGAGGTCGCCGGTTCCAAGGACGAAGTCCACGTGCGGGGCGCGGCGGTGAATCTCGTCGGCCCGCGCTTGCGCCATGCATCCGCAGACCCCCAAAATCATCTCTGGGTTAGCCCGTTTCAGCGGAATGAGCTCGCCCAGCAGGCTAAACGCTTTGTCTTCCGGCTTTTTGCGAACCGAGCAAGTGTTCAAGATCACAACCTGAGCCGTAAACAGATCGGTGATCGGCCGAAATCCAAGATCTTCCAGGTGCAGCGCCATTTGCTCGCTGTCTTCTTCGTTCATCTGGCAGCCCCAGGTTTGAATGAAGTAGGTTCCCGGCTGCATCGCCGGTCGGTCCAAGGAGAGCGCTGCCTTCGAAAGCAAGGTGTGCGGGGGGACCAAATCGACCATGTGACCTCCAAGGGTACCTGCCAGCAACGCGGGAACTCCGTTTGCGCCGGACCGGTTTCGTTAGGTTGTATGCCAGCCGCCTTTCACCCTGCACTGACCTCAGACCGTATAATAACGCCATGAATGCCGTCCTCTTGAACCGGATCACGGTGGTTTTGGCGTTGGTCGGCACCTACATCGCTGGACTCCTTAGCTTGGAGAAAGCGATGAACTTACAGCTACCCTGTGGGTCCACAAACGACTGCGCGCTGATCTCCAACCATCCCTCGGGCTACTGGATTGGTATTCCGGTCGCCTACTTTGGTCTCATCGGCTACGGATTTATCCTGGTCACGGCGATGTACCGCAGCATCAACGGCATACGTGACTACAAGGAACTCGTCACGATGGGCCTTGTCTTCTCCGCGATCGGAACGCTTGCGAGCTTCTATCTTCAGTACGTGGCTTTAATTGTGCTTCAAAAGCGCTGCCCTTACTGCATCGCCTCGGCGGTCACGATGACCGCACTCTTGGTTGCGCACGTCTTGCTCCGGAAAGCGGTAGCCGCAGAAGGAGAGGAGCGGCGTTCCAACTTCGATCTCGGCCTTCCCTGGGCAGGAATCGTTGCCGTCATTCTTGCGCTAACGATTCAAAGCGGCACCTTGGGCAAAACCGTCGGTGGTGTTGCCTCGTTGTCGCCCGATAAGGCAGCGAAGCTCATTCCGGCGTTGCCGCATGTTTATGGCGACAAGTCGGCGAAAATCACGATCGTCGAGTTCGCGGACCTCACCTGCCCTAAGTGCCAGACCATGGGCCCGCAGGTTAAGGAACTCGTTGACAAGTACCCCGGCAAGATCCGATTGATCTATCGGCACTTCCTGATCCCGTCGCACAAGTTGGCCCCAGCAGCAGCGGCGATGTCGGAAGTCGCCGGCGAAAAGGGCCGGTTCTGGGAGTTCGCAACGGCAATCCAGAAGGGACTCAACGGAAGAACCCCCGAGCAGATTGACGAAATTAGCGGGGCGATCACGGCGGCCGGAATGGATCCGAAAGAGGTTGCGGACCGACTTCAGAACGAAAAGGATCCGGTCTACCAGCGAATCCAGGAAGATCGAGCGGCGGCCGACGCGCTTGGTGTCAACTCGACTCCAACGTTCTTCGTGATGGTGGAAGGCAAAGAGACCAAGATCGCACGTGCGGATGCGCTCTTCGAGGTGCTTAGCACGGACGAGTATGTTCAGCTTCTGAAGTAAGGTGCCAAAAAAGAACGTAACGGTGTTGGTTGCAATGTCGGGCGGCGTTGACAGTAGTGTCGCCGCCGCCCTCATGAAGCGTCGTGGCTACGACGTGATCGGCCTCACCATGCAGATATGGCAGGAGAGCCAGACCGATCCGCGCCACGCGGGCTGTTGCTCGCTCGGCACGGTCGAAGACGCCCGCCGAGTCGCGCGGGTTCTCGACATTCCGCACTACGTCCTTAACTTCAAGGAGGAGTTCCGCAAGGCGGTCATCGAGAATTTCATAGATGAATACGCCGCCGGCCGAACCCCGAACCCCTGCGTGCAGTGCAACAAGCACGTCAAATTTGAGATCCTGATGGAGAAGATGCGCGAGTTTGGTTGCGACAAGCTCGTTACCGGCCACTACGCCCGCATCCGAAAGGACCACGCCACCGGACGATTCCGCCTCCTTCGAAGTCGTGCCACTGAGAAGGATCAGAGCTACGTGCTGTACATGCTGGACCAGGCGCAGTTGGCATCCAGCTGGTTGCCAATGGGCGACATGCCAAGTAAGGCCCATGCCCGCGAACTTGCCCGTGAACTGGGACTTCACCTGGCTGACAAGCCAGACTCACAGGAGATTTGCTTTGTAAGTGAGGCCGGTGGATACAACGAGTTCCTCCAGAAGAACCGGCCGGAGCTCGCGCGGGTCGGGCAAGTGATCGATTCCGAGGGGAATCTCCTGGGCGAGCACGACGGCATCACCGGCTTCACGATTGGGCAGCGCCGCGGAGTTCGGGTTCCTAGCCGAACCGGGAAGCCGCTTTACGTCCTTGACCTCAAGCCAGCCGAGAACACGGTCGTGGTTGGCCCGGCAGAAGGTTTGCTGACGAAGGTTGTTCCGCTTCAAGAGATGTACTGGGGATCCGTTGACGACACGTGCGACCGCGTTCGGGTCGATGCAAAGATTCGATACAACATGGACCCGGTTCCGGCGTGGCTTATCGGCGGGCCGAGCCCACATCTCGAGTTCAAAGAGTCGGTTCGAGCCGCGACGCCGGGTCAAATCGCGGTGGCGTACCGCGGTCAGTCGGTTGCGGCCGGCGGAACGATTCGGCGAATGGCTTAGCGAGTGCCGCATGCGTCGTCGTCTTGGCGTAAGATAGTGTTCCGGTGCCGGAAGCATCACAATGCGACCGGAGTCTCGGGAAGGAAACAGACATGAGCAAACAAAGCGACGACAGCAGCGCCCTTATCTACATTCTCGCCGGGGTTGGCCTCGGAGCCATCATTGGCGCCGCCGCCGGCCTGCTCTTTGCACCGAAATCGGGCGAGGAAATGCGAGAAGATCTGAACGAGAAGTACAAGGAACTCAAGAACAAGACCGAGGAATGGGTTGCCGAGCAGCGATCCAAGCGTCCCGTCGGCGAATCTGTCGACGAACTCGGTGCCTAAAGCCGCTCCCGTCTTCGTCTAAACCCCATGCCCGGTTGGAGAATTGTTCTTTGGTCGTCCGTCGTTCTGGCGGCGATCGGCTTTCTCTACTTGGTGCGTGGGGTTCTTTTTCCGTTCGCGGTGGCGCTGACCATCGCCGCGGTGCTCGAGCCGACCATCCAAAAGCTCGGGAAGCGGGGCATGAAGCGCGGTCCGGCCGTGGCGCTTGTTCTGCTTGGCTTCTTCGGAGCCATCACCCTTGCTGGCTACTTAGCCGCCCCGACCGTGGTCCGTCAGGTGTCGAGCGTGAGTGTGCGTGCCCAGGAGTTCACGCGCTCCATCGTTCAGGAGAGCGAGTCCGACAATTTCTACTTGCGGTGGAGCCCATCCGTGGTGGCGCAGAGACAAACCAGTCCGAGCGGTGAAATTGACCGGATTCTTGCGCAATACGGTTCGACGCTCGAGCAGTTCGGCTTGCCTTCCACGCGACGTGGGCTGATCGACCAGTACGTCGACAAGAACCGAACGACCATCGCCAAGGCCGTGCAGGGCATTTTCGATTCGTTTTTCGGCGCGCTGGCTGGCCTCTTTTCCCAGCTGGCGGTCGTCGGCCTCATTCCGCTCATCGTGATGTTTTTCCTGATGGAAATGGAGGCGATTCGCAAGCGGGGATCAAGCTGGATACCTCCGTCGATCCTTCCTGGTGCCCGGTCGCTGGCCAACGATGTTGCCGGCGTTTTCTTTAACTATCTGCGTGGCATCAGCCTCTTGATTCTTTACTTCGGGATCGTCCAAACGACGTTGCTCACCCTGCTGGGCTTGCCCTACTCGGTCCTGCTCGGCATTCTCTTCGCGTCGTTCTATCTCATTCCGATCGTCGGGAACCTGTTTTCGTCGCTGTGCATCTGGCTGATCTTCGGTTTCTCGGGCGTGTCGGGGAACGCGGTGTTCTCGCTCGGCAACTCGTGGGCCTACGGTTTTGTCGTGATCCTCATTTACATGACGATCGCGACACTGTTTGACTCCTTCGTCTCGCCGCGCACGGTCGGAAACTCAGTTGGCCTCAGTCCGGTCGTTAGCATCTTCGTCGTGATGTGCGGCCAGGCACTTTTTGGTCTTCCCGGAATGGTCCTTGCGTTCCCGGTTGCCGGGGCGATCAAAGTCATCCTGGATCGCGTCTTCACCGTCACCTCCTCAACTTCCGAGGCCGCGCATTTGCCGGCGGTTCCTCTGCGTCATCGGCGCACGGCGGGCCCGGGTTGATGCTCGCTCCACTCCTGCTGACATACGGACTTTTGCCGGGCGTGTCGGCAATCTTCAAAGTGACAGTCGAGTTCGACGGCTACTTGCCGCTCTTGGGCGGGAAGGACGGAACCGCCGTTGTGCGGATGACGGTTCCAGTCCAGGGAGTGGCCGATAAAGACCCCGAGAAGCTAAGCGCACAATCGGAAATCGAGGCGTTTTCCATCTCACTGAACGGGGTCGAGCTGCCGTTCACGGCGCAAAACGTGCGGGGGTTCTTCCCGAAGAGCACGGTTCGGTTCCGGCCGTTCGGCAGGTTTCTAGAAACCGATGCACCCGCGAAGAAGCTGCCGGTGCGACTGCCGGGCTTGGATCCGCAGCGATTCGCCGACATCACGTTTCTGCCGCTCGAGTTTCCACCTGCCGGGATCGAGATTGGCACGACCTATCGGTTCGAAAAGCCGTTCTCGGGGCAAAAGGTGACCTATTCGGCAACCCCGGTGAAGATCGACGAGAAAGTCGTCACCCTAAAAATTGCACTCGCGCAAGAGGATGAAGCGGGGAGCCTGACGGGAGAGGGAGCGGCGACGTTCGACCGGGCTCGCGGAGTGTTCCGCCTCGTCGAAGTTTCGGCCGACTCGGTCACCAAAGAGTCCGCTACCGTAACCCGCCACCTAAAGACCAAGCTGAAGATCGAGTTAGTCGAACCCAAGTAGGCCAAAAGCCGCAGACGTTTGGGTATATTGAAACGTTGCCCAATTTGCCCAGGCCAAAACCTGCGTGAATGGTCAACAACGAACGCTTCAAAGCTCCGTCGGCAGGGCGCCCCAATTCCCGATCTCATTCGGTTTGCGGGCAACGCCGTAGGTTCGAAAGAACCTCACATGACGATCGGCGCGGTGGAAGCGAAGGAGAAAAATGCTACCGGGAATCCTCGGAATTAAAATCGGAATGACCCATCTTTTTGCGGAAGATGGGAGCATGGTGCCAGTTACGGTCATACAGGCCGGGCCCATGTACGTTACGCAGATCAAAACTACCGAAAAGGACGGCTACAGCGCGGTTCAGGTCGGCTACGGCGAAGCGAAGGAGAGCAAGCTCACCTTCCCCAAGCACGGCCATCTGAAGAAAGCGGGCCTCAAGCACAACGTGCGCACGCTGCGCGAGTTTCGCTTGAAGGAACCGGCAACCCTTGAGCTCGGCCAAGAAATCAAGGCCGACATCTTCGAAGCCGGTGAGAAAATCACGGTCACCGGAGTCAGCAAGGGCCGCGGTTTCGCCGGTGGCGTGAAGCGCTACCACTTCAAGGGTCAGCACATGACCCACGGTTACATGACCCACCGACGCCCGCTTTCGAACGGTGCGACCGGTCCACAGCGCGTCTTCAAAGGTAAGCGCGGTCCGGGCCGAATGGGTACCGACACCGTCACCCAGAAGGGCCTTAAGGTCGTGAAGGTAGACGGCGAGCGCAACCTCGTTCTGGTGAGCGGAAGCGTCGCCGGACCGAACGGTGGCCTCGTGACGATTAACAAGGTGGTGCGATAATGGCCGAACTGAAGATCTATGCCGGAGACGGCAAAGAGGTTGGAACGCAGCCGGTAAGCGAGAAGCTGCTCTCGGTTCACGTAAGCCTCACCTCGATTCACCGTGCGGTCGTTGCGGAGAACGCAAACAACCGACAGGGAACCCAGAAGACCAAGACCCGAAGCGAAGTGCGCGGTGGCGGCCGAAAGCCGTACAAGCAGAAGAAGACCGGTAACGCCCGACAGGGAACCATCCGAGCTCCGCACTATGCCCACGGTGGAATGGCCCTCGCCCTCACTCCGCGCGACTACGAAAAGAAGGTCAACAAGAAAGAGCGGCGTGCCGCAATTCTTGCTTCGCTCGGCGCGCAGATGCAGGCCGGAAACGTCCAGATCGTCGACAAGATTCTGTTCGCCCTCCCGCGAACGAAAGATGCGGTGGCTTTGCTGACCGCTCTTGGACTCGAGAATCAGAAGCGAGTGCTGGTGATTCTGCCGTCGCATGACGAGAACACCTACAAGTCGTTCCGAAACCTGCCTAACGTCGAGGTGCGAACCGCCCCGACCAAGGATGCAGAAGTTAAGGCGAACCCGTTCTCGGCACGAGACCTGCTGGTTGCGAAGAAAATCGTTGTTGCCCAAGAGGCCCTGGCAAAGATCGAGGAGGTCTGGGCTAAATGAAGAGTCCGTACGATATCATCGTCGCGCCGCACATCACCGAGAAGTCGGTGGCGCTAAGCTACGGCGACCCGCAAATTAAGGACGAGAAGGACCTCGTTCGCAAGTACACGTTCATCGTCGCTCGAAGCGCCAACAAGATCGAGATCAAGAAGGCCATCGAAGATATCTACAACGAAGGCAAGAAGAAGGATCAGGCCATCACCGTCACCAATGTTCGCACCGTAAAGGTGTTGGGCAAAGAGCGACGACGCGGCCAGAAGACCGGATACGAGCCAGATCGTAAAAAGGCGATTGTTACGCTGGATAAGGGCCAGACCCTTGAGGATTACGGAGTCTAAAGATGCCAACCCGAAAGTACAAACCGACATCTCCTGGTCGGCGCCACATGATTGGCGCGGACTACTCCGAGATCACCAAAGGTAAGCCAGAGAAGAGCCTAACTTCGGCCAAACCGAAGACCGGTGGACGAAACCACTTCGGCCGTATCACCTCGTTTAACCGAGGTGGCGGAAACAAGCGCCGATACCGAATCATCGACTTCAAGCGAGATAAGGACGGCTTCCCGGCGAAGGTCGCGGCGATCGAATACGATCCGAACCGCACCTGCCGAATTGCCCTTCTTCACTACATGGATGGTGAGAAGCGGTACATCCTGGCTCCGCGCAACCTGGAAGTGGGCACCATGATCCAAAGCGGAGAAGGCGCCGACATTCTGCCGGGCAATGCACTCCCGCTGAAGTTCGTTCCTCTCGGTACGCTCGTGCACAACATCGAGCTGCAACCGAACCGTGGGGGCCAGATGGTTCGCTCGGCCGGTGCGGCCGCTCAGGTGATGGCGAAAGAAGGGAACTACGTGACCCTTCGACTTCCCAGCGGCGAAATGCGCATGGTGCACAACACCTGCCGCGCCACCGTTGGAGAGGTCGGCAACGCCGAGCACGAGAACGAAGCTCTTGGTAAGGCTGGTAAGGCGCGCGGCCTCGGTCGCAAGCCGCACGTTCGCGGTGTTGTTAAGTCTCCGAGAGACCACCCCCATGGTGGTGGTGAAGCGAAGTCGCCGGTCGGACGTAAGAAGGGTCCGGTCGACCGTTGGGGCAACAAGTCTCGCGGTGAGAAGACTCGGCACAACAAGCGAACCGATAAGTTCATCGTTCGCCGCCGAGACAAGGCCTAAGCCTTTTCTCTTTCGACTGCAAATGGGGCAAGCGGTTTTCGCCGCTTGCCCTTTTTTGCATTACGAGGTCCGAGTTCTTTTATCGGAAAGTCATAAGAGATCGTAGAATCACTCTTTTCGGTGACACACGGAAATGTGAGGTGTTTGTAGACTCCTTGTGTGCGAAATATCACCGTCGTCGCCCTTTTGGCGATAGCCTCCACTGGCCACGCCGCGCTTCTCCATCTGGACAAGACTACGTATAACTTCACTTTGATGGATACGCAGCCGGGTGTTTTCACCTATGAGCAGCAGGACTACATCGGCGGCTCACTACTTCTGACGCGCGACGACGCCTACGCCCGCCCGATTGGAGTGACCTTGAACTCGGACGGCAGCCTTGGTGACGACTGGGGCGTGGTGAGCATTTACGGAGCGACGACGGTGAACCCGGCAACGAACCGCTATGACGGTGGCTTTTACGGGGCGGGGAACTACAACTTTAGCTCGGGCATTGTCCTTCTGCGCTACAAGAAGACGGACACGGTCTCTGCGAACAACACTTCGCAGAACTTCCGTATCTTCTCTGGTGTTCGTCGCGATCCACTCATTCCGTTTAGTCCAGATCCACTGAGGGACGATTACGTTGACATTACGATCAACTTTGCACCAGTTCCGGAGCCGGCGAGCCTCGCCGTTTTGGGCTTTGGCGCGCTGGCGATGTTGCGGAAACGTAAAAAAGCCTAAGCCGGAAATCAGCGTTTGCTGACAAAAGGACACCCACATACTCCGGGTGTCCTTTTTTGTGTGTCACGTAAAAGTGTGACACCGAGAGCTCGTTACAGGAATACCACAATAGTCGCGTGATAAATATCGTAGATGCTGGCGCTGCTTCGGTGCCCATTGGATCTCCTCAATCCGCGTTCGATAGTCTTGCCGACTCGACTAGTGTGTTTCAGACGGCAATCGCGAGCCTTTCGAGCGGTAAGGGCGGCGGGAGTATCTATGTGCCGGGAGGCATCTACAAAGTCCGACAGATTGTCCTGCCTAGCAACGTAAGAATTGTCGGTGATGGTCAGGGCATTTCAATCTTGCGGCAACGCCCCCGCACGTCAGCAGAGCCAGTCGTAAACACCCCTCCGATGGTGACCTCGGCTGGATTTGCCACCGGTTCGACGGCTTTGGGTCCGAGCCGATTCGGCCTGGTTGGCTTAACTCTCGATGGCAGCCCGTCCAACACGGAAGTCCCGAACGAGTTTGGAGGCGTCGCACTCTACGGCTTTGATTTCACGCTGAAGGACCTCATGATTACCGGCTTCGTCGGTAATGGGCTGTGGACCGAATGGGGTGGCAAGCTAGCGGAAGACAACGTTTATCTGCGGGAGCCAGCAACTTTTGAGGACGTGAGTCTGACCAGGAACGGTCGCTGTGGCTGGGTTCACCTTGGCCCGCAAGACAGCGTGGCGACCCGGATCATGGCCTGGAACAACGGTCGCGAATTTAGCAACGGCCTGCCGCTGAATAACACGGGCGAGGCGAACATTTGGCTCGCACGCCGAATCGCGCCGGTCGCTTACTTGGAGCGAACCGGGACGAGCCCAAACTTTGCCTACCGCGTTTCCACGCCCGGTTCGGGTTACACGTCGGGAATCTTCGCGCTGCTGAAGTCATCCAACAACATCGGAGTTCTCGGCTTCGTCAAGGTTGAAAACGGCAAAGCCGTCGGCATCGATTGGCTCTACAGTCGCTGCGTTTTTGACAACATGACGGCGGGCACGTTCGAGGCCGTGCAGTTCACGGGCATCTTGCCGCAGGGGGCGGTGCTTCCTACCGCCCGGGTTAAGATTGGCCCGGATCGTCGAATTGAGCTGACCGAGATGACATCGGGCGGGGCGGGCCTTCCCGAATGGCCAAAAATTTTGGTGAAGAACGACGGAGCGGTGCCGCCCACGCCCGTGGTAGCGCATCCGATGCTCCGCGGTGGCCAAATCCATGCGGCCGTCATTTTGGATGCCGGCAACGGATACACGGGCAACGTGACGGTTGAGGTCTCGCAGGGGGCGAACACGTCGGCAATTGGCGTTGGTGTGAAAGGTACGGGGGCGGATGCCGCCACAGTCGGGTCGATTCTCTTCGGCTCGCCGGGCTGCTTTATGAAAACGGTGAAATTGAGGTATCAGCATCCAACGACACCCACCACCGTGTCGGCGGAGATACAGGCGACCGCTTCACCAAAGTTTGGCGAGGTTTTGGCCTGGGGCGCACCTACCATCGTCGGCGCGCCCGCCCATGGCGTTCGACTTGATTTTGTTCCGGCCGAGTCCACGCCGACGAAGCTTGCTCCGATGAGCGGCGGAACCCTACTCAGCCAAGCACATACGTGGGGCGCCCAGACCTACGGCATTCGCGTCAGCGCTCCCGCCGTCCTCACTGGTTGCGAAGCGGAAGGAGCCTACGGCGCCAACATGTTTCTTGAGGCAACTAGCGGCACCGTTCAAGGTGCTTGGCTCTACGATTCTGGGGACTACGCAAAGAGTACCGACGGCTCGTTCGGCAAGGGTTCGCCGTACGCGGTGGGAATCCAGATCGGACATGCCGGAGCGGTAGACCTGCCGTATATTTCGGATTACAACTACAACAGTCCGTCGCACTGGAACATCAGCGGACGGGTTGAACAGTGTCACTTGGGGTCTGTGGTCTCGTTCGCAAACGGCGATGCGCTGCAAATGGATGTCACCGCGACCACGCGATGCGGCATTTTCCACTACGGATTCACAACTTTCTACTTGGGTTCCGCCGCAGAAGCGTTGAGTAAAGTCTCTCATGATTACGACGACGTTCGCTTGGCTTGCTTCTTCGGCGAGGGGAACTTCTATCGCTATGCGCGGGCAAGCCGGGCAAGCATTTCGACGTCACGATTTGTTCAGTCCAACTTCACGGCCGACACCCAGTACAAGCTTAACCTCAGAGCCAGCAGCATCTACTTACAGTCAGGCGGAACAACTTTGGCTGAGTGGCAAAAGTCGGCCGACTTGGACGGTACGAGATTCTACGCCTTCAATGTCGCAAATCGGGGTGTGTTCCTGAACCGAGAGAAGAACGGCTATCTCGGTGCAGACGCATTCAACTTCCGGAACTACCTTTTCCTTTCTGACTCCCGTGCCCTCACTCCGGCAGACTTTTGCTCCTTTGCGAGGTTTGAAGGGCCGTCCGGGAAGACGATTACGTTGCCGGATCTTAACGATATGCCCGCGCACTGCTACTTCAACATCTACAACGATGGAACAGAGGCAGTAACGCTGGCAGCATTCGCCGGGCAGACGATTCTTGGCGCCGCGACATTCGTTCTTGCTGGAAAGTCCGGCGTGGCGCTCCTCAGCAGCAACACCACGCCCCGGGAGTGGATGCGGCAGGGCTGACCCGATCTTCGACTCGGATGATCAAAGTCGCGTGCAGGCCCTCCATAAAGTATCTGCGTAGCGACGGCTTCTGGTCGCAGTCCAGAGCCGCTATACTTCGGGCGTATGAAACAATGGCTGTTTCTGACGACCCTGATTCTTACCGCAGCCTTGAGCCCGGCCGCCGAGCCGTACCGACCGGCGGACCCGAAGGCAACGAAGCAGGTTCGGGCTGTTCTCAACTTTCTAAAGCAACAGCAGGGAAAGGTGCTCATCAGCGGGCAAACCGACTTGAAGGACGCGAGGTGGATCGAAGAAAACACCGGGCGGCTCCCCGTTGTTTTGGCCCTTGATTTCATGCGAACCCCGGCAAGGATGGGGCGGCAGGTTACCGACACCGACACGGCCATCGACTGGTTCAAAAAGAAAGGCGGCATTGTTTCGTACCAGTGGCATTGGTCATCGCCGACCGGCGCCTCGGACCCGGAAAGCGGGTTTTACGCGAAAAGCACGACGTTCGACCTTCAAAAGGCTCTGGCCGATCCAAAGTCGCCGGAGTATCTGGGCTTGATCGCGGACATGGACGACGTCGCGGTGGAACTCAAGCGCATGAACAAGGCTGGCGTGCCGATTATCTTTCGTCCGCTTCACGAGGCGCAGGGAACCTGGTTTTGGTGGGGAGCAAAGGGGCCCGAGGCATGCCGAAAGCTTTACGATCTTCTGTTTGATCGGATGACAAAGCACCACCGCCTGCACAACATCATTTGGGCCTGGACGGCGTATCCGGATTCGCAGAATAAAGGGAAAGCGAAGGACTGGTACCCGGGCGATGACAAGGTCGACCTGGTGGTAAGCGACTACTGCGAGAAGAAGACTGAGTACGACGAGCTGGTTGCGCTGACCGGTGGCCGCAAAATGGTGGCGCTGTCCGAGACCATGAACGCCCCCGACCCTGACAAGGTGTTGGCCGAGACCCCGTGGGCTTACTGGGTGACTTGGGCTCGCCGCGACTGGAATTCGCGCAGCAATGACGACATGAAGCGGGCCATGGCGCATCCGAAGACGCTAACGTTGGACAAAATGCCAAAGCGAGGAACAAGATGAATAGAACTTACTGCAATCCGATGGACCTGGACTACGGCTTTTGCCCGATCCCAAACTTCGTTACCTGTGGCAAGCATCGGGCGACCGCCGATCCGGCGATTGTGCGTTTTCGCGACGACTACTATCTATTCTCGACCAACCAGTGGGGCTACTGGTGGAGCACCGACCTCAGTGAGTGGACGTTCGTCCCGCGCCTCTTTCTGAAGCCAGACGCGAATGTTTTCGACGAGCTTTGCGCCCCGGCGATTTGGGTGATGGACGACGCCTTGTACGTCGTCGGCTCCACTTACACGAAGGAGTTCACGATCTGGCGCAGCCGCAATCCGCGGGTCGACGATTGGGAAGTCGCCTGCGAAAGCTTTGAAGGTGGAGCCTGGGACCCAGCATTCTTGCTGGACGACGATGGGCGGCTGTATCTGTACCATGGGTCGGGGAATGACAAGCCGCTCTACGGTCGTGAGATCGACCCCAAAACGCTTCAGCCGCTGGGCGAGAACGTTCCGCTGGTGCACCTCGACCCCGAGAACCACGGATGGGAGCGATTTGGCGAGGCGAACGACAACACCTTTTTGCATCCTTTCATGGAGGGCGCCTGGACCACGAAGCACGAGGGCCGTTACTATTTGCAGTACGGAGCGCCGGCGACCGAGTTCTCTGGCTATGCCGACGGCGTCTACGTCGCGGATGCATCGCTTGGGCCGTTTGTCTATCAGCGCCACAATCCGGTTTCGTACGTTCCGGGCGGGTTCGCCCGTGGTGCTGGGCACGGGGCGACTTTCGTTGACCATGCTGACCGCTACTGGCACACCTCGACCATCGTGATTGGCGTCAAGAATAACTTCGAGCGGCGAAATGGCCTCTGGCCGTGCGGTTTTGATGCTGACGGCACCATGTGGTGCGACACGGCGTATTCGGACTACCCGCGGGCTTTGCCGGCGACCGGGCATGGCGAGTTAGCCGGGTGGATGTTGCTGAATTACGCCAAGCCGGTACGTGCTTCCAGCACGCTCGGAGGGTTTTCGGCGAACTTTGCGGTTGACGAAAACATCAAAACGTTCTGGTCGGCCGAAACCGGCGGGCCGGATGAATGGTTCGAATCGGACCTGGGTGCGCCTTTCACGGTGCATGCGATACAGATCAACTTTGCTGATCAAGACGCGGAGCTGATGGGAAAGGTGCCGGGAATTTCGCAGGCGTACCACATGATGGGTTCGCTGGATGGCCAAACTTGGTTCTCGATTACGGAATCGACCGGACGCGATGCACCTCACGCTTATCATGAGTTGCCTGAGCCAGTCCGAGCACGCTACGTTCGGCTTGAAGGAATTCGAGCGGCAACCGGCAAGGTCGCGCTTTCCGGCCTGCGGGTTTTTGGCCTCGGCGATGGGCTTCCGCCAAAGCAACCGGATCAGTTGGTCGTGCTGCGCGGAGCTTCGGAACCCCGGAACGCCTGGCTGAAGTGGGCGGGGCAAGGTGATGCCAGCGGTTACGTCATCCGCTCCGGCGTGGAGCCGGACAAGTTGTACCACTCGATGACCGTCTATACGGCTACCGAAGCATGGTCGCGCGCCATGACGCGTGACGAAACGTACTGGTTTACGCTGGAAGCGTTTAACGAAAACGGCATCTCGCCTCGAACCGCGCCGGTTGAGTCGCCCGCGCCGTAGCCTTCGGTCGGACAAAGTTGGGACTAAAGATCGACCCGGCGATGGACGATACTTGTCACCGTATCGAGGTCACCGCAGATGCTTACCCTTGAGGCTTGTCCCCCGATACTCTCGCGTGCGAAATACGACGCTCTGGGTCGGGTTAGCCGAAAGACGTTCTCGTCGGGTCAGTACGAGGTTTTTGCCTACGACAGTCGCGACCGGCTGATCTCGGTGTTCTTGCGCAACTCGGGCGGTTCGCCGCAGCGGACGCAGGTGTACGGCTACGATGCGAGTTCGAAAGTGACGTCGCACGCGGTGAACGGAGCGACGACGCTCTACACATACGATGCAGCGGGGCAGTTGCTCACCGAGATCCGCACCGGTTACTCGGGCTCGTACTCCTATGATGGCAACGGCAACCGGCTTACCCGCACGGTGGGCGGGGTTACGGAGACTTACACCTACGACGACGGCGACAAGCTTCTGTCGGTTTCGGTGGGGGGTTCGGCAATCAAGACGTATGGCTACGACGCGGCGGGGCGAACGACTTCGGTCGTTTCCTCGGCGGGAACTACGACCTTGGCGTACGACTTCGAGGGTCGCGCGACTTCGATCTCGGGCCCGGGCGTTTCGCAGAGCAACGTCTATAACGGGCTTGACACTCGGGTCGGTTCGACCACGAACTCGGTGGCGCGGACGTTCCTTCGCGATGGGGCGTATGTCACCGACCCGGTTCTGACCGATGGTGCCGCGACCTACACGCCGGGCGTTTCGGAGCGTAGGGGTTCGGCAACGACTTACCTGCATAACGGCCTTAAGAACGCAGACGCGCAGAGCGGAACCGGTCAGACGGTGGTGGCTTCGCGCCAGTACGACGCATTTGGCAACGTGGCCAGTTCGACCGGCACCTGGAGCGGACCGTTCGGCTACGCAGGTGGCTTTGGCTACCAAGAAGACGCCACCGGCCTCAAGCTCCTGGGTCACCGGTACTATGACAGCTCGACTGGCCGCTTCCTCACCCGCGACCCCATCAAGGACGGAACGAATTGGTACGCCTACTGCGAGAACGATCCGATTTCTCTGATTGATCCTGAGGGACTGTCACCGATGGGGCCTCCTCCGATTCCCATTCCTCACAATACTGATCCGAATAACAGGTGGGTTTGGTCTGGGGATCCTAAGAACGGGCGAGCCGGGAAGTGGGTTCCTGCCACGCCGGTTAAGGTTCCCGGTGGGAACGGAGCTCAACCACACGCCAGTTGGGACGGTGAAGGGCACTGGGATGTTGATGACGGAAAAGGTAATCGCAACCGATACACTAAGACTGGCAAGCCTATCTCTCCGAAATATGCGCACGGCCAGGGAAAAGCACACTATCAAAAGGGTTGGGGAAAGAATCTTGGCAAAAAAGTAGGCGGAGCTGTGCTGCGCAAGGTGCCGTTTATCGGCTGGGGCGTAATCGCGTATGATCTCTTCACGGGTGGGCCCGAACATGCCCTGAGGGAAGCAACATGGCCGCTGAGCGAGGCTGTGCCCAAGTAGGAGGAATCGTGAACATATCGATTGTCCAGAAAAAGGAATTTGAATCTGCCGCACGCACGGCGAACTTTCCGGAAACTAGATCGCCAGGTAATTTGGAAATCCTTGGACCGAGAGCGATACCGTACGATTTCGGCGTCACTTCGGCAAGCTACTTCTCTTCTTACTTTCAGGCGCAACTGTTCCCGAGCGGTGCACTGATTCGGTTCGACGAGTGGGGGATTTGGGCATCTACCGAATTTCCCGAGCTTTGGGATGCGATCCTGCTTTCCTCCGGATGCCGCGATTTCAAAATGACGGAAACAGTTGTGGCGGATGCTTCCGCCACTCGAGCCATCTTGCTCTATTCAGTCCTCGTTTGCTGGTCAGTCGCTTTTGTTTCGAAAGACGGTCCGAACTACTTTTATGCGGACCACGATGAAATGTTTTGGTACTCCGCGAAAGACGCCGAGCTTGACAGAGAAATTGAGGAACAGGTGAATGAGAATTTGACTTCGGCTCGATTTACCGGGTGGGTAGTCCAGGATGACTGAGAGAAGCCTCAATGCGTGCACGACAGCTAAAGAAATCGACACCATCTAAAAAAATAGTTCAGCGACTTTTACACACCGGAACTTTGGAGCGGCGTGGTTCAGCGGCGACGTTCCTTCATAACGGCCTTAAGAACGCGGACGCGCAGAGCGGAACGGGCCAGACGGTTGTGGCAAGCCGCCAGTACGAGGCATTTGGCAACGTAGCCAGCTCCATAGGATAATGATGTGAAGACAGAGATCAAGGCGTTCATGAAGAATGTCTGTAAAGAGCTAAAAAATGAACATCGAATGGTTTAAAGCTAACCTCGAAGAGGCCATCGAAGCACTCCAAAGCATTTTGGAATCTCCGGAAGAGGCACTGGAATCTCCATCGATTTCTTTGGCACATGCTTACTACCATCTAAATGCCGCCTATCGGGGGGCTCACTATGAAGGAGACGCATTTGAGGCTGGTGGCTCGGGTGATGACTTCCCCTTCCGCTTCTTCCCGACCGATCTCCCAGAGATTTATGGAAGTTGGACAAAAGAATAGCTCTGTCTGGTCCCAAAGGTGTGCCTTCGACGCTTCGAGTGATGACGCCCTGGCGAAAACCAACGGGGTCGCAAAGGCGTGCCCAGATCTCACTATCACGAAATCAAGGAGATGATTCAACATGAAAAGGGCAGCGGGCCACGGCGAGCCGACAAAGGGCTGGACCTAGCGTGGCCGGTATCGTCCAGATCATGAAGGAGTTCCTCAAGCGATGACCCGTACGGCGACGCTGCGTGGCCGGTTGGATTACGACGGGCCGGAGGCGCCCCTTCGCATCACGCTGGTCGGAAGGCGGCTGCGTTCCCCTAAGGTTCAGATCACGATCGCAAGGCCAGAGGAGAGCCTCGTGACCGAGTGGAAGGCCAACGCCTTAGACTCCCTCACGGCGCTGCGGAAGCTGGCCAGGACGGCTCTTGCCGTCCAGCAGTGGCGCAGCGCAAAGATCGAAATCCACGGGATCGAAGGGCTGGACTGGCTGCCAGTCAGCATCGACTACGCGATCGACTGCGGCTCTTTCTCCTTTCGAGCGCAGAGGGGACTCCCCTACCTGCTGTTCAGCTTGACGAACTACCAGGAGTCCGGACTCGCTGAGATTCTGTGGATCCATACGGAAGCCGATGCGGTGGAGGCCTTCGGGCGTTCGTTGGATGAAGCGCTCAGGGATTGGGGGGACTGGGACGAGCCGAAGCCGAAGTCGGCGGCACGAGGTAGCTAGGTATGTGCGCTGCGTCCCGAGACGTGGGTGGTGACCGTTTCAAATGAGTGGCTCTTCATTTGGGCTCACCTGGTCAAAGTTGTCCCCTTCAGAGGCGTTTACGCAACTGAAGAAAAGAATAAATTGTCCGGCAAATGTCTTCATAGAAACGACAGATGGTAGCACTGACCCGGATCAGATCGCATTTGCCCTTTCGTATGGCGATGTGCAAACTACGTTCCCAGGCAGCAAGATCGTTCTTGGATCCGAGTTTTCCTCCTCGCTTCTTGATCGCGAGGCTATCTTCCCGCCGTACTTCACGGTTTGGTTCGTGGATCCTGACAGGGAACGGGTGGAAGATCCTACGTTTCTGACCTACTATGCCGCGGAAACTTACGGCGCGGCTCCATTGTCGCAGGAGACTCTAAAGCCGCTGCCTGACTGGAGCTTGATTGAAGCCTGGATGCGAGAAAACGGGATATATGGAGGGGTGAGCCACGCAATCTACCGCTTGATCATTGAACGAATTGAGTAATCAAGGCTCTGCCGGTCCCGTCGGCTATGCGGTTGGATTTGGCTACCAGGACGGCGCCACCGGGTTAAAGCTTATGGGCCACCGCCACTACGACCCGTCCACCGGCCGCTTCCTCAATGGTGACGAAACGTAATGGTTTACGCTGGAAGCGTTCGCCGTAAACAAAAAAGCCCTCCCAGATATTCTCCGGGAGGGCGACGGGAACTGCCGATTACTGCTTCAGACCGGCTTTGTACGGGTCCCAGGCCGAGTTCGTCGGGTTGTTGATGAGGTCATCAATCACGCGAACGTAGTTCTGAGACTTGGCGTGCGTGTCGGCGAAGACGACGTTAACCTGGCCGCCCATAACCTTCTTGCCCTTGTCCTCGATGGCACCTACGATGCTGGCCGTGTTGCCGTAGAAGGAGCCCGGAGCGACGCCCGTCTGATTGTAGCTGAGGCCGTAGTTGATGTACTTCCAGTAGTTGTAGTAGTACTTCAGGGTGTCGGCGTAGGTTGCCGGAACGTTCGGGTTCATGCCGCTGGCGTCGCCGTTGAGCAGACCGTCGATTGCCGGGGAGCCGTCCGGTCGGGTGTAGCGGGGAAGCACGTTGTAGTAGCGTGCGTTCATCATCAGGTAGGTGTTCGCCGATTCTGCGACCGCACCTGCGCTCAGGCCAACCGCTCGCTCTGCGCTGGAAAGCGAGGCACCGGCCGGGAACACGTAGTTGTTCACGCCGTAGCTGTTCTGACCGCCGTAGCTGCAGCCGTCGCCTGCGTCCTGGTTGTCGTCGTTTCCGACGGCCGGGTCGCAGCTCGTGTTTGCCGTAACCCAAGCGCTCGGGTTGATCGGGCTCTTCCACATGTCGAGGCTCTTCACGTACGGGTGAACGATCTGGTGGAAGAACGTTCGCCCGGCCGAGTTTCCGGTGATGTACGGGCTGGGCAGGCCCGGGTTCGGCGTGTTTCGGGTTCGGTAGGGCGGCAACGTGTCGTCGTTGTCGCCAAGGTAGATCTGCAGGCCGGTTCCAATCTGCTTCTGGTTCGAGAGGTCCGCCGTCTTCTTGGCAGCCAGCTTGGCCTGGGCGAAAACAGGGAACAGGATGGCGGCAAGAATCGCGATGATCGCGATGACAACAAGCAACTCAATGAGGGTGAAAGCTTTCTTGTTCACCAGGGCATTCTGATGGTTCCGCGTTAAGTGATGATTAAGCTTTTCGCCGCGCGGGAAAATTGTTGGGAGATCGGCTATTTTGGCGTACACGTTTTATGGGCTTAAAGACTTAGCTTTCGCCTCGTGCGCGATAAAAAAGCGGCCTGGAGATTTGCATCTCCAGGCCGTTCGACTAAGTGCTTACTTCTCGCGGAGCGGAAAGCCCATGGCTTTCAAGAAGACGCGGGCTTCGTTGTCGGTCTTGGCCGTCGTGCAGATGATGATGTCCATGCCTCGGATTCGGTCGAACGTGTCGTACGGAATCTCGGGGAAGACCAGCTGCTCCTTAAGACCGAGCGAGTAGTTGCCGCGGCCGTCAAAGCTCTTGGCCGAAAGGCCCTGGAAGTCTCGGATTCGCGGGAGAACGACGGTCGCCAGTCGGTCGAAGAAGTGATACATCCGGTCGCCGCGGAGGGTGACCTTACAGCCGATCTTCATGCCTTCGCGGATCTTAAAGTTCGAAACGGCCTTCTTTGAAATGGTTGCGACCGGCTTCTGACCGGTGATGAGCGCCATGTCTCGAATGGAGTTCTCGTGGTGCTTGTCGCCGCCCTTTTCCGGGGAGCCAGTTCCCATGTTGACCACGATCTTCTCGAGTCGCGGAACCTGCATTACCGACTTGTACTTGAACTCTTCGCGGAGCTTCGGAATGACTTCCTCGGCGTACTTTTTGCGGAGACGAGGCTTCGGTAGAGCGACTTGCTCTCCGGTCTCAAATTGTGCTTCTTTATCTTTTCTTGCCATGATTTCCTTTGCCTGATGACTGACCAGGCGGGGGTGGGGAAGCCGAAGCTACCCCAGTAGAATTACGGGAGGGTTTCTCCGCTCTTCTTGCCGTATCGAACCAGCTTGCCGTCTTCGAGTCGGCGTCCGACTCGGGTCGGGAGATTCGTCTTCGGGTCGATCAACATCAGGTTGCTGAGGTCGATCGGAACCGGAATCTTTACTCGCATCGACTTCTCGCCCTGCTGCTTTGCCTTACGGTGCTTGATCGCAGCGTTCAGGGGTAGCGGCTGGTTTGCATCTTCCGGGTTCTCCTGAAGAATGATCGCCTTACGCTCTCGCGGGGCAACGGCTGCCACGAAGCCGATCTCGCCTTTGTTCTTGCCGGCGATGATCAGAACCTTATCACCGGTTTTGATCTTGACCTTGATGGGCTTGTTGGCGACCTTAAGTTGGGCTTTAGTTGGCATGTTAGAGAACCTCCGGCGCAAGCGAGACAATCTTCATGAAGTTCTTGTCGCGGAGTTCGCGGGCCACCGGGCCGAAGATGCGCGTGCCGCGCGGCTCCAGGTTGGCGGGGTTGATGACGACACAGGCGTTCTCGTCGAACCGAAGCGTGCTTCCGTCGGCGCGTCGCACGGCTCGCTTGCTTCGAACGATGACGGCTTTGATGACGTCGCCTTTCTTAACGGGCATGTTCGGAGTAGCCAGCTTAACGGCGGCAACGATCACGTCTCCGATTCGGCCGTAGCGCGGCTGCGATCCTTTGAGAACGCGGATACACATGACCACGCGGGCGCCGCTGTTGTCGGCGACTTTTAATCTTGTAAATTGTTGAACCATATCTTTTGCATCCCTCCAGAGGCCGCCACCGATATTCGGCTTGGGCGATGGAAAGTTCTGGGCGGCTCTCTTGCCGCCCAGACTTGTTACTTCACCTTTTCGATGATCTGGGTTACTCGGAATCGCTTGTCTCGCGACAGCGGCCGGGTTTCCATGATCTCGACGGTATCTCCTTCGTCACAACCCAAAAGGTCGTGTGCTTTGAACTTCTCAGATCGAAGAACGACCTTTCCGTAAAGCGGGTGCTGAACGCGTCGCTCGATCTTCACGACTACCGTCTTGTCCATCTTGTTGGACAGGACGACGCCGCGTCGGACCTTTCGCGAGCCTCTCGGCTCTTCCTGCGGAGTCTGCATCTCGTCAGACATTGGTCTCGCCTCGCTTATTCTCGGTAATGACCGTCAGCATGCGGGCGATGTTGTGTCGCCGAACCTGCAGGCTTCGGGTGTCAGTCACGCGGCGGAACACGAGGTCGCGTCGCGCGTGAAAGAGGGCAAGTCGCTCCTGTCGAACCATTTCTTCCAGTTCGGGAACGGACTTCTCCTTCAAGTCTTTGGCTTTCAGATTTTTCATTCTATTATTCAGCCGCTCCTTCGATGACGGCTTCGGTCGCTTCGACCTCAATCACTTCGATAACCTCAACCGGGGCTTCCGGCGAGATGACCGCGACGGGTGCGGACGGCTTGCCGGGAACCGGCTCGAAGTCTCGCTTCGTCATAAACTTGCAGCGGATCGGCAGCTTGAAGATTGCCAGTCGCATGGCTTCTTTGGCAACATCCTCGGGAGGACCGGCCATTTCGAACATCACGCGGCCCGGCTTGACGACGGCTACCCAGCCTTCGACAGCAGCCTTACCCTTACCCATACGGGTTTCGAGCGGCTTCTTGGTGTAGGACTTGTCCGGGAAGACTCGGATCCAGACTTTTCCACCACGCTTGATGTGGCGGGTCATCGCAATTCGAGCGGCTTCAATCTGTCGGCTGGTGATCCAGGCCGGCTCTTGGGCGACGATCGCATATTCGCCGAAGGAGATTCGGTTGCCTTGCGTTGCACGGCCGGACATTCGTCCGCGGTGCATCTTTCGTCGTCCTTCTTTAACGCGCTTGGGCATTAACATTAGGCGTTTCCTCCTTGGTTGGAATCAGGTGCCGGTCGGTCGCCGCCACCGCGGTTGTCACCGGATCGGGTTGCGCCAAAGGCTCGGTCGTCTTCGCGTCGCGGGCGTCGCTCACGTCGCTCGTTGTTTGCGGCCTGCTCTCGCGCGGCTTCCATTTCTCGAAGTCGCTTGTCGGGCAGAACTTCGCCCTTATAGACCCAGACCTTCACGCCAACCGATCCGTAGACCGTGTGCGCGGTGGCCGTTCCGTAGTCGATGTCGGCTCGGATCGTGTGGAGCGGAACCTTTCCGCTTCGGTCAACTTCGCTTCGGGCGATTTCGGCGCCGTTCAATCGTCCGGCAACCATGATCTTGATGCCTCGGCCGTTCAATCGAACGACTCGGGTCATCGCTTGTCGCATGGCGCGTCGGTGGCTAACTCGCTTTTCGAGCTGAGCGGCGACGTTCTCGGCAACGATCTGAGCGTCGAGCTCCGGCTGTCGAACTTCGGTGACGTTCACCTGAACGACCGAGGTCGGGTCGTCGCGGCGAACCATACGGTTCAGAGCATCGTTCAATCGTCCGATGTCCTTTCCGCCCTTACCGATAATCGCGCCGGGGCGAGCGGTGAAGATGTTCACCTTGATCTGGTTGGCGGCTCGCTCGATCTCGACGCGGCTGATGTTGCCGAGCGCGGTCGAGTTCTTAACGAATCGTCGAATCTCGTGATCTTGCTTAAGCGCGGCGGCGTAGCCCTTCTTGTTGTAGAACCAGTGGCTATCGAAGCCACGGATGACGCCGACGCGAAGTCCGACTGGATGAATTTTCTGTCCCATTACTTCGCTTCTCCTTCCACGGCGGCCGGAGCAGTTTCTACTGCCGGCGTCTCAACCGCAACTTCCTGAACAACGACTTCTTCGACCGTCGGCTCTTCTACCGTTGGCTCTACCGGGGCGACCGGAGCTTCCGCGACGACCGGACCGGTCTTCTTGGTCCTTCCGCCCGAGAGCGTAGGTCGTGGCTTAGCCTTCGTACCGTGCGGCTTCACCTTCGCCTCCACGTCGTAGTCTTCGACTCCGACGGTGATGTGCGAGGTCTTCTTCAGAATTTTGTTGCCTCGACCCATGGCTCGAGCGCGCATTCGCTTGAGTCGCGGACCCTCGTCCACCATGATCGTCGAGATTCTCAACTGCTCTGGCGAGAGCTGTGCGTTCTCCTGTGCGTTGGCGATGGCCGAAATCAGGACCTTTCGCAACGCGGCCGCACCTTTGCTGGTGTGGAAACGGAGGAGGGCGGCCGCCTTAAGTGCGTTTGTGCCGCGAACCTCGTCCGCTAGGATCCGAACCTTACGCGGTTGAACCCGAACATATTTTCCTACTGCTTTGACTTCCATTTTCTGTGCCCTTCCCTTGGGACGTGGGCTGTTTACGACCGTGCCGCAAACCGCCCATTATACCGTTAGCGGAGTTTGGCCCCCCGTTCTGGCACGCCGCCTTGGTGACCCTTGTAGGTTCGCGTCGGGGCAAATTCGCCGAGTTTGTGTCCAACCATGTTCTCGGTGACGAAAACTGGAATGTGCTTGCGACCGTCATGCACCGCGAAGGTGTGGCCGATCATGTCGGGAATAATCGTGGAGCGTCGGCTCCACGTCTTAATGAGCTTTTTCTCGCCCGACTCGTTGAGTGCGTCGACCTTTTCCATCAGGTGGTCGTCGACAAAGAACCCTTTCTTTAAACTTCTTGCCATATGTTTCCCTTGTTAACCCCTCCGGCCGTGCCGCGTGGGAGCAAGTTAAGCGGAGCCAGTCGTTTCATGCGACCGGCACAATTTGTGAATATACCCGCTACGGCCGATGGCGTGTCGACATTTTTGCTGTACAGCCGGCCCGGGTAATCTTATTGGGTTGTAACCGACAACGCAGGCAATCTCCCTCGGCGGGTTCGCACCTCAACACGTGCTCCCAAAGACTAACCTACGAATCGACGTAGGGCGCGAGTTGCGCTGTTGTTCCATCAAGCACCGGCATTGAGGTTCGGGTTGTGGGAGAGCAACCGAAAAACCATATGCCAAAAAACAAAAACACCGGTGCGTTTCCTCCGAAGCGCAACAAGCCAACCTTTGCTAACGACTTCCGATCCCGTGGACCGGCCGGGCCGCGCGTCCGTCGCGAGTTTGCGCCGCCGGCCGCACCCGAGCCGACCGTGGTCGAAGCTACCACTTTCGCCGAACTCGGTCTTCACGAAACGACGCTTCGGGCAATCACCGATTTAGGTTTCGAGACCCCGACCCCGATCCAGGCGCTCGCGATTCCGGTTTTGCTTACGGGCTGCGATCTCATTGGTCTCGCCCAAACTGGAACCGGAAAAACTGCCGCCTTCGGCCTCCCGCTCATCGAGAAGATGGACGTGAATGAGCTGAAGACTCAGGCGCTGATTCTTGCCCCCACCCGCGAGCTTGCCGTGCAGGTCGCAAAGGGTATTCACGACTTTGCTAAAAACAGCGGCCTACGTGTGGTTCCGGTTTACGGCGGACAGCCGATTGACCGACAATTCCGGGCCCTGAAGTCTGGAGCTCACATTGTTATTGGTACGCCGGGACGCGTGCTCGACCACCTTCGCCGGGGTTCGCTCCATCTAGAATCGGTGAAGTTCTGCGTCTTGGACGAAGCCGACGAAATGATGGCGATGGGCTTTAAGGAAGACATGGAGGCGATTCTCGCCGAGCTTCCGGAGACCCGCCAGCTTGCGTTCTTCTCCGCAACGATGGCACCGCGCGTTCTTGCGATCACCAGCAAGTTCCTTCGCGATCCGCAGCGAATCGAAATCGTCGCGAAGCAGCGAACGCTCGAAACGACCAACCAAACCTACTATGAGGTTTCACCCGGCAAGAAGCAAGAGGCTTTGGCGCGGGTTCTCGACATGGAGACGCCGGGATCGACCATCGTATTCTGCCGAACCAGGTTGGAAACCGCCGAGCTAAGCGAGTCGCTTCAGCTACGCGGCTACAGCGCGGAGCCGATTCACGGCGACATGAGCCAGCAGGAGCGCGAGCGCGTGCTTCGCCGCTTCCGCGATGGGCTCGCCGACCTTCTGATCGCCACCGACGTTGCCGCCCGTGGGCTAGACATCGATAACGTCACCCACGTCATCAACTACGATGTGCCCTACGATGTGGAGCAATACATCCACCGTATCGGCCGAACCGGTCGCGCGGGCCGCAAAGGCGATGCCATTACCCTGGTCTACAGCAAGGAGCGACGACAGCTTGCCAACATCGAGCGGATGATCGGCTCGCGCATTGAGCCGGCGCGAATTCCGACCGTTGCGGACATCGCCACGCGCCGTCGCGAGGCGTTTGTGGAATCGCTCCGCGAAGCCCTTGCGGCGCGGGAATTTGAAGCCATGTTGCCGTCGGTGGGTGAACTGGCAGAAGAGTTCGACGCGATGGAAGTCGCCGCCGCTGCGATGCACATGCTCTGGAAGGAGCGACACCAAAGCGAAGTGCCGGAGAACGAAGAGGCGCAGTTTGCCGACTTCGAGCAACCGGAAACCGGCATGGTTCGCATTTTTGTCGGAATGGGCCGTAACGATGGGCTGAGGCCGGGCGATCTGGTGGGAGCCATCACCAACGAGAGCGGCCTTGCCGGCGCACAGATCGGGGTGATTGAGATTCTCGATCGGTCGGCGTTCGTCGAGGTTCCGGCTTCCGAAGGCGCGCGAATCGTGGAGACCCTCAGCAACACGAAGATTCGAAACCGAAAGGTGAAGATTCAGCTCGCGCAGCCAGCGTTTGGCAGCGAGAGAGAAGCACCGCAGGAAGCGGCATTCAAGCGTCCGCGCAAGTACGAAAAGCGCGCTTAGGTAGTTAAAGAGCCCGAATACAGAAAGGGGATCGGGTGCCATGCACCCGATCCCCTTTCTCGTAACAACGTGCGTCGAGACCTTGTTGGTTGAGACTTATTCTGTTGCAGGAGCTTCCGCTTTAGGTGTGGTAGCGGGAGCGGTGCCACCGCCAGCCGACTGAACCGGAGAAGGCTGAGGACCGCCATCTCCCGGTTTTCCTACCGGTACCTTGACTTCCTCTTCTGCTGGGGCGCATCCGGCGAAGACAACGAGAGCAATTGCGGTGATGAGAATGAATGAGAGTTTTTTCATCTTGAATGGACCTTTGCAAAAGGAAGCCCGGCCTCGGAACATGGACCGAAACCGGGCGGTAGGATTTGACCGGCAGGCTTACTGCGTTCGGTCGGGACGGAAGAAGCACCAGGCGCTTCCGGCACCTTGACTATTGAATGTCGAGTCGCACGCCCAGAGGGAGGAGACAACACCCGTCGGGGTTACGGCCGCAAACGGGTCCAGAAGCTTTCCTTCCCAAGCAACGAAGTTGGGCGTAGTCGTCGTTCCCTGGTTCACCACCTTGGTGGACGAGTCGGCCCGGACAATGACACCCTTCCGACCGTACTGCCACGTCGTGTTCGTGAAGTCATAAACGTAGTAGCCAGCGTTGGACGAGCCCGCTTCTCCGTTCGGATTTCCGCCTGGGTTGAAGCGACACTCACTGAAGGTGCCGTTGCAGACCATGGTTGGAGTCGAGAGGCCGCGGCCTAGGAAGTTGACCGATTGGACGTTCCAGAAAACTGGCACGACGGAAGGCGATTCGATCGCAGTGGCACTGTAAGTGTGCAGGTATCCGTTCATGTTGAGGCCCAATCGGGCGGTCTTCACGGCCGGGTTGAAGATTTCTCCGGCTACCTGGGCGTCCCTGCCACTCGGCATGGCAAGCATGTCGAGGTTCTTCATGTACGGCTGCATGGAGTTGGCCCAGAAGTTCGAAGCCATGTGAATCCGCTCCGCGGTGTCCCATGGTGCAGTTCGAACGCTGTTTGCAGGGACCGGATGGACGCCACCTACGAACCACGTGCCAACCGGTCGTCGGACCATGGCCTGCGGGAACGTGTCGTCGTGATCGCCCTGGTACAAGAGGACGGCGGTGCCAGTCTGCTTGTAGTTGCTGATGTGTTGGGTTTTCTTTGCGGCAAGCTTGGCTTGTGCGAAAACAGGGAAGAGAATAGCGGCGAGAATGGCGATGATCGCAATAACGACCAGAAGCTCAATGAGAGTGAAAGCTTTTGTCATGAGTAAACCACAAACTCCTTGTAAACCTATAATGTGAGGTTACAGGATAGGACGCCAAAAGGAAACTGTTTCACCCGAAGATAACCAGTGTCACTGGTGGCGACGAAGGCAATATACATCGTTAAAGTCCGTTTGCCAAGTAGGAAAAAATCTATCACGTGTTCAGATAGATTTGGCGATACTCTGGGCCTGTGGCGTAAAACATTGTTGCCCGGCGGACAAAGCCGCCGAGACCGTTCGGTTCGAAACGCCGACCTCGGCGTCCAACAAGCTTCAGGACGACGCCGAAGAAACCGCGTCGCGGTTCGGGTGCATGATTGCGCTTTGGTCCGGACGTTCGAGCGGCAGATAGGCTGCCTCCGGATCGCAAGAGCACCGAACCCAGCCATCGTTCGCCATCGTTTCAAGCGCGCTGAAAGCGGAAGACAGCCACTGGTTCGCCTCGGCGGGGCCGATCCCGGCTTGCCAGCATTTCTCATCAACCGCGGTATAGAAGTGCTCCAGGGACGGATTCTTCTTCAGAATCTCGACCACCAAACCGTAGATGCCCTCGAGCGGCAACCGGCGCGAATCTCGCTCGTATGCGCGGTAGCGATCGATGCGGCCGCCCGTCATTCGCGCCACCCAAATCTTTTCGCAACCATCAAGATCAAGCGTAAAGACGTTCATTCCGCCAATTGCCCACTTGCCGTCGGTATGGCCCCACCAGGTCGTCAGCTCTCGGACCGCGATTAAGTTGTAGCCGGCCAGACCGTTTAGGCCGGAGTCTTCGTCTAAAAAGCCACCCGTACCCAGCCATCGCCATGCCTCCTTTGGGTCCAACTCCAGGCCCGCATCGCGGGCAATCTCGCTGGTAAACGCTTGCAGCTCGCTGAACTGGCCGTTCGCGGTGTACCAGTAGTCGGCGAAACGAATATGTTGGTTGATCTTTCGCCGTTGCGCGTCGTCGTAGCGATGGCGAAGCCAATCTTCGGGGTAGTCCCGTCGTTCCAGGGCTAGAATCGTGTAGGCAACGTCGCGCGCCCCCACGTGGGCGAGAGTCATTCCGGCGGCCAAAATCGGGTCGGCAAAACCGGCACTTTCGCCGGCGAGGAACCAGTTTTCGCCAACCATTCGGTCGCTGATGAACGACCAATCCTTCGTGGTGGCGAGTTGACCCTCGGACGTTGCGTTCTTCAGCAAGCGAGCAATGTTCGGCTCCTCGGCCATCGCGTTGGCATACAGTTCCGCCGGCTTGATGCCTCGGCGTTTGTACTCGGCAGCGGGGAGAATGAGGCCCACGCTGGTGCGCGTTGGGCCAAGTGGGATGAACCAGATCCAGCCGTAACCCAGCGACATTACTTGTACTCGCGTCCCGCCGACGCCAATCTTTACCGCCCATTCGGCGTTCTGCCAGTAATCCCAAATGGCAATGTTTTGCAGCGAGGTCGGGGCCTTGACCTCGACGCCCATCGCGCGACGAATCAGCCCGGCGTGGCCGCTGCAATCCACAAAGTGCTTTGCGGTCACGGTTTCGCCGTCACCCAAGGTCAGAGATTCAACACGATCGCCGTCTCGTTGGATGTGCGTAACCCGCGTGCCTTCAAAAACTCTCGCACCAAGTTCTTTGGCATGGTCCAAAAGGATCTTGTCGTAAATGGCGCGGTCGACTTGGAATGCGGTCTCCCGGCGCTGCCCCTCATATTTGCCGGGGCGGGGCGCGTCATGAAAATTGCCGTTCGGCAGAAATTCGAAGTCCCAAAGCTCCGGCGTTGTGCCCCATCGGTAGGTCGCTCCGATCTTGATGGGGAAGTTTGCGCGCTCAACCTTGTCCCAAACCCCCATTTCGTCGAGGATCACGGAGATGTACGGCAACTGGCTTTCACCCACGTGGTCCCGCGGGAAGTTCTCCCGCTCGAACACCGCAACCGAGAGCCGAGGGTTGTACTTTCGCAGAAGGGAAGCACACGTAGAACCCGCCGGGCCACCGCCAATGATCACTACGTCGTAATGCACGCCTTATGATACGAGACATCGCGGTTCTTGTTTGCAGACCGCCGCGTCCGAATTTTCCCGTTTACGTGCTAGCTTTTTCGCGAATTCGGTAGCCGCCGCCGCATATTTGCTATCATCTCGGGACGAGGTCAAAGATGACCCCCGGTTCTGGGTTGCGCGTTGCATCCGCACTCGCTCCCAAAACTGTCTCGGAGAATAATGAAGAAAGCCTTCACCCTAATTGAATTGCTCGTCGTCATCGCCATCATCGCGATTCTTGCCGCCATCCTGTTCCCGGTTTTTGCCCAAGCCAAGGCCGCCGCGAAGAAGACCGCCGCCCTTAGCAACCTGAAGCAGAACGGCACCGCCGTGTTGATGTACACCGCCGATTACGACGGTAGCTTTGCACAGAGCGCCTACGCCACCAACATGCCGAACGGCATCGTTCAGCCCGGCGCACGCGTGTTCTCCATGTTCGACGCGATGTTGCCGTACACCAAGAACCGCGACATTTACATGGACTCGGCCGCTCCGGAAGCCATCAAGTGGCAGGAACTGCTTGCGCGAATTGGCATGACGCCAGACGGCGCCATCAGGCTTGCGAGCTTTGCTCCGAACTTTGCCCTTTTTGAAGATCCGGCGGTTGCCCCGAACTTGTTCGACGCCGACCCGGTCATCAACGAAGGTCAGCTGGACGTTCCGGCCGACACGTCGATGTTCTTTACCGCGCGATACATCTTCGCCGGCGTTGTAAACATGGATGCGCCTTCGACCAGCCCGTACTACCAGCCAACCGGACCGTTCTCGGCCGTCAACTTCCCGGGCACCGCACGGCACAACGAGACGTTGATCATCAACTTCGCCGATGGCCACGCTAAGTCCTACTCGAAGAAGGGAAGCATTCCCGGCGAAGCACGGCGCGGCTACGGCGCTGCCGAAACCGAGATCACGAAGGTTTATAACCTTCCATACGACGTTGCCGGAATTCCGAGCCTCGTCGGCGACCCTCGCCCGTAAGGCGATGGATTCGGGGAGGGTTTGGTCCCTCCCCGCTCACCGCACCGGGCCCGGCCCGGCCGGGTTCTGAACCCGGATCAAGAGAACAACGGCTCGCGGAATCCAGATCGAGTCGTTGTCTTTCTTGATCACCACCCACTCGGCAGTGGAGCTAACCAGCGTGCCGGAGATACTGACCGTGGCTCCGTTGATGCCGCCGACCGTTGGCGACGTCGGCAGATCGGCCGACTGCCCAAGAGCATCTCGCCGGAATTGAATCTCGCACTCTTGCCCGATTGGCAACTCTGCCCTGCCGCCAACGACATTGTCCGAGCCGCAGCCGAGAAGCAGCACCGCTGTCAATGTGGAAAAAATGAGCTTCTTTGCCATGCCGTTTTCCCGAATTATAACCCACCGGCGATTTAGGCCCATGGGTCGATGACCAGCTTGAACGCCCCTTTTTCGCCCGGGTTGTGATGAATCTTTTCAAACCAATGCGGCACCTGATCGAGTGAAATGGGTGTTAGCCATTCCTTAACCGACACCCGCCCGGCTTCTAAAAACGCTAGTGCCCGCGGATAGTCGCCAACTTCGAAGTTGCAGCTCGTGGCGATTCGCCGCTCCGATCCCAGTTTTAGGAAGTTGATTGGGATCTCTTCGTCATGAACCGCGAGGTTCACCAGTGTTGCGGCTTTGCCGAGCACCTGAACTCCGAGGCTGAGGGAGTCGCGCGTGCCGACGGTATCAAAAACCGTCCCGAATCCGTTCGGGGCTAATTTCTTTAACGCGTCGCGGGCGTCAGCATTCGACATGCCAGCGTTGTTCGTTGCGAAGCCAACGTTTTGTTGCCGGGCGATATCCAAAGCAGATGCCGAGCGATCTAGCAGCACGACTTGCGACGCACCCAGGGCCCGGGCAAATTGCGCAACCCCGTTGCCCGCTGGTCCCGCGCCGATGCACAGCACCGGACGCCCCGGTTGAATCCCGCCCGTCTCGGCAACATGCAGGCAAACGGCGAGAATGTCCAGCATCGCTGCTTCGGCGAATGGGAGTTCATCCGAGATCTCAAAGCACGTCGCACCCCATGCTGGCGCGTAGCGGCCATAGGCACCAGGGAAGAAGAGTCGGTCTCCCCAGCCCTGGCCGTGACCCAGGTGTACGGTGTTCGGGCAGAGACGCGAGCGCCCGGCGCGGCAGTCTTCGCACGCGCCGCAGGTTTTGCTGCAAACCGGGGCTACGCGCTTGCCCAGAAGGTGCCGGTTCGCCTCTGAGAGGACGGCCACGACGGTGCCCGCATATTCATGCCCCAAAACCATGTTCGGCGGGTTCGGGACGAACTGGCCCAGCGTGTGTTGCGCCCAAGGGTTTTCGCCGGCGTAGTACCGAAAGTCCGACCCGCACACTCCGCAAGCCGCCACCTTGATGAGGACGAGGTCCGGGTCGCCGTAGTCGTCAATCGGCCACTGCGGGATCTCCGTGACGCGCAGGTGCTGCGGGGCGAAGAGGACACCGGCGTCCAGGTGGGTCGGGATGGGTTCAACGGTGAACACGATGGGTGGAGTTTGGCACGGCAGTCAACGGCGTAGTCTGGTTGGTTGGCAAAGTGATGCCATTAGGGCAATAATCAATGACTGGAACCAAGCCGATATGGGAAGTAACGAAACGCTAATCGAGGAAGGCAGTGGCAACGTTTTTGCCGATCTTGGATTCCCGAATCCGGAAGAGCACCTGTCCAAGGCGAAACTCGTGCGCGCCATCGGCATCACGATCAAGACTCGCGGGCTCTCCCAGAAGGAAGCCGCTGAGCTACTCGGCATTGACCAACCAAAGGTTTCGAAGCTCTTGCGGGGGCATTATCAAGGCTATTCCTCCGATCGACTGCTAAATTTCTTGAACTTGCTCGGGCAGGATGTCGTGATAACCATTCTGCCCGTCGCTGCGGGCCAGCCGCAGCTTGGGCAGATCAGCGTCGCAATCGGGAATTAGCTCTTCCACTTATAGCATTCCTGAGTCTCTGGTAACGGTCCTTTAGTCGCCGCCGCCTCCGCAGCCGCCGCAACCCCCGCCTCCGCCTCCACCGCCGTCTCCTCCGCTTGAGCCACAGGATGAGCCAGCGGCATCTCCTCCGGCTGCGGCAGCCGCTTCATTGCGTCGCATCGTCGTGTGCATCTCGCCGTACGGGCTTCCGGCCATCGCCGCGAACCCGAACAACGCCATGCCGCCGGCGAGCTCCATCGGATCCGCCTGGCTCTGCTGACCGATCTGGCGAAGGCTGCCGTTCTGATTCCGAAGGTCTGCCAGTACCTTGTCGCCGTAGCGGCTTCGGGTCGGATTCAGAAGGAAAAATAGGTTCAAGAGCGTAGCGAATATGCACCCGATGATCAGAAACCCGATAGGCTTTCCGCGATCCATTCCCACAAACATTTTGGCAATCGCCAGCGGAATTGGGAGGGAAGCGATGACCAAGGGAAGCCACCGCACCGACATCACGTTGTCTTCCGGAACCCAAAGTCTCCGCCGCCGAAGACTTGCTTCGATCTCTTTCAACAGAGGCGAGACTCGCTTGCGAACGGTGCCGTAAAGCAATCCTCCCTCCGTGGCGGCTAGGTTCAAGATTGCGCGGGGAAGGGTTTCCATTCCGGCGGCACCGCTACTGGCGGCCCGCATCCGACCTGTCTTCGCGTCCATCGCCAGGCTGCCGTCGGCCACCAATTGGGTTACGGTTGTTGCGAAGGCAAGCCCACTGCCACCATTCAAATAGGCCATCTCAATGGGGTCGAGTTGCCAGTCTTGGGCGGGCGGTCCGTCCCCCGGCGTCCGAAGCAGGAACCGGATGAGGATCGCAAGGCCTGCGCATACGAGATACAGCGTGAAGAAAAGCTGGAGAAACTCGGGTCCGCGCCAGTCCAGCAGGTTCGATGGCTGGTCGCATCCGGCCAGGATCAGTGGGAGAATCGCCAGCCAGGGCAGCCAGCGTTTTTTCTTGGGTGCAGGGCCGGTTGGCCAAATGTCAGCCGGGGGCTTTTCGCTAAAGAACTGCTCGTAGCTTGCTAGCGTTTCCTGGTACCAGTTTTGAAATTTCATGTCTTCCTCCGTATTGCCGTTCGAGGGCTGGTGGTGAAGGGGACGGCCAAGGGCGAGCGGGCAGAACTGCTCCCAGTAGTTTCGGGTGTACAGCAGGTGTAGGTGCCACGCTTCGTCGACCGCCTTGGATGGTGAGACGCCGTGGCCAGCGGCCACGGCGAGAAAGGCGAACTTTCGGTATTCGTCGATGACTCGTCCGGTGTAAACCGGGGTCCAACCCCGTTCCCGGGCGAGTCGTTTGCTATAGGTTTGGGACGCGTTATCTGCGTCGAAGTTGAAATCACGAATGCGGTGCCAGAGGGCGGTTTGCTCGTGCGTCATCTGTTTTTTTTTGTACAGCCGCATTTTATATCGTGTTTTCGCGTTCGTTGGGACTTCTGGCACAGCGGCTCAAAACCGCCTATAATTCGCCCATGGTGAGTAAAGCGGCGACTGTGGAAGAGTATTTGGCGGAGCTTCCGGAGGATCGACGGTTAGCGATTTCGGCCCTGCGGGAGCTGGTTCTTCAGAATCTGCAACCGGGTTTTGAGGAAGGGATGGAGTACGGGATGATCGGCTACTACGTTCCGCATTCGATCTATCCCGCGGGGTACCACTGCGACCGAACGAAGCCGCTGTCGTTTGTCAGCCTCGCCTCGCAAAAGAACCACATGAGCCTTTATCTCACCTTCGGTCTTGCGGACACAAACCGGAGGGCAGAATTTGAGGCCGCCTGGGCCGCCGCCGGCAAGAAGCTAGACGCCGGAGTTAGCTGCATCCGCTTCAAAAAGCTAGACCAACTGGCGCTTGACGTCGTCGCGGAACATATCCGGTCGTTCACATGCGAGGGCTACATTGAAGGGTACGAGCATGCCCTCGCGATGTCGAAAAAGAAGTGATCTTAGAGCGCTGAGGCTAGGGAAGCGTACGTCGTCCGAGCCTTGGCCAACAGCTGAACTTCGGACATATGGCTTTGGTCGACGGAGATTTTCGCCACAATCCGGTCGCAAATCTTCGGCTCGTGCTTTCGGAGCCAGTTTACGAGGAGCTCCATCGCGCTGCTGGCACCCACGCCCGAGCCGAAGATCACGATCTGCTCGACGTCCTTAAGGCTCGTTCCGATGGCACGAAAGTAGCTGTCGTAGGTGAGCTGCTGGTTGTGGCCGGAGTCCTCATGCTTCCGGTGATGCACGTGGGTTTTGTCGCCGTTCGGGTCGTACGGGCGGATCGTCTCGGGGGCCGAGTCGTTCAACTCCAGGTGATAGATTCGCGCCTCGCGGTGGTCAATCACGATGAGGACGTGCGGTGCCTCGATTGATGAGACGTCGCTGTGAGCGGTGCGAAGGAAGTGCCGGATGCTGGTCACGGTCTCCACGCTCGCATTCTCCGAAAGGTCCGGGGACTGAAAGACAATGGTGTGAGTCCCAATCGTGACTTTCAGATTTCCGTTGTGCTCTTCCTCGATTTCACCGAGGTGGGAAAACATCGCCTTCAGATCACGCCACTCCAGGTTGTGCGTAATCGGATGCTGGAAGATTTGGTCGAACGTGCCCTGAGTTTTTGAATTCAAAATAGGTCTCAATGCTCTTACGCCGCTAAGGTGTCGGCTGTCGCCTAGTCCCGAACTTCCCCGTGATCGCTTCGGTTGCCGCGTCGATCCATTCAGCCTCGCGGTTCTTGGCGACTTTGATCCAAAAGCGCTCCTTTCGAGGCCACCACGTCAGCTCCAGCGTGCCCGGAAGGCCGACGTGTTTCACGTGCCAGTGCTGGCTTCCCGGGTAGCTCTTCAACTCAACGGCAGGTGAGAGGATCAAGCCCAGACCACGCAGAATGGATTGCAGTTCGGCTTCTGGATTCTGGGCTGAGAAGGCAAGTTCGACGGACCGCATCGCTACGGGGCGGCTTGCGTAAACGTTCCGATCCGGCTGACGAACGGAACCGGCGCGCCGGAGGAATCGCGCGCCGTGATGCTCAATGTATACGTTCGAACAGAAGTAGAAGTGTTCGCAGGAACGCCCAACGCGGCCGAGAACTCGCCGTTAAACGCGTTGTAGTCCATCGTCGCCGGCGAGCCAGAGAGGGCCACCGAATCGTCGCGAACCACCGACATCCGCGCGCTAGTGAAGTCCACGTCTAAACCGGGATTCAGCCGAATGCGGCCGGTGACGACACCGGCCGGGGTACCGGTCGCCGGAATCACGGCTACCGCCGTGCCGCTACCGTTCGTGAGAGATATCGAAGAAGAGATGATGTTGGCATCTGGGTCAAGAGCCTGCCCGTCGGAGCCGCCGCAACCGTAGGCCAGTAGTCCGGCAGACAAGTAAAGGAAAAAGCGGGCGCTCTTCATCAGATGGCGGAAACCTTACCGCATGGACGTCTGAGGCGCTGATTTACCTGTAAATATCCCCCTTCCCTTGAGGGCGGCAGAGTGATAGAATCCGGGCATGATGCTTGCCGCTCTTGGCGTTCTCCTCCTTCAAGGTCAAACGGGCTACCCAGCCTACGCTGTTCCGCGCATCGTGGGCGTCACCATTCGGAATCATCCGGCGCTCACCGGAAGAATCCACGTTGACCAGTTTGGCTACTTGCCAGACAGTCCAAAGTTTGCGGTCATCTCGGACCCGCAGAAAGGTTACAACGCCATCGACGCGTATGTGCCGGGAAAAACTCTGGAAGTCCGCCGGCTGAAGGATAGCGTCACGGTCTTCACCGGCGCGCCGGTGATCTGGAAAGCCGGAGCGACGCACGACGACTCCGGCGATCGCGGCTGGTGGTTCGACTTCACGGCGGTCAACGCCCCCGGCGAATACTACATTTACGATGCGCTCACCAAGCGGCGCTCGGTGGTTTTCAAGATCGACGCCGCAGTCTTCAGCCCGATCTTGACGGTCGCCAGCCGGACGTTCTACTACCAGCGCCTCGGGGTTCCGCTGACCGCCGAGTACGCAGGAGCTTGGGCCGAACCGGCCGCACTCACCCAGGACGCCAAAACGCGAAACGTGCTTGCGAAGAACGACGTCACGCAAGAGCGCGATCTCTCCAAAGGCTGGATGGACGCGGGCGACACCAATAAATACCCGCCGTTCAATGGCGATGTGTTGCATCCGTTGCTATTCGCCTACACCGCGAATCCGAGCGCGTTTGGCGACGCCAACAAAATTCCAGAATCTGGAAACGGTCTGCCAGACATCTTGGACGAAGTCAAGGTTCAACTCGATTGGCTCGTGCGAATGCAGTTCCCGGACGGCGCCGTGCCGGTAAAGATGGGCAACATCGACTACAACGGCAAGTACCCGATCTCGGAAGATAGGCGACCGCGATACTATGGCCCGAAGGACAGCGGAGCGGCTATCTACACGGCCGCAAACTTCGCCCACGCGGCTCGGGTTTACGGAAAGTTTCCGGCTTGGAAGACCTTTGCGACCGATCTTCAGCGACGCGCGATCCTTTCGTGGAACTGGTTCCAAACGAACCCGCGAACTTACAACTCGGACACCGGCGAGATTAAGAGCGGCATCGCCAATCGATCCAAGGAAGAGCAGGATCACTTTGAGGTGTTCTGCGCGATCCACCTCTTTGCGCTCACGGGTGAGAAAAAGTACCACGACGTGATCAAAGCCAAGGCGGGGACCACGCGGCAGCTCGCGGAGTACAACTGGAGCCCGTACGAAGCCGGGGCCGGGGAGGCACTGATCTCGTACACGAAGCTGCCTGGAGCCGACGCGACGCTAGTGGCGAAGATCAAGGCTCAGCTGCTGCGGTCCGCCGAGAACAACCAATGGGCACCCGATCCATCTGCCGACCTCTACCGCGCTTGGATGGTGCCGGGCAGCTACCACTGGGGCAGCAACCTGGTTCGCGCCAGCTACGGATTCATCTCTCTGCTCGCAGCGGATAACAGCAACGTAAGTGCCGCCACCAAGATCCGCCTCAAGACCCGCGCGGCGGACATGCTGCACTCGTTCCACGGGATGAACCCGCTGAACATCGTTTACCTCTCGAACATGAAGGCGTACGGTGCCGAGCTGTCGATCACGCGGATCTACCACGAGCGATATAACGTGAACTCGCCGTTTGCCGCAAACCCGGCTCCGGGATACGTCGTCGGCGGTCCGAACCAAAGTTTCACTGGCAAAGCAGCCGACGGCGCTCCCTCGGTCGAGTGGATCAAGACCCAGCCACGGGCAAAGGCCTACGCCGATTTCAATCGCGTATGGCCAGAAAGCAGCTGGGAGCTGAGCGAGCCGGCGATCTACTACCAGGCGATGTACATTCGCTTGCTCTCGGCCTTCGCAAAGTAGCGTAGCAGGGGAGTGGATGCCCCGGAACCTGAAACCAAGCCGAGCCTAGCGAGACTGCTAGGCCCCGGTTTGGTGACCGGCGCATCCGACGACGACCCGAGCGGCATCGCGACCTATTCGCAGGTTGGGGCGCAGTTTGGGTACGGCATGCTTTGGACGATGCTGTTCTCGTACCCGCTGATGGCAGGGATTCAGGAGACCAGTGCGGACATTGGTCGCGTGACCGGCCACGGCATCGCGGGAAACCTTGTGCGGCACTATCCGCGCTGGCTCGCGATGTTGATCGTTGCCACGTTGGTTACGGCAAATGTCATTAACATCGGTGCCGATATCGGGGCAATGGGCGCGGCAGTGTCGTTGCTCGTCGGCGGGCCCGCGGCAATCTATGCCGTAGTGCTGGCGATTTGTTCGCTGTTGCTGCAAGTATTCGTTCCTTACCACCTTTACGTGAAAGGGTTGAAGTGGCTCACCCTGGCGTTGTTTGCGTACGTGGGAACGGTTCTTGTGGTGCACGTCGATTGGGCGGCGGCGCTGCGGGCAACGCTGATTCCTTCTATCAAGTTTGATGCGGCTACGATTACGGCTTTGGTTGCGGTTCTGGGAACGACCATCAGCCCATATCTGTTTTTCTGGCAGGTATCTGAAGAAGTGGAGGAGGAGCGGCTCTCAATTCCGGAGCGGCCCTTGAAGTTTGCCCCTTCTCAGGCTCCCGCCCAGTTGCGAAGGATCAAGCTGGACACCTACGTGGGGATGGGGTTCTCGAACCTCGTGGCATTCTTCATCATCCTTGCGGTCGCGGCGACACTCCATGCGAACGGAATCACGCAGATTGAGACGGCGTCTCAGGCGGCGCAAGCCCTCAAGCCGGTTGCCGGGCCGCTCGCGTCACTTTTGTTCACCATCGGAATTGTCGGAACCGGCATGCTTGCGATTCCCGTTTTGGCCGGCTCGGCCGCCTAGGCCCTCGGGGAGGCGATGGGCTGGAGAGTCGGGCTTGAGCGAAAGCCACGGCAGGCGTGGCAGTTCTACTGCGTCATCGCCGCCAGCATTCTGGTTGGCTTGGGTTTGAGCCTGTCAAAGGTTGACCCGATCCAGGCTCTTTTCTGGACGGCCGTTATCAACGGCGTCACGGCCGGCCCCATCATGATCCTCCTGATGCTCATGGCAACCAACCGAAAGGTGATGGGGGAGTTCTGCGTTGGGCGGACTCAGCGCATTTTAGGCTGGACCGCCACCGCCGTGATGCTCCTTTGCATCGTCTCCATGATCACTGTTTGGGCGATGTCGCGCCGGTGACAACCCACGCAAGCGCGTTGGCCAACAAGCTTTGGAACGCCGCGTGCTGCCAGACCTCCGCGAAGTGCCCTGGGGTCAGCACGCCAACTCGGGTGTCGCCCGACTGACGTACCCAGCCCGCCGGCTGAACCCCGTGCTCTGAGTGTGATTCCAAGAACACCTCCACCCCATCGCGGCTCTCCATGAAGTAATGCTCGTCGTGAATCGTAAAGCCGCCGGAGGCAAGTTCGTGCGAGCCCGTCGGTTGAAACGTCACGTCCAGCGGTTCTGGATGATGCAAAAATTTGCCGCCGACGATCTCCTGAATCGGTTCTGGGTATCCGACGTTGCCGGCATGAACCACCAGAAGCGCCATGCAATCGCGTACGGCATCGAGAAACCAATCCAGGCCGTTATCGGTCCACAAGTTGGCGCCTTTCGGCGCCTGAGCGTTTAGCTTTGCCAGCACAACGGCCGCATAGCCGACGGCCGGTTCGCTAAAGTCGCCGTCGAGAAGTTCGAACTCGAAGTGATCTCCTGCCGCAGCGCGAAGTCCGGCGACTACCGGCTCGGCGGGGTGGTGGCGGTCACCGGCGATCACCAAAACGCGCGGCTTCACCGTCAGATCTCCGTTCCCGCCCAATCTTGCGCGCGGAACAGTTTTCCGGCGGTGCCGTCGTCAAGGAGGACCGGCACCAGTGCTCCGGGCAGCACGGATTCCACAGAACCCGGCGCATTCGGACCACCCAAATCGGTTCGCAACCAGCCTGGATCGAGCAGGTTCATCAGGACTCCGCTTGGCGTCAGCTTCCCGGCGGTGTCGTACACATACTTATCGACTGCGCCCTTCGAAACGGCGTAAGCAATGAGCTCCGGCTGATCCGCGATTCCCGAGGTGACGTTGACAATGCGGCCCCACTTGCGCTCGACCATGCCGGGGATCACGGCGTGGCAGATCCGAATGAGCGCGATGACGTTGACTTCGAAGCTCGCTCGGAAATCCTCCGCCGGGACGGTTGTCCACTCCGACAGGTACGAGGTCATGATGGCGGCGTTGTTGTAGAGAATGTCGATGGCCGGGCCGGTAGCCAGTAGCTCGGCCATCATCGCATCCACCTGCGCGGAGTCGCTTAGCTCGGCTGCGACTTGGAGGGTCTGCACTCCAGTGGCGGAGAGTTCGGCGGCAAGCGCGTCGGTGCTAGCTGTCTGCCGGCTGTGCAGAATGACGTTGCATCCGTAGCTTGCCAGCCCTAGCGAAACCTGGCGACCAATGCCCCGACTCGCTCCCGTTACTAATGCCCATTTCCCGTTGATATCTGCTTTGTTTTCCATGTTGTGAGTTCTTTTGTGGCTAATCAGTTCTTGTAGACTTCGATTTCGAACTTGTCGTTAAAGACAGTCGCCCGCTTCATCAGTCGGTTGGTGTACAGGCCCATGTGGGCTCCCGCTAGTCCGGGCTTTCCCATGTAGGGCCCGCTACTTGCCAGCTTTCCATCTAGATAAACACGCACTTGCTTTGAAGTGACGTTCGCTTCCACTCGCACCTCAGACCACCGCCCGAGACGTAGCAACGGGCCATCTTCCATCTCGGGGAAAAATGTCCCGCTACCTTTCGAGTCGATCGAGAAGGCGCGCAGTCGATACTGGCCCGGCGATCCGACGAGGTTTACCATGATCGCCGGATGCCAGGATTTTCCTCCCGATGGCACGGTCTCATCAAAGGCCGTAACCAAGTTCACCCACGGCGCCTCTCGGTAAGGACCGATGGCCGCAGGATCAAGATTCTCAACCTTGACGTCAAATTTCAGAGTAAAGCTACCCGGATAGAAGCGGTCAAAGTAGATGTCCGGATGGAGGTGCACGCTCTCCGGGTCCGTCACTTTGAAATCGGGGGTCAGCCTTCCGGCGAAAACAAGTCCGCGCTCGGGCTGGCTGAGATCTAGTTCATAGCCGTAATGACCTGGAATCAACGGATGGTTGGAGCCGACAAAGCTAGCCTCGCTGGAACTGTCGCTTCGCCAGCGCAGTTGCGTCGTCTTCTTTTGCGTCGGAGCGAGCGCTTTCTTCACATACGCCCCCCAATATGGGGTTGGTTTGTAGTCCCAACCGGTGATGATGCACGGATTCGCCGTCGGGTGGAAGCTCCAGGCCGTCCAGCTGAGTTGGTGCTTCTCCATGTAGGCGATCACCGCGGGCGCCCAAGACTCCGTGTAGACATTTTCGTGCGGCGGGTCCCCCTCTTTCCAAGGTTTCGTTCCAACTTCACCGACGAACACCGGGTGCTTTTTGGCAACCGGCGTCACACATCCGTCCCAGTCCTTCTTCCAGGGATAAATGTGGGCTCCGTAGACGATTCCGTTTCCAGATTTGTCGGTGAGCGCGTACCCATCCAATATTCCGCGCAGATCGTATCCCCAGTCGAGGCCGCCCGCAACGACGACGTTCTTGGCACCGGTTGAACGGACTGTATTCAGCAGCTTCTGCATTCCTGGCGACTGGTAGACCACGCCTTTGCTCTGATCCTCTACTAATCCACCGTTCTTCCAGATATCCCAAGATACGCTGTGCGTCTCGTTGTACAGGTCGAAGAGAACCGCCGGATGGTTGGCATATCGCTTGCCAAGGTCCTTCCAAAACGTGACGCTGTTCGCGTCGGGCATCTTGTGTTGGCCCACGTTTTGGCCCCACTTTCCGGCGTTCGACCAGTGCAGATCCAGCAACACGTAGCAGTTCTTGTCCGAGATCTTTTTAACAATCGAGTCGACCAGCTTTCGGTATGCCTGGCCCCGGTCTGCTGCGCGTTGGCCGCGGTAGTAGCCATACCAAAGATCCTGAGTCAGGGGGATGCGAATCACGTTCGAGTTCCATCCGTCGATGGCAACGTCGATGGAACGCATCACGTTCTCGCCAACCGGGCTCCAATCGAGGCTTGGAACGTTGACGCCTTTCAGCCGCACTACTTGGCCGCTTGAGTTTTTCAGCTTGTTCCCTTCAACCCGGAGAGATTTGGGAGCGGCGAGAGCGGTGCTGGCGATTGCAGTTAGTCCGAGAACGGAGATCAGAACGTTGATGAGATTCATCGCCCGGCCCTCACTGCAATAGCGGTTTGAGTTTTCGTCGGGTTCACCACACGAAGCCCGCCGGGCTTCACGGTCGATTGGGTGATCGCCTTCTTCAGGGTCGGTACTTTAGGCGGGTTCGATTGCAGGGAGATATTCGAGAACCAATACGTCTGGCCAGGCGTGGTTGCCAGGTTCGTGAAAGTCACCCGGGCGTTGGCATCCTTCCATGGTCCAGAAAAATTAAACGTCATCTGCTTCCACGTGGTAGTTACCGCCGTTTCCATTGCGGCTCCGTGGTGCTCCCACGGCTCATGGTTTTGCATGCAGTTGACGGTGATCAATCCCGGTCGGTCGGCCTTAACCCAATACGTAAGCCGGTACGGTCGCCCCTTTTCGATCTTGAGTCCGCCTTGATGAAGCTGAACTTGCCAGGACTGCTCGCCTTTCGCCACGATCTTTACCTTCAGCGAAGAAATGCCTTTCGGTCCTTCCTTCGTAACCTCCATCGTTCCCTTGGCCGAACCTGCTTCTTCAAGCGTCCATTTTTGGGTGCCGGCGGCGAAGGATCCATTGGTGAGCATTTCCTTCGGCTTTACGGAAACGCGGGAAGTTGGACTCGGTGCCTGTGCAAGGCACAAGCAAGGCACGGCGGCCATCAAGATGGCGAAGCGGCGGATAAGAGTAGACAGTTTATGAGGCACGGGGCTTGCTCCTAAGAAGTGCATGGGATCTTGGCGAGTTGCTAGACTCGCGAACGATGATCTTTGGTGTGATGACAATGGTCTGGGGCGGGAGTTCAGGATCGATGCCCTGAATCCTTCGCACCAAAAGGCTAACGAACGCTGAGCACAACGGGGTGATGTGCGTTCCGACCGTCGTGAGACGCGGGGATAGGTAAGTTGCGAGATCAAGATTGTCGAATCCCACAACCGAGATGTCGTTGGGAATCGACAGGCCCGATTGCTGTACCTGCCGATAGACGGTCGCGGCGAGCGAATCCTGATAGGCGAATATGGCGGTGGGCGGCGCAGACAAACCTAGTAGCTTCGCGACACCCGACCGAACGTCGTTCTCGTTTTCAACCACGATGTTCAGCTCTGGATGGAGAGGAAAGCCGCGAACCGCTAACTCCTCGCGAAATCCGACCATCCGGTCAAATGCCCCCCGATGTGCCGCCTTGCCGAGGACGGCAATTCGGACGTGGCCGAGGGCAACGAGGTGGGCCGCTAAGGATCGGCCGCCGGCGGCGTCATCTCCGGCCACGAGATCAAAGTGGTCGGCGTCCTCAACCCAACCCATCACGACTACGGGTTTGCCGGCCGCTACCAGCGCGTTGACTTGGCTTCGTGCGACGAGTCCGTGTTCGCCAGTGACGATCAAAATTCCATCCGCGCGACTTCCGCTTAGTGAGCCTACACACGCCGATTCTAGTTCCTGATTTCGACCGCTGAGTTGAAGCTGAAGGGTGAAACCGGCATTGCGGGAATGGTCTGCGACCTGTTGGACGAGCTCCGGATAGAACGGATTGGAAACCTCGGGAACGACCAGCCCGATCATCTTGGTCGCGCGTACCTTTAGGTTTCTCGCAACCTGGTTGAGTTCAAATCCAAATTCCAGCGCCAATTTCTGGATCCGAGCTTTGGTCTCGGCGTTCACGAGCGGACTATCTGCTAGCGCCCTCGAAACCGTGGAGTGAGATACGCCTGCCTTGCGGGCCAAGTATTCGAGCGTGATCACTTCTTCATTCACCGGAGATTGGAGTCTTTGCACACGATTGTAGCCATCCTACCTTCCGGCATTGCAATCGTGTGCAGAGGGGGATGAAACTCAGCCGACGAGGCTGGTCTCGCCTGTGTTGGTAGTCTTGCGGCATGGCCACCCATGATGGTGTGCGGCAGATTGCCTCGGAGTTAGATGGAGCGATTGAGGGCGAGGATCGTTTCGGCTTTTCTGTGATGGTGAAGGGAAAAGCGAAGGGATTCTTGTGGACTTGGGCCGAGCGCGTGCACCCAAAGAAGCCAAAAGTCATCAACGATGCCGTGATTGCCGTGGTCGTCCCAAACGAATTGGCGAAGGAAATGCTCATCGCCTCGAACCCGGCGATCTATTTCACGGAGCCTCATTACGACGGCTACTTAGCCGTTCTAGTCAGGCTCGATGCGATTTCCGTAGAGGAACTCCGACCGCTGATCCAAGAAGCCTATAGCTGCAAATTGGCTGCGCCGAGCAAAAGGAAGACCTCGTGAATCCAACCTTCAAGAAGCTGAATTTTGGCAACCAGACGTCAATCACGGTGCTCGACGTGCCGCCGTCGTTCGCCGACGCGCTGACGGAGATGCGGGCGATCACAAACGTTTCAGAGGAAGCCGGCGCTGGGCCGGTCGAGTTTGCACTGGCGTTTGCCACCACCAAAGTCCAAGTGGACGCGTTCGCCGAATGGGTTGGCAAGGCAACGGTGGGTGACGCCATCGTCTGGGTTGCCTATCCCAAGGGCACTTCGAAGAAGTACCGCCGCGAGTTCAACCGCGACAACGGCTGGGACCGGTTCGGTGAAAACGGATTCGAACCGGTCCGTATGGTAGCGATCGACCAAGATTGGTCCGCACTCCGCTTCCGCCGCGTCACCTTCATCAAGAAGATGACGCGTTCGTTTGCGATGACCGAGGAAGGGAAAGGAAAGAGCCGAAGCGAAGCTTAGGACTTCCCCGCGAGAATCCCGCGAATCCATTCCATCATCACCTTGCTAAACGCCGGGTTGTACGTGCCTCGGCTGTAGTTCCGTTGTGCCTCGGCTTCGGTCGGGAACTTGTGGAACAAGTGATCCGACTCGGACACGCTCACGAACTTGCCCTTGCCCGGACGGGCCTTGTTCACGATGTCCGCGATCAGCTTGTGGTCGACTTCGTAGCTGACAAAGTCAACTGCGCCGTGGACGGAGAGCACGTGGGTGTCGAGCTTTGCCCAGTACTTGGCAAAGTTGATCTCGGCAAGCTGTGCCCAGAACTTCGGAGTCTTGCCGTTAAAGAGGCCGCCGGGCATGAGGCTGTCGGCAACGGGGGCCAGCTCAGGGTGCGATTTCTTCACCTGGGCAACGGTTTTGCCCTCACCAAGAACAAGGGCCATGATCCGGCCGCCTTGCCGCACCTGTTCGTCAACCGACTCATACGTGTCGCCGGCCAAGAGCGACTGGTATCGAAGGGTGTCTTGCAGGTATTCCATCCAAGTTCGGGCAGCCGTGCCATACACGGCGATGCCGCGCACCGGGTCGTCTAGGGCAACCATCGGGCCGAACGCGCCGCCCATGCTGTGCCCAAAAATGAAGACGTTTTTGGCATCCACTGCCGGATGAGCCTTCAGTTGCTTCAATGCCTCGCGGTAGATGCCGATCTCGTCCATGTAGTTTAGCTGGGCAAACGGTCCGCCCTCGCTGTCACCGACGCCCGGCTTCTCGACCCGAATCGTAACGAAGCCCGAGTTTGCAAAGTCGAAGAGAATCGGACCGTCCAACGACTGCACGTTGCCTGTAGCCGTTTCCAGCGGGAAGTCATAGGAGATCGGCGAGAAGCCTTGGATGAAGAAGAACCCAGGATGCTTACCGGGCTTCTTCGGCGTGGTGATGATCGTCCGCATCCGCTGGCCGTTGTTGACGATGTGCGAGTAGGTCACTTCGTAGTTCGCGTTGCCCGGGTCGCGAGGGCGTTCCTGCAGGTTGGCGCGCAGTTCCACCTGTTTGCCGTCGCGAATTGCGGTGAGCCTCAATTCCTTTCCGGAGGGTGCAATGCGCACGGCCGCCGCAACGGTGGCGGGGCCGACTGACTTTCCGTTAAGGCGAACAATGATGTCGCCTTCGCGAACGCCGGCGGCCTCGGCGGTGAGTCCGGGCAACGGCTTCTGCGCCACCAAGCCTTCGCCCGCTTTCAGCTTCAGCTTTGTGGCCAGGTCGGGCGGAACCGGCGCAAAAGGCACGCCGAGGGCGCCGAGGCGGGGAAGGGAATCGGCCGCCCTGGTTTGCGGCGTTTCCGAACTAAGATGAAGGCTGAAGAGAAGGGCGGCAGAGAGAATCATGGCTTCCTGTATTACAAAATGTAATACGGTGGGCGGCTAACGGTTCAGTTCCCGAACGCGCAATTTCTGAAGGAGAACGGTGGACGCGAGAAAACTTTCGACAATCGAGATGACGGTGCTGGGTCTCGCGTGGCTGCGAGGGCCGTGCACGACCTACGCGATTATGAAAGAGCTGTCGGCGTCCGCGTCTTCTTTCCATAAGTCGCGCGCGGGTACCGCCTACTCGGTTTCTAAGCGGTTGCTGAAGTTTGGGCTTTTGGAGGCAACCTCAAATGGCGACCAGATTCAGATTTCGCCCGCCGGCGTGGTAGCTCTACAAGGCTGGATGGCGGTGCCCGTTCCGCAGAGAGATATCGCCCACTCAGCGGACCTCTTGCGGCTGCGATTTTTCTTCCTGGGAGTGATCGACCAGCCTTCGCGGATGCGCTTCATCGACAGCTCGATCGACGGCTTGCAGCAATTCCTTCGCCGCTGCGAGGAGCTCGTTCCCGCGAACGAGGCGATCGGCGACTACTTCGGCGTGCTCGCAACCCTCTCCACCATTCTCGAGACTCAGGCGCGAATCGAGTGGCTTCGCATCGTGCGGAAATGGGTTGAAAACCCGATGGCCGAGGACCAGTCGTGGTCGGAAATCGCGCTCAAGGCAACTCGAAAAGCCGCCGACTAAAAGGCAACCGAGGCTGGTTCCGACAGGCGCCGGAGTTCGGCCATGAATTCCGGTTCAGTTTTGATCTTCTTCAGCGTATCGAAGTGCGCGAACTCTCCGAAGCTACCCGCGAAGTTCAGCCACCGCTTCATGCGCACCATGGCGTAGTGCGGCGAGCCCTTGCCGTAGGCATCGAGCCAGTAGAGGAACCGGCTCGTGATGCGGAGCCAATCCAGAGGCGGTGGCGTCTGCGTCGTAAGGTCCAACTCTTTTGCGATCTGCCACGAGAGTTCGGGCCGCGCAAGAGCACTTCGGCCGAGCATGTAGTGTCGGCAGCCCGTCATGTCCTGGCACCGGCGAAAGTCGTCCAGCGTCCAGATGTCGCCATTCGCGATCACCGGAACGCCAATCCGCGCCCGAACCTCGCCAATCGGAAGCCAAAAAACGGGTGGCTTGTAGTTTTGTACTTTGGTGCGGGCGTGAATGGTGATCCAGCTAGCCCCGCCTTCGGTCGCCATGTCCGCGTTCAGGTGGACCGCCTCGGCGTCATCCCACCCCAGGCGCATCTTGGCCGAAACGGGAATCTCGGGCGGCACCGCCCACCGGACCTCGCGCACGATCTCGCGAATGCGCTCCGGGTGCCGAAGCAGCGACGCCCCACCGTCGTGCCGGTTCACCGTCGGTGCCGGGCACCCAAAATTGATGTCGATTGCGGTTGCTCCAGCGCGGCAGGCAGTCGCAGCCGACTCCGCCATCCTACCGGCATGACCCCCAAGAATTTGGACGACGACCGGCAACCCGGTGGGAGTGGCAGCCCCGCGATTAAGTTCTGGAACTTCGCGGCGAAACACCTTTCCTGGAATCGGAACGATGCTGACGCGCAGAAACTCCGATACGGCAAACGAGAACGCTCCGATTTCGCCCTGGAGGGCGCGCATGGGAGCGTCGGTCACGCCCTCCATCGGCGCAAGGATCAGTGCCGGGTGGTCCGATCGAAGCATTCCTCCTATAGTTTGGCGTCTATTTGCCGATCAACGGCTCATAGGGCCAGCAGGGCTGATCTTTTCCGGCGGTGAAAAAGTCGAGTCGGTTCCTCGTGTGCTCCGTTTTTGCGTGTCCATCCACGTACACAAGGGCGGTCTTGCCAAAGTGCCACGTCGCAAAAACATCCACGATGGGGTGGAAAAACCCGTCGTTCGTGCCGCCGTCGCCCGACGCTTCCTCGGCGAACAGGAACTGCCCGGCGGGAAACTCGGCTTCGGTGGCCGTCTGCGTGGGCATCAGGCCAGGCGGCGGAGGGAAAACGGTGAGACAGCCATTGAAGGCAAAGCTCTGGCCGCTCTTCGAAGCGGTGGGATCAAGCGGAGAGACGTACACGCCAACGCTTGTGGTGTATGGGTAGAGGCTCCCCAGCTCCGGCGAGAACTTGCCGGCCTCGGTTGAGCCAAACTCGGTGGCGACGGTGTATCCGCTTCGTTCCAGGGATCCGCGGAACCCTTCCGTAACAAGCGGATATCGGTCGTCGGCGTCACCGCCATACAGAAACGTAGCCTGCGAGAGCTGACGCACGTTCGAGAGCGTGGCCGAAGTCTTTGCAGATTGCTTTGCCTTGGCGAAAACGGGGAAGAGAAGCCCGGCCAGGATCGTGATGATCGCAATGACGATGAGCAGTTCGATCAGTGTAAATCCGCGGCGATTCATCTTGCCGTCATTATCGGACGGCTTTCCGTCAACCGGGGAGAGCGTGGGCAGAACGTCCCGCCAGACTATCTCCGAAGGATGTAGCCGATCACGAGACCGTAATTTGCCCGGTTACCGGGGTTTGAGTGTGTGATCCTGTAGTCTCCGGCCGGAAGCAACTGACCGGGAAGCCCGAGGTACCCGCTTTCGGAGATAGAGGACTGTTTGAAAAACGTTCTGAACACCGTGCCGTCCTTTCGGAGAAGCGTTCCGCGAACGAAAAGCAACGAAACCGTGTTTGCGGCCACGGAAAACGTTTCGCCGTCTGCCGGGACGAATCGGTGCCACAAGCGATCTGCCGAAAGGTAATGGTCTTGCCATGCGGCACCGGTGGCAGTTTTCGGCGCGAGATAGCCGTTCCAAAAGCGATTTGTGGTGGCGGTGGAAGGCGAGAGCGCGACCATCCGGTAGGTTCCGTTGCGAAGCGCGACGCCCCCGCCGAACGAACCGTCGTAAAGGTATGGAATGAAGTTCGCCCCGACCTTCAGCTCCAGCCGAAAGTCGTCCGCTGAGGTAGTTGTAATGACCGGAATCGTGGTTTCGCGGGTGCGGTCAACTCCGAAGGTGAAGTTATGGATGGCTTCCAGGCTTAGGAAGTTTGCGGCAGGAAGGGCAGCCGGTCCGTTTTGCGGAACGCCAACCTGCGTGATTATCATCGAAGCAAGCAAGGTGGAGGCCAACATGCCTCAAATTCTACAAGCTAACCGGTAGCTTGTCAATATAATCTGCGGGTCGACCCGGCAGATTTTGACGACGACTTCTCCCATTTGACGCAGATCATTCTCACCAACATCTGAGAGAAGGCCCCATCAAATTTGCGGGGTGCCAGCCTGAGCCCAAACCGAAGAATGAAAGCATGTCCAAGCGGTACGCCTTCACGCTCATCGAGCTTCTTGTGGTCCTCGCCATCATCGCCATCCTGGCTGCGATCCTTTTCCCGGTTTTTGCACAGGCGAAACAAGCGGCAAAGAAATCCGTATCGCTCGCCAACATGCATCAGATCGGGCTGGGTTCGATGCTCTACCTGGGCGATCATGATGACGTGATTCAACCGCTGCGCTGGTACAACCCGAACGACGGCGCGCGAAGCGGCTATCCAAGCACGCAAGGGTTCTTCTTCTATCCGTTACTCTTGCAGCCCTACACGAAGAGCGTGCAGGTTTTCTACGATCCGACCGACACCTCGGACGACCAGGCGATGCACTACTCCGAGTGTCCGGAAGACGGACGATTTGACAAAGATGGTTGCGCCTATTGGTATCTCACCGGCGCCTATCCCAGCTACGGATTCAACCGTCGCTACTTGAACGACTCGGTTGCCGGCGCGTTTGGGGCACTGTCATACAGCGGAAAATCGGCGACGTCGTTCGGAAGCCCGGCCCAGACGGTGATGTACGCCGAGGCAACCGGAAAAGATGTGGTCTCCCCCGGACAGCCGATCGTCCGTCAACCAGTGGGTTACCACCGAGTAGATGCGCCAAGCTTCTGGCGAAACCCTGCAAATTCCGACCCAGCCGCACTTTTCGGGATCGATGCCCGAACGCAGGGGCAACTTTGGGGTCGTTACGACAAGAATAAGGTGACCGTCACCTGGCTTGACGGTCACGTGAAGTACGTTGCTATCCGCGGACTTGTTGGCGCCGGTTCGACTCCTACCGAAGTTGACCGATTATGGAACGGGGTCGGGGAGTAGAAGCGTCCTTGAAAGTGTAATACGTGATGAGAAGGAACATTTCGTCCGTGGTTTCTTCTCCCCACGTCACGCGCTTCGGCGGGTTGTTCGGGTTCCGAGGATTGTTCGTCGAGTTGTCATAAGTCGCCTCGACGATCTGCTTCGTACCAGCGGGAATCGCCATCGGCTCCTTGAGTCGGTAAACCAGCTGCCAGTTGAAGTCCCAGTCAGCCACGAAGACTAGGCACTTCTTCGTACCATCTGGCAACTCGAACCAAGATTTCATGTCCTTTCCAACAAGGTGCATGTGTGGCATCGCACCATAGATGGTCACGTCCTTCTGGTAAGTGAACGTTTGCCGCATCTTGTGCTGCTTCTCCCCGGCCGGGATGTTCACCATGAAGTTGAAGATCCAGTTCAGATTCATCTCGCGCGTTGGTGGCGTTTCGGTGGTGTAGAGCCCAACCCGGGTCAGGTCGGTCTCCGGCTTTCCGGTCTTGTGATAGTGGACCTGAACGATGTAGTTCGATTTTGGCGGCACCACAAATGCGGTGCCCTCAGGCAGAAGCCGACCGGCGACTCCCGGGGCCCAACCACCTAGACTTCCGGTCGGGAGAAGACCAACTCCCCCGCCCGGAGCAGAATAGCCTTCTTGGCCATCCTTTACGCGATCCAAATACCGCTGGGCTTGGTTCATGCCGTCCAGGTAAATGATGACGTGGTGAACGACTTTCCGATTGCCGGGCTTCACGTCCGTTCCGCGGATATAAATGGGCTTGTCACTGGTGTTCTTCACCACGAAGTTGCGGTAGACGTCTTCACCGTCTGCTTCCAGCTTAAACGGCTTCGTCGGTGCCAGCAAAATGTCTGGCGTGCCAAGCGACCACTCCGTCGCCGGGAAGGTCGGGGCCGCCGGTTCGAGCTTCTTGTCGCCGCGCGGCGCACCGGCGTCGACCCAGGTTTTGAGCATCTGAATTTGGGCTGCCGAAAGCCGGTTCTCATCCTCAAACTCGCCAAAGCCTTCAACGGCTTTCCAAGGCGGCATGCGCTTCGAATGCGTGACGGCCGCAACCATCGGCGCCCACTTCTTGGCATTTTCGTAGCCGATCAGAGAGAACGGCGCTACTTCGCCGGGCCGATGGCAAGAAACACATTTATCATTCAGCAATGCGGCAACGCCGTTGGCGTAACTGACCTTCGCGGCTGTCTTCTTTGCGGTTGCCGGCTTGGGCGGATCGATTGGCGCGGTCTTCGCAGACGAGATTACACCGATTGCAGAAACGACTCCAAATGCTGAAAATGCCCAAATCCAGTTCATATTTTCCCTCGGCTGAGTTTACGAGATAGACGTGTGGAATCTAAAAGGTTTCGCGCGGAAAGTAGACTTTTGGCGTGCAACTTGTTTCTGACCGCTCTGAGCCGCTACCCCGCGTTCTCGTCACCGGCTCTTCCAGAGGAATCGGGCGGGCGATTGCTCTGCGTCTGGCCGCCAGCGGATGGCGCGTTGCGCTGCACTTTGCGCATGACGAACGCGCCGCAGCCGAAACGCTTGCCGCGCTTGGCCCGGCGGCGTCCGGCTGCTACCGAGCCGACCTCTCCGATCCGGAACAAGCACCGCGCCTGTGGGCAGCGGCGTCCGCGGATGGTCCGTTCGATGCGCTGGTGAACAACGCCGGAATCTACATTCCGCATGGCTTTCTTGAGGGTGACGAAGCGGCTTTTCTCGAAAACTACCGTTCCATCATGGCGGTGAACTTGGAGTCGCCCCTGAGGTTGATGCGGGCGGCCGCCGCCGATTTTGCCGCAGCCGGAGCAGGCCGAATCGTAAATGTTGCAAGCCGAGTCGGATTCAAAGGCGAAGCAAACGCGGCAACTTACGCCGCCAGCAAGGCGGCGCTCATAAACTTTACGCGTAGCCTGGCCGTGGAGCTCGCGCCTAAAAACGTGCAAATCTTTGGCATCGCGCCGGGTTGGGTTGAGACCGCAATGGCCCGTGACGGCATGGGTGAACGACTGCCGGAGATCTTGGCTACGCTTCCGCTTGGCCGAATGGCGAGCCCGGAGGATTGCGCAAACGCGGCCGAGTTCTTTCTGCGCCCTGAGTCGTCCTACCTTAGTGGCGTGACGCTTGATATCAACGGCGCGAGCTACTTTCACTGATGCTGACCTCACTTTTAGCGATTGTCGCCTTGCAAGAGCAGTTCGAGCCACCGCGATTGCAGACCCAATTGCCAAACCGCGCGATCGTGTTGGTCGAGCGTTTGCCGTCCGCCAGCTACGTCTCGGTCCAACTCGTCGTTGCCGCGCGGGAGTTTCGCGATGCGCCCGGCACCCACGGACTTCGCCACCTAACGGAGCACCTTTGGGCGCGTGGCAAGGACGGGCGGATTGACAGCGATTTGGAGTCGATGGGTTGTTTCCTGTCGGCGCAAACTAGCCGGGAAGACATGATTTTCGAGATATCGGGCCCGACGCAAGCCTTGCCCAAGATCCTGCCCTACTTTGCGGGGCTGCTAAAGGGATTTCGGGCCGCTCCCGAGAGAATCGCCGCCGAGTGCGTCACGATTGGGGAAGAGGATGCGCTCCGCGATCCGAGCAGCCTGCTCATTTCGGACGCATTTCAAATTGCGACGGCCGGTCGCCAGCTCGACCCGTTTGGCGACCTGCAGACGATGCGTGCCGCGTCCCCCGACTTGCTCCTGAACCGCTGGAAGCGCATGACTCGCGGCGAGAATGTGGCGATGGTAATTGCCGGAAACGTGGACCTGGATGCGGCAACCGCGATGGCGCGGCCGTTGCTGGCGGGATTGCCGTCGGCCGGGCCGGTAACGTTGCCGGCCCAGGCACCTGGGAAAATGCTCTCGATCGAACTGCCGTCTCTCCAGAGTTTGCGCGCGACAACTGGCGTAGCGTTGGCGAGCCAAACATCCGGATTCCGCGAGCGATCAACCGCGGCGCGGATAGCGGCGGGCCTGGCGATGGCCAGTTTGACGCCGGGCGCCTTCTTCGTTTACACCCCCAGCAATATGGAGTCCGTCATCGTGATCGGATCTGAGACCCGCGACCCTGGCTTCTTGAAGCGATGCCGCGCCGCCGATCCAGCCGAAATGTTTACGAGGGCGAAATCGCTTGCCCAGTCCTGGATCACGCAGAAGCTCGACGATCCCCGGGCGGCGGCGACGATTCGCGGGCGACTGCTGGCGCAGAGCCCGGCCCTGCGGCCCGAGACGTTATTGGAAAACTTGCGGCTGGTCACGGCGGCCGAGTTGGCCGAAGCGTTCAAGTCCTTTACGATCGAGGTGAACCCATGATCTTTGCCCTCGCGATACTTCTCGCGCAACCGGCTGCTGCCGTTCAGGAGTTTCCAGATCGGACGACCGACACGGTGACGTATCAGGTGATCATCCCGACGCCGAATCTCTCGCCCCGGGAGACCCTGGCGGCGCAGGTTTTGGCGGATACGGCAACTTTGGGCTCGGCTTCCTATTCGCGACAGGCCGCTTCCGAAATCGCCGGGGGCCGCCGCATCGAGATGTATCGCCTGCCGGATCACCTGCGGTATTCGATCACGGTGGATGCGGAGTATTGGCGAACCGGGCTTTCCATCGCTGAAGGCACGATGTTCTATCCCCGGTTTGAAAGCGATTGGGTAGACGCGGCGGCGGCAAACCTGCCCATCTACCGCGCGGAGGCATCGGTCACGCAGCGTGGAAACATTAACCGGGCCGACGTTCTGGCACTCTATCGACGACTTTTCCGCAGCGAGAACCTAAAGCTTGCGGTCGGTGGGCGGTTCGTTCCGGGTGAAGTCTCCAAATCCTGGCAGCAGCGGGTTGCGGACCGCCCTCGCACTACGGCGCCGCTGGGGAACGTTCCCCCGGAAGTCACGATTGGAGAAGAAGAGATCGGCGCGCCGGAAGCCATCATCGCGGCTCCGCCGGTCGATTGGTCCAAGGAGGGTGCGGTTGCGCTCGCGGCGACGATCGCCCTCGGAACCGGGAAGGGAAGTGCTCTTTTCGCGGTGGCCCGCGAAAAACTACGCCTTTCGTATGTCCAGGAATCTCGCTGGGTGCCGACCGAAGTCGGGATGACCCCCGAGTTGTCGGTGATCAGCGTTCAGTCGAACTTCGAGAGTCGGGTCCCGGAGCTTCGGGAGGCGCTGGTGGCCGAAATAGCAACCTGGACGCCGGCTACGCTAGATCGGGCAGCCGGTGCACTTGAAGGAGCCCTCGACCGCGGGCTTCCGCCAGGGCCGTTTTGGTTCCGGCCCGGCCGAACGCTTGGCCAAGACATCGCGGATCGAACCTACCTGGCGCATTATTGGCAGTGGAAAACCGGTCAGGTTTTCTCGCGGGGTGCTTTGCCCGCGCTGGTGCGCGAAGCGGACCTAGCCGCGGTCCAGGCCTACGCAACGGGTTGGGCGAAAGACGGGAAGCTGAGATTCCGCCGGGGCTCGATTCAGGCTGGCAAAAGCGGTTCGTAATCCGGGTGTTGGCGGCAAAGCGGAAGGAAGTCGCATCGCTCGCAAAGTGGCTTCGCGACGGGAGTCATCTCGTCCCAATTTCGGCGCAGGATCTCTTGGCCGATGGCGACGAGGTCTTGCTCGAGTTCGGCGAACTGTGCTGACGAGAGGCGCACCGTGGCTTCTTCACCACTTCGCAATGCGACGATCGAAGCTTCAACTCGACGGTCATCAAACCGGCGGCTGAGGATGAGCTGGTAAATGCTCATCGCAATGTCGTTCCGCACGTCGTCTTCGGAAACCGACTCACGGCCCGACTTGTAGTCGATGATGCGGTAGGTGCCGTCTTCGAGTTCGTCAACGCGGTCGACCCGTCCGATGAGCACGAACTCGCCTAAGTCGTGCCGGAACTGCCGCTCGATGAAGACCGTCTTTCCCGAAGGTGGGCGTTGTTCCACGGCTTCGAGGTGCCGTGCGAGGATCTCTTTTCCTTCGCTCAGGGCGTCAGCCATTTGGTCCGGAGTTTCGTAGCCGCTGTCGATCCAACTCTCTTCCAGCGCAGCGACGGCCTCAGACGCCGTCGTCACGCCGGTATCCCCGGCGTCATAGAACCGCTGGAGTGCCTGGTGCAGCGACGTTCCGAAGCTGAAATAGCTTTTCGCCCGCATGTAATAGCGTCCGCGTGGGTTCACGTAGGTCCACATGTACTTGGTTGGGCAAGCCAAGTACGTGGTGATCTTTGTGGGACTCAGCGACGGCTTTCGCTCGGGACTCTTCTTCGGCACGTCGCCACAGTTTGCCACGCCGCCCCCCTATGATGGGAGCGGCGTAAACAAATCTCGGACTACGAGCTCTTCTTCTTCTTTGGTGCCGTCGGCTTCTTCGACTTGGCCGGTGCCGCCTCTAACCGCTTCACCATTTTTGCATGCGGTCGCTGGATAATGACCTTTGTCCCATCCTCAAGCACAATCACGTTCTGGCTGATATACCGAACTCCGTTTACAGAAGCCGGAGCCGGAAATTCGTGCAATCCCAGAGGTGCGGTAATGATCGGAGGGAGACCGGGCTCGCTTGTCGCTAGCGGGGGCAGGCTAGGCTCGTCAGTCCGGGAAATCGGCGGGAGCAGGCCAGGTGCTTGTCCAGGTAGCGCTCCGACTGCAACTTCGATTGCAACTGCCGGGTCGGCGACAGCGGGAAGAGTCATGCCGCTTGGCAAAGGAGGCAACTGCCCTGGCCGAAGGACCCCCATGTCTGCCTTTCTTCCCTTTAGAAGCTGCGGCATGGTCGCCCGCACCTCGGCCAGCTGGCGACGCACGCTTTCAACGCTGACCTCACGGCTGCCTAAGGGGGACACGGGCCCAAGAGCGCGCTCTTGCCCTCGTCGGCTCCGTTCCATCTCTTGTCGAACCTTGCGGAGTTGTGCGGTTACTTCAAGCAACTGCTTTCGAAGACGCTCGACTTCCGCGCCCGAGCTCAGCTTGCTGCTTTTCGAGACTGACTTCTTGGCACGGTCGGCCGCGATCTTTGCTGCCTTGCGTGCTCTTTCGATGGCCGGTGCCGAGAGGCGAATCTTCTTGCCGGCTTCGGCGGCCTGAATCCTTGCTTTAGCGACTTCGACTTCTGCAAGTCGAACTTTTACCTCTGCCTGGCGGATCGTTTCCTCCGTCCCTGTCCCGGGTGCAAAGCTTTGCGCTTTTTCGGGTTCTTCCTGGGCAACCAACAGGGTGGAATCAATTTGCCGGGCTTCAACCGGGCGGATCGGAGCGATGACGAGAATGCCGAGCGCGAGCGTTAGGGCCAGCGCGCCGAGTTGACGAGACTGCGAGGGTTTGTTCATGGCTTTGAGTCTTCGGGAGAGGTCGGCATGGGAGCCGGTCATGAAGACCGCCGCCGCCCCGACTTGTGGGTTGCGGGCGGTGCCAGTAGCCAACGCTACCAGCATTCCGCCGTATTGTCGAGGGGAGACCGAACACGACCGCATTGCGCGGCGGTCGTAGTCGATCTCTACCTGCACGGCGTACTCGCGCAACGCCCACCGCACCGGTAAAACGAACCAAAACAGTGCCGACACGGCAAAGTTTGGGAGTGAGAAAAGAGGATCAAGTCGCTTCGCATGGGCCCGTTCGTGAGCGAGTGCCAACGCGCGGTCCTTGGCGTCCAGGCTGGCCGGCAACACGATGCTTCCGCCGATGAGAAATGGCAGTTCCGATTCGGCTGTTAGCCGGTAACCGTCGGGATGGGGAAGTGCGCGCTGGGAGACCAGCCACAACTGGAACGTTCTCGCGATGGCGATCGCGGCGACGGCGGCGGTTCCCACCAGCCAGCAGGCGGTGAAAACGGTCGGCCAAAGGGACGGCGCTTCCGGCACCACCATTGCCATCGGCAAGTCGGCGACCTCGTAGGAAATGGATTCTGCGGCCGGAACGCGAGCCGCCGAAGGCAAGAGCGGCAACGGGATTTCGAAAAACAACGCGATCAGAAAGCGGCCGAGGGCGAGACGCCAGATCCAAGCTTGGAGGTTGGCGGGCAGCGAGCGGAACAGACGGGTGATGACAAACGCAAAGGCAAGCGCAACCAACCCATGGATGCTTGCCGGAAGCACGCGGTCCAGAAACACTACTCGGCCTCCGTTCGCAACGATTCCAAAAGTTCGAACAGTTCGCGTCGCTGGTCCGGCGTCAGGGTCGGTCGCTCCAGCAGGTAGCTCACCAACGGTGAAATCGACCCGTTAAGGCTTTGCTGGACGAACTGATGAACGGTACCGCGGAGATGCGAGCGTCCGGCATCGGATAGGAAATACTGGAATCCTTCGGCGGTTTCCACTCGGTCCAGCAAGTTCTTTTTGCGCAGACGATCCATCATCTGCTGCACCGTGGTTCGCACCAGCCCCAGCGGCTCGCCGTAGAATTCGTGCGCCGCCCGCACGGTGGAGGGTCCGGCCTCTTCCAGGGCCCTCAAAAGCTTCATCTCTGCGCTACCGATTCGTGTTTCCACGGTTGACGACGTCTGTCGTCAACTCACTATACGACATTTGTCGTCAGCCAGATCCCGTTTCTCAAGGAATTTTTTTGGCGCGTTGGAGGCAGGCATTTGGCCCCGGCCAGGCAAACGTCGGGGCGAAACGAGTAGCTTGTTTCAATGGAACGAAAATCTCGCGAAGAGATCCGCGCGGCCCTCGACAAGATGAAAGAGCCGAAGGACGGAACGAACCCGCCTGACTATGTGGTGCCGAAAGCGCCCGCAAAGAAAGGCAACAAGAATCGGATCCGCAAGCAGGGCGTTTAAGCCCGCTTGTAGATCCCTTCGACCGCCCACTCTTCCGGCCCATCTGGCATGATGTTGAACATCCGGAGGGTCAGGGTTTCGTCGTCGGTTTCGATCTCGATTCGCCAACCCCAAAACGTTCCGTCTCCGGCCGGATACTTGCCGTTGAGCTTTGCCGGATTCTCCTCGAACGACGTTGCCGTCAGGTGAAGCACGCCGCCGGATTGGTGCCAAGAGTCGGACCATCCTGCCTCGAGAGTTTCGCCATCGCGGTCGCCGGCCACTAGCATCTGCCCAAACTGGGTCTCGCCTCCGTACTCCCAGGCGTAAGAGAGGGTCACGTACTTCCGGTTGCCGTCTGCCTCTACCGTGAGGGTTGACGGCGAAGACTTGATCCGGTCGGCTTCATCGGGGAGCCAGGAGAGGTGAAGGCGGGAGTCGCCTTTCCAATTGCCTTCGGTCGTTAGGATGTGCTTCGGAATTGCCATTTCTTCGCATTCTCGCATGTCAGCCGTCCGATGTCAATTGTTTTGGTAGGCTCTCGGGAATGACCGCCGCCGATCTAAGGGCTTCGTTGCAGCACGACCTCATCGACCGCTGGTTTCCGGCCTGCGTTTCGCCCGATGGCGGGTTCCATCAAGAGTTCGACGTGCAGTTTCGACCGCTACCAACCGAGGGTCGAATGATCATTTTTCAGGCGCGCATGACGTGGGTCTGCGCGACATTGGGAATGGATGACGATGCGCAACACGGCGTCCGGTACCTTCGCGACCATCTTTGGAACGCGAATCGGCGCGCCTTTCGCTGGACTCCCGAGCGCGAAGACGAGTATCATGCCTACGCCGGCGCGTTTGCCATCTATGGTCTGGCTGCCGCCGGTGCCCTCGATCTGGCGGCTGAGGCGTTTCACGGGCTGGAGGCTCTCTACGACCCAGAGTTCGGTGGGTACTTCGAGTGCATGGACTCCTCCGGTCAGGTTTTGCTAAACCCAGTCGGCGGGAAAGTTTCGGATGGAATTGGGACGCCGCTCGGACAGAAGTCGCAGAACTCCTTGCTGCACCTGATGGAGGCGTTCACCGAGTTGTATACCGTTTGGCCGGACCCGCTTCTGCGCGCTCGGCTCGCCGAGCTGCTTGATTGGTTTCGTGGCCGATTGATGAACCCGGCCGGAGGACAATTCGGGTTTAGCACCCGGGAAGGAGTTGGAATTCCTGGTTCCGTATCCTACGGACACGACATCGAAGCCGCGCACCTAATGCTGGCCGCCGGAGACGTGCTGGGAGTGGATTGTCTTGCCGAAGCCGTTACCCTTGGAGAGAATGTTCTCGCTTTTGGGTGGGACGAAGTTCACGGCGGGACGTTCTTTTCGGGCCCCCCGGGGCACGTGGCAGACCGAAGGTTCAAAAACTGGTGGGTTCAGGCCGAGGCGTTGCTCGGATTCGCAATATTGGCGACACGGACCGGCGACCAACGGTTCGCTCGCGTCGCCGCGCGACAGTGGGACTGGATTCGTCAGCATCAAATCGATTCCAAGTTTGGCGGCTGGCACGAGAACGTTTCGGAAGCCGGGGTTCCTGTGATCGCAAGGAAGGGTCACTCGTGGAAGGCCGCATACCATGACGGCCGGGCACTACTCTTCACGGCCCGCCTGCTGGACGACCCCAAACATGCCGAGCTTTTCCAAGCAGGCGCGTAACTAGACGTTGATGCCCTCCGTTTCCTCGCCCGAGCAGCAAGAGTTCCTGATTGGCGAAGCCATTCGAGAGGCACATCTTGGCGTCGAGAGTGGCGGCTCCCCCATCGGATGCGTTATTGCTCGGGTGGAAGGAGCCGACCTCACGATCTTGGCCAGAGGATTCAATGAAGGCAACCTTACGGGGAATGCCGTTTCCCACGCGGAGATGGTCGCTCTCGGGCGGCTTCGAAACTCTCCGGGCGGGCCGGTGGTCTTGGCAACCACGCTTGAGCCGTGCTTGATGTGCTTTGGCGGTTGCCTCTGTGCCGGAGTCTCGGAGATCATTTACGCTCAGCCTGCGCTCGGGGACTTTGGAGCATCTCAGGTCGCATTGCCGGCCGACGGCCTGTACGCGACCGCGAATCTGGTCGGCGGAATCCGTGAGGTGGAGTGCCACACCATGTGGCGCGAGTGGATGGCGGAGCGTGAAGGGGAGGACCTTTCCTTCATCCGCCGGTTGCTGGGCTACGAGTAGACGGTCCGCGAGGTAGCCTGCCCGGCATGTCTCAGGCCGCCGAAAGTCGAGAACTTCGCACCGCATGTATGCTCTTCACGAAAGACCTGAATGCCCTGCCCGAGTCGGTTTTTGACCGAAAACTAGGCGGGACGGCCCGGACGGTTGCGGACATCGTCTACGAGGTGAACCTAGTTAATGACCACGTTGGACTCACCATTCGGGGCGAGGAGCTGTTTCCGTGGCCGGATGGCGGATGGATCACCGCGCCGGAACACCTCCGCACCAAAGACGTCGTTCTGGAGTCCTTTCGGGACTCTTCGGCAAAAATCATCGCAACCGCGAGGGGCTTTAGCGAAGCCGAGTTGGACGAAAGCGTCGTTACGGAACAGGGAGAAAAGACGCGCCGCGAGCGCATCCGCTTCCTCACGCTTCACCTTTGGTATCACTGCGGCCAGCTCAATTTCATCCAAACGCTGCTGGGCGACGGCGAATGGCACTGGAAGTGAGGGCCGTGTGATATGATGGCGACGTAGGTAGGTGATATGTGGGCAACGTCGCTAAACAGATTTTATCGATTCTTCTAACTTTTGCAACGCTATTCGTGCTCTTCGGGTGCGGAGGAGGCGGCGGTGGAGAAGCGGTTTCGGCGGCGCGAGTTTCGATTGACTGGTCTGCCCGAAGCCGGGGCTTTACCGGCCTGGCGTCGGCGCAATCGGTAGAGATCACCATCCTCGGTGGCGGGAACCTAACCTTTAAGCAGGACCGAGCCGCGACGCCCGGGGGCTACACGGCCGACTACGTCTCGCCCACGCCGGTAACTGTTGGCACGCATCAAATCGATCTGAAATTCTTTGGTGAACCGGGCTGTTCGGGGGCCGTGGTCGGAACTGCTTCGGTGGCGGCAAAGGTTGCCGCCGATGGCACGCTTCAACGCCCGGATGGTACGCCGCTTGGAAGTATCCAGACTGATGCGACGGTTGCGAGCGTCGAGGTCGTCGCGGGCCAGACCGTCGTTGCGGGTTCCAGCAAGCAGCTTAGCTTTACGGCAAAGGATTCAGCGAGCCAGGTCGTGGCGGTTTCGGCGGGCTCTGCCTTTTTTACGATTTCGGCCGGGGCAACCCGCATGGAGCTTTCCGCTTCCGGCGTTGCCCAGGGACTTGCTCCCGGTGACTCCAGCATCATCGTGACCGTCGATGGCAAAGCGAGTGCGGCCACGGCCGTGGTGGTTACGGCCCCGGAACCCACCGTGCGCAGCTTCGCCGCGAACGCGAACCGGCTCGCCTACGATCCCAGCCGCAGCCTTCTCTATGCCACGGTTCCGGCCATCGACGCCACCCACCCCAACTCGCTCGTTGCCTTCAACCCGACGACGGGAGCGGTGACGAACTCGATCAGCCTTCCATCCGAGCCGTATGAACTGGCGGTCTCGGACGACTTCCAGTTTGCCTACGCAGCCCTGAACGCGACAGGCGAGATCGTCCAAATCAACCTAGGAACGTTTACGATTGAGCGAACCTTCCCCATTTCGCCAGTGCGAAAAGACTGGATCGGCCAGATGAAAGTCCGGCCCGGACATCCGTCACAGCTCGCGGTGAGCCACAACATTGGGGGCGGAAGTGAGTCGGCGGTTACGCTTTTCGACTCTGGCGTGGCCTTGCCAAACGGCAGCAACCCGGCCCAGGCCCTGGCGTTCGGCGATGCATCGACCCTGTACGTGGGCAACTTTGGGAGGATGAAGCGGTACTCGGTGGATGCCACCGGCCTCACGCAAACGCTCTCCAACGACAACGCGCCGGGCTACTCCTACGCCTATCTGGCCCACGCGGGCGGCCGCCTGTTTGTGAACTCCTACGGGGTCTTGAGCGGAACCACGATGAGCATCCTGGGCACGTTTCCGAATCGGCTCAAGAACTCGCTGGTGGTTCCGGACCAGAGCCGGGATTACGCCTTCGGCCTCACGTGGGATATTCAACCCGGCCGCACATTTCAGGTCTTCCGGCCTTCGAACTTCTCAAAGGTCCTTGAGGTCGCGATTCCGGAAGTCGGTGCGAGCACCAGCGCTCTGGTTCAGATTGGCCCGACGAGCTTCGCCTTCAACTCCGCCGGTGGAGCAAGGATCTACGTGATTGAGAACGTCTATCTGCCGTAGGGTCATTCCATTCATGCAATAGTTGAGTGAGAAGTGCCTATCAGGCTTCGGAACCGGACGCATAATGTTTCCATGAGTCCGCTCGCGATGACTGAGTCTAAGCGCGATGAGGTCGCCGCGCTGTGCCGGCGGTACGGAGTGCTTCGGCTTCGACTGTTTGGGAGCGCCGTCCGCAGCGATTGGAATCCGGATATGAGTGATCTGGACTTTCTTGCGGAGTTTGGACCACCACCTGAAGGCGTCAACCTGTTCGACCAGCAGTTCGGACTCTTGGTGGACCTGGAACGACTCTTTGGACGATCCGTTGACGTGGTGGACTGGAATGCGGCAAAGAAGCCGATTTTTCGCCAACTGGCCGAAGCCGAGGCCCGAGAACTGTATGCGGCTTGAAACACGCCAAAGTCTCACCGACGCCCTTGGTGCCGCAGAGGAAGTTGTCCGAATCGCCTTACCCGGTTGGCAAGAAGATCGAATCTTGGCTCTCGCTGTGGAGCGACTCCTTATGATCATGGGTGAGGCTCTCGCTCGGATTCGGGTTTCCGAAGAAGTCGTCCTGGAGGGTGTCACAGATGCGCACAAGATCATTGGAATGAGAAACGTCCTCATCCACGGCTACGACTCGGTCGATGTTTCACGCATCCAGGATGCCATCGAGCGGAGCTTGCCGAAGTTGATCCAAGAGATCGAACGGCAGCTTGAATGAAGGCTGCCAACCAACGCCTGCCGTTGTCAATGTGGAACCCGCGGACGGAGCCATCACCGGATCCTGATCGGCCGCGCTCCGTTTATCGAGGCCCTAGTACTGCCGGCCTCTGAGGTCGCGCGGTGACTAGAGAAAATGAAGCGCTCGTTGGCAAAGCCTTAGTCGAGAGCTGGGATTCCCGTTCCGAAGCGGAGATCTGGGCCCATCCAATCGGAGGCATTTCGCCATTTCATTCGCTCGAAGGCAACTTCCGCGTTCTCAAAATCAAGCGTCAGCAACTGGCGACTCGGGCCGAGTTCAACCGAGGATGGCTCCGTCCCGGCGGTGGTAGAGAACACAAATCCAACGGTTTCAAGCTTCAGCCGCCAAATGGACTCGAAAATGATTTCGACGGCCGACGGCTCCCGCCATTGGCGCTGGACTAGCATCCGTGCGTCCGCGAGCGTGTACGGCGTCATCATCAAGTTATCGGCGATCGAATCCCGGTTGACCCAGTGCACCTCCTTGATAATGCCATCGTGAAATCCACCAAGGACGCGCAGGAAAGCCTCCAATTCATCAACGGTAGTAACGCTGTTCCAAACCTGGTCCATTTCTGTTTCGATGATACTTGAGCCCCAGATGTCGCGAACGCAAAAGTTGCGTGATCCCGCGATGGCGCCCTATGCCGCTGCCTTCGATGCCCACTTCGACCGCACGCCCCAGTACTTTGCGAGTACCGGCCCCAAAATCGCCAGGCTGAGCACATAGGCGGCGGAGAGCGGCCCGAGTCTTGGTTCCACCGCTGCGCCTAGGCCCGCGATGACGATGGAAAATTCGCCCCGAGGAATCAGCGTCACACCGGCGCGGACGCCTTCCGAGTTCGTCATGCCCTCCGTTCGGGCCGCCCACCACGTACTCGCCACTTTGGTCAGCCCGGTAATCCCCGCCAACAGCAGCGCCACCGGCAGGGCCGGCGGCAATGTCGCGGGATTGATCTGCAATCCGAAAAACAGGAAGAAGGTAGCCGCGAATAGGTCCCGCAAGGGGGCGATCAGCCGACCGGCCCGCTCGGCCAGGGTGTCGGAAGTCGCCACGCCAACCAGGAATGCGCCGACTGCCGCCGAGACTTGCAGTTTGCTGGCCACGCCCGACACCAAAAGGATCAATCCAAGAATCGAAAGAAGAACTACTTCGTCGTTCTGACTACTGATGATATTGCTAAGCCGGTTGCCGAATCGAACCGCGCAGAAAAGAATCACAAAGACCGTGCCAAGCGCGACCATGACCGCAATCGAAGCCTCGCCGAGGCCCTTTCCGGAGAGCAATACGGCCAGAATTGGGAGGTAAACCGCCATCGCGAGGTCCTCGAGAACGAGCACGCGAACGACGAGACCTTCCGATCTCGATCCGGTTCCGCCCGACTCGCCCAGTATCTTGGCGACGACCCCGCTAGAGGAAATGTATGTGACGCCGCCAAGAACGAGCGCGCCCATTGGCGGCATGGCAAGCAAATACGCACAGATCGCCCCGGGAGCAAAGTTGAGCACCAGATCCGTCGCACCGGCCACGAAGCCGGTCCGCAACGTGTTCACGAGCTTCTTGCCGGAATACTCCACGCCCAGCATGAACATGAGGAGAACGACGCCAACTTCGGCCCCGACCCGGATGAACTCCTCGCCGAACTGCAGCGGGACGATGCCCCCGTTTCCGAAGGCGAGGCCAGCAAGCAGGTAAAGCGGGATGGCCGAGAAGCCGAACTTGGTCGCGAATCGCGCCAGAATGGCGAGCCCGATCACGGCGATTCCGAGCTCGATGAAGAGGAGCGAGGTTTCGGTTGATGCGCTTGCCAGTAGCTCCATCTATGGATTCTGTCATATTTACTAGGTTCTTTCACGTCTCCTGGGTACGTTGCGACTCGGTTGCCCTTCGACAACGGGCCGCCAAAAGGGAGTAGCATTCCCCGAATCATGGGAATCACCTTGCGACGAACCGAGGCGACTTTTAGATGAGCATCTGCGTGGTGGGAAGCGCAAATCTCGACTTCGTTTTCCGCGCCGATCGCTTTCCGGCCGCGGGAGAAACCGTGCTGGGCGGCGATTTTGCCAGCTTCCCGGGCGGGAAAGGCGCCAACCAGGCGGTGGCGATCGGCAAGCTAGGTGGCGAGGTTCACTTTGTCGGTTGCGTCGGTGACGACCGGTTTGGGGACGTGCTTATCGACAGTTTGCGGGCCGCCGGTGTCGATACCGCTTTGCTTCGTCGGGTTGAGGGAGTTGCCTCAGGTTGCGCGGGCATCGTGCTGGATAAAACCGGCCAAAACCGAATCATCGTGGCCCCCGGCGCAAATCTGCACGTCTCGGCCGAGCAGGTCCAGAGTGCGTTGGCGGCTTTTCCGTATGCGTCGTTTCTCGCCCAGCTTGAGATTCCGCTGGATGCGGCGAGCGAGATTGGACTCAGCCAGCGGGCCTACCTAAACCCGGCTCCGGCGGCTCCGCTCCCGGATTCGCTGCTGGCCCAGCTTTTCGCGATCACCCCCAACGAGACCGAGACCGAGGTCCTTACCGGGATCCGGCCCGACCATCTCGATTCATGCCGTGCCGCGGCGAAGGTGCTGCTAGATAAAGGTGCGAAAAACGTGGTGATTACCCTGGGCGAGAACGGTTGCTTCTGGACCTCTGGGCAGCAAGAACTCCTCGTGCCGTCGCCGAAAGTGAACGCGATCGACACCGTCGCCGCGGGGGACTGCTTCACCGGCGCGCTGGTCTACTTCCTTTCTGATGGCCGGGATTGGGAGAATTCGCTCAACCTCGCCGCCCACGCGGCGGCGCTTTCGGTAACCCGAGAAGGTGCCCAGGCATCGATGCCGACGCGCGACGAACTCCGAGCGTTCGCCGGTGCCTTCTGGTGAGCTAGCCCCTTCGGGCGGCTTCGATGGCGGCGATGTCATCTTAGTCATCGTCATCATGGCTTCGAACGCCCGTTTCGCTTCGTCACCGCCCGCCGCAATCGCATCGGCAAGAATAAGACTGACGGGGCTCCGTCCGTCGACATCATCAATTACCGGTATCTTCCGGCTCTCATCGTTACCATAACGACGACCCTTCGGCCTTTTCTTGCCAAGAAAGGGCATTCGGCAGAAGACGTAGAGAAGATGAATGCCGCGTGGGTTAAGTCCGTCACGCTGCAGGTGATCCTGTGGAGCTACCCGTACGTTAAAGACGGAGACTTCTAAACACCGGACTTGGGAGCCGGTGCGACGGCTCCCAAGTTGAAAGTTGAAGGAGAGTTAGTTGCCGCGCCTTTCTTTTGCGGGCGTCTTTTCGATTCTCTCGGGGGACTTAACCCGCTTCGCGACGACCCGGTTGGTGCCGTCCGGGTTTTTCGAAATCTCGAACGCGTCGTACAGGTCGCCGGTAGAAAGGTACGCCTCGAACCGGATCTTCTGCTGGCTCACTCGCACTATCTGATAGAGTTGAGAAAATTCTGCGCGTCTCGGCATCGTCACCCCCGTCTCCTTGCCCAGCCGATACATTTTCGGTCCACTGACCGAAACGACGTACACCGTTCCGCTGGCCTTAGCCTTCCCGGAAGTACCAACCGACAAGTTCTTTCGTCCGTAGGTATGGTCATGGCCTTGCAGCACAAGGGGAACATTGTGCTTTTCGAGCACCGGAGCCCACGCATCGCGGACTACTTTGTTATCTCGTCCCAGAGCGGTGCTGTGGACGGGGTGGTGGAATGAAACGATCGCCCACTTATGTGGGTTGCTTTTCAATGTCCGATCCAACCAAGCCGCCTGTTCCTTGATTCGCTCGTTCGAGTTTAAGGCGATGATTCGCGCACCTTGGTAGTCGATGTAGTAGCAGCTGCCTTCGAGGCCACGCAGTCCATTTTCTGGGTTCGCGAACTGAGGTTTCCAGAACGGCGAGATCACCTTTTTCCCGTTCACGGTCTGATACTCGTGGTTACCCGGGATCGCGACCACAGGAGTTTGGTTATGAATCCAGCCTCCCGCATAGAACCACTCGGCCCACTCGTGGTCTGACATGTCCTCATTGATCAGGTCACCAGCGTGGAGAAAGAACGCCGACTCTGGTACGTTCTTGAACGCCTGGCGAACGACCCGCGACCACATCGACTTGATGTCGTTTTGGGCATCGCCAAAGTATGTAAAGGCGAACGGTGCGGTGTCGGCACGCGCGGTTTGAAACTGGATCCATTCGCTCCAGCCCTGGGGACTTCCAACCCGATAGGTGTATTTTCGTCCCGGCGTCAAACCGTTGAACCTAACCGTGTTGTAATACACTTTTGAACCACGAGGCAGGACGAACTCTTGAGATTCAGCCGGATAGGGCTTTGCCGACGCAGTAAATCGCGGATCGGGGCTGGCCTCGGCCAGTTCACCGCCCGCTCCTTGCGTCGGTGCCTCGGTTCGCCAAGAGACGACCGCAGAAGTCGAGAGGTCCTGAGTGGCCGTGAGCACAATCCGGTGCGGCGTCACATTAGACTGAGGAGTTTGGAGCCCACCCAGGCCCGGGACAATGAGACTCATAGAGGCGAGCAAAGTGAGTAGGGCCATAGCGCGGACCGAATTCTACCGTGCCCATTTGGAGATGTCGTTAAGGTGCGACGGCTTGAAAGTAGACGGCGGGACCTGCTGAGGTTTACCCGCCGCTGCCGACAATAGCATCCCAGTAGCGGTCCGTTTCTTCCTGGTCGTCGGTGGCCACCTGGAACGAGAATGCCCCGGAATGCTTCAAGACGGGGCCGCCGTTGAGGCCGAAGCGGGGAAAACCTAAAAGAACGGCTCGCGAGGTTCTGGAATTCGGTGACCAACAGATTCGGCATCCGCTATCACACGCGTCAGCGCATTAGAAGAGTGCCTCGCACGGTTCGTCCATGGGAGCGATGAGATCGCCGACGATCGACGCAGAATCCCGAAATTGGCCCAGCTTCCACTTCTTTCCGTTCAGCGCCTGCGGGGACACGACCATAGCCGAAGGCTTTCCATGCTTCGTCAAAACCAAGGGCTCTCCCGTCCGCCCCACCGCATTGAGGAGCCCATGTAAGTCAGCCCTAAACTCGGTTACGGAAACGGTTTTCATAGTGACTATGATACTTAGCCAGTGCGTGATTTGCGTAACTACCCAAGCTCTGCCGAATAATCCTCCTCCAAGTCGCGCAACGCGACTTCGACCCTTGCCCAGGGATCGTCGACATCTCGGTCGGTGCTCGAAACGCCGACCAGCGACCAGCCCCAGATCCTCGAACGGTGTAGCTGCAAGAGTTCCGCCAGCCGATCGATTCGCCGACGCAAGCTCCCCGAAAGGTCAGGTTCGGACCCAATGGTCTCGATCGGGTTTCGAATGAAAGCCGCCGCCTCGTAGGCCGGGTCACCAAACACGCCCTTCGGGTCGATGATCCGCCAGCCATCCTGGCCGCGAAGGATGTTGTAGTGATGCAAGTCGCCGTGCAGGAAAACAGGTTCCGGCGAGGTGGCAAGAAGCCGGTCGGCCAGCGGGGAAGGAGTCACGAACTGGCTCAAGGGCAGCATCCCAGCCGTAGAAATGCCACGGAGCGCAAGCGCGAGCGAAGCGAAAACCGCCTCCGTGTCGCCATCGAATCCCGCCAACAAGGTCCCGGGCCGAAGGCGTTCCATCAGCACGCTGCCCGTTGCCTCATCGATCTCATAAATCTGCGGACCCAGACCGACGGGCAACCGCACCAGCGCTCGCCAGCCGGAATCCATTTCCTCGCCGCGAAATGGAACCTTCAGAACGCGATGTGCATCGGCGTAGACCCGGGAGCAGTGCCCGCCGGGCAATTCCTCATCAGGCGCGAAGCCCCACTGCGAAGCTAGCCGAAGCGCGATTTCATCGATCGTCGATTACCCTTCGCCTAACAGAGATTTCAGGGCTTTTGCGGCGCCGCTGGCATTGTGGTAAGCGGTGTGATCCAACGCGGTTTTTCCGCTCAAGTCCAGCGCATGAAGATCGGCTCCCTTTTCCGCGAGAAGCTTCACCAAGGCGACATTGTTGCTGTGCGCGGCAGCATGGAGCGGTGTCGTGCCCCAGTGGTCGTTTGCGTTGTGCGCGTTAATGTCCGCCCCACTTTCCAGCAACAGCTCGACGAGCTCTCGGTGGCCCTTCCAAATGGCGTAGTGTAACGCCGTCGACTGTTCGGCGTCGCGAAAAGTGACGAGGGAAGGGTCTTCCGCAAGGAGGGCGCGCACGGCGGCCACGTCGCCCTTCTTGCTCGCCCGGATGATTTCGCTCATACCGTCTCTTTGCCGTCCGGCGGGACGACCAAAATTTCTTCCTCACTCACGTCAAGGCAAACCGTGGTTTCGTCGCCGAGCTCCAGCATCAGTTCCACCGACTCAGCATCGAGCACGTCGCAGCCGTCGTCGGCTCCGAAGCACTCCTCCTTGACTTCGTACCAATCGTCCGGATCGGTGTTTGGGTTCACCTCGCGGGCATAAGCGACGAAGATCTTGGATTCGCCTTCCTGCGGGTTCTCGCGTTCTAGGGCGTCTGCCGCAGCCGACATCAGATAGATGCCCCGGTCACCGACGAGAAGAAGGTCGCCAGGTCCGGTTTCAATCTCATCGTAGAGGATGATGTGCTCTTCGGCCTGCTGGCTATGAGCGACGAGCTTTTCGACTTCCTTGCGATCAAAGTGGAGTTTCATGAGGTTTACCGAAATTTTAGTAGTAGCGACGGGATTCCGCAATGGGCATTTGAAGTGCTTGGGTGGGTCGTCATCAGGCCACGTTGAACGGCAAGTTGTCCGGAACCTGCGCGGCTGAGACGGAATACTTCCGCTGTTCCTCCGTCGCGCTGCGGAAGTAGGCACTGGCCGCGACCGCCGCTTCACCCGTGACGCCAACATCGGAAAGCGCACGGTCAAATTCGCCCAAACACGCCTCATCCAACTCGATGTGGCTGCCATTCCCAGCGTGTAGTCGTTGCACCGACGACTCATCCCCGTAGCCCGCCGAATAAAGCGACGGCCCACCAAACGCCTCGGCGAGATAGGCGGCCAACCGAACGTCATGATGCGGATGAACACCGTGCTCGAATGGGTGCGCCGCGTCCGTGTTCGCTAGGCAAAGCTCGTGCCACCGGCGGCATAGAGCGAGAATGACGTCGAACCCACCAACCGCCTGATACAAAGTCCCGTCCACGAAATTCACGATACCCAGCCAGAAAATCCTGTCGATTTCGGTCGGTCTCATTCGCTCGCATATCGGAGCCGAAAAATTGCTCCGAGGAAAACATGCTGAGAACCTTTACGATCCTTGCCGCGATGACGATCGCGGTGCTCGCCGTCCCAAACCCGGCCCAAGCACAAGACACCAAACAACCCGCCAAGTCGTTTGCGATCTTCTTCTATGAAACGCCGCAGGCGTTCGCCAACCGAACCAACAAGAACGCGGCCGGCTACTGGAAAAAGTGGACGAGCTACATCGGCTCGATCCAGGGCTCGGGCGCGATGGAGTCGGGATCGGGGCTGCTGCCGCCGACCATTTCCGCCGAGATCGACAAGCGCGGCGAGCGAAAGGTCGGAACTCGCGGTGTCCGGCTTAGCGGATTCGTTGTTGTTAAGGTGGCAACGATGAAGGACGCAACCGCGATCGCGCGACGCTCGCCCGCCATCGGCTATGGCGGAAAGGTCGAAGTGCGAGAAGTGTTGCCGATGTCGCAAGATCAAGGAGGAAAATGATGACCTACGCGCTTGCCTTCTACGAGGCACCGATTGACTTCGCTCGCCGCGAATCCGAAGAAGCTCCCGCCTACTGGGGAGCCTGGTCGGCCTATATCGACGAAATGGCAGAGGCCAAAGTCCTCGTGCCTGGTGCCGGTGCCGGATTGCAGCCGCCCTCCACCGCGACGGCGGTTCGCGGTGCCCAAATCCAGGACGGACCGGTGGCAGATACCCGTGAGCAGCTCGCCGGCCTCGTCTTGATCACGGTCGCTTCGCTCGACGAAGCGATCGCTTGGGCGCAAAAGGCCCCGGTTTCAGCGGAGGGCGCGGTCGAAGTTCGGCCGGTACTTCCGCCGCCCTCGGAATGAACTTCGAGCGCTGGGAGCCATCGGTTCGGAACGGTCGGGGAAAGGTCCTTGCGTGGCTGTTGCGCAAGGGCTTCGACATCATCGTTGCCGAAGACGCCGTGGGGGCCGCCGTGGAGGCGGCTCTCGGTGCGTGGCCCCAGAATCCCCCGCAAAACCCAGAAGCCTGGCTGATGTCGGTGGCATACCGAAAGGCAATCGACCAGACAAGGGTCGCCAATCGAACCGTCTCATTGGAAGCTGCCGACCATGTGTTCGGGCCCGAACCGGAAGCCGAGGCGGCCATTCCGGATGAGCGGCTCCGACTGTACTTTCTCTGCACGCACCCGGCTCTGGATGCCTCACTTCAGTGTCCATTAATGTTGCAGTTGGTGGTTGGGATGACCGTGGAGCAGATTGCGGAGCTTTATCTCGTCCCGGCGCCGACCCTCGCCCAGCGGTTTGTTAGAGCAAAGCGCAAAATTCGCGATGCGGGCATACTCCCCCGGTTACCGGAACCATCGGAACTGTCCGCCCGCGTAACCCCTGTCCTCAATGCGATTTATGGACTCTACTTTCGCGAGTGGCAGGGCACCCCGGTGCCGGATCAGGCGCTTGAGCTTGCGTCCATCCTCGCCGGCCTGTTGCCGGACGAAGCCGAAGTCCTTGGGCTCGCCGCGCTGATTGCGCTGTGCGACTCCCGACGGGGCGCTCGGGCCGGTCCGGAGGGTGAGTACATTCCGCTGGATGACCAGGACACCGTTACCTGGAACTTCGCGAAAATCGAATGGGGCGAGGCGTTCCTGCGGCAGGCATCTCGGATCGGACCGCCCGGGCGGTTCCAACTGGAAGCCGCCGTGCAGTCGGCGCATGTGCACCGCCGGGTTCACGGGCTCCCTTCTTGGGAGACCATCGTGAGGCTGTACGATCGACTTCTGGAGCATGCGCCGACCGCTGGGTTCCTCGTGGGGAGAATTGCTGCCGTGGCCCACTCGGAGGGAGCTGCCGTCGCGTTGGGGCAGCTCGATGATTTGGTCGCGGGATTGCCCAAAATGGAGCGCTTTCAGCCGTATCTTGCCACGCGGGCACGGATCCTACTGGACCTGGGGCGTCTTGAAGCGGCACACGAGGCGGCCCGCCGGGCTTACGATGGCACCTCCTCGCCATCCGAACGCGAGTACCTTGCGAAGGTGTTCGGGCTTCAGGCTAACGGGGATTGACCGGCGGCCGGGCGGATGAAATTTGGACTATAGAACGGCCTTCATTTAGCAGAGAATGTCAAGATACGGAGCTTCCCGAAGGGGTTATGCTTGGTTGCAGGTGCCCAAATTGCCCGGACATAAAGTCACAGCTGATGACGCCGAAAAGGCCTGGAGCGGCGATTTAACCACTTGGCTTGACTTGGGGGCGAGCTCGGCTGCCACCCAACGATTTCCCTGACCCATACCATGGAACCGGCAGTAAGCGAGATCATCATCCTGGTCATCGTCTGCATCATGTGGACATGCATCGCAACGCCCGAGTTCTTCAAAGGAATGCGTGAGATAGACACCGGTGGCAAATGGTTCAAGAGAGAGCTTGAGAAGATGCACTGGTCGACCGAGCCAGCTGAAGGCACGGACCCAGTGACGACCGCCAGATTCGCCCGATGTTCCTTCTACGCCATGTGTTCTTGCATTCCGTTGGGAACGTACATCATCTTTCCGTATAGCTTGGCCGTCGGGGTCTTTCTATTTCCGCTGGTCTTTGGGCTCAGTTGGTATTTCCTAATGAAGCGTGGCGCATAACTTAAGTGGGAATCTTCAGGCGTAACCAAGAGGCTCGAGTGAAGTAGATGCGCGACGATTGAGCGACCGGAAGTTCCGCCGGAGTTGGGATCTTCGTGATCGTTAAGAGGCAACCATTTCGAAGGGAATAAACCGCTGAATGATGGAAGATCGTGGCGACTGGATTGCGGTTTTGCTTTGCGGCATCTTCGGTGCGGCGCTGATTTTGCGTAGCGTTACGGCTTTTGTCAACGACAGAGTGCAGTTCCGTAGATATGAGACGGGTCTCGATAGCGGCTGGCCGTATGTTGCATTTAGCATGCTCTGCGGGATCGTGCTGGTCTCAGTCGCGGTTTACATTGTTTGGAGCCAAAAGAGAAAGTGATGGACTGCAAGCGAAGTTCGCTTGGCGACGCAAAATCGACAACACCTTCAGATGAAGACTTATGATGACAAAGCGACTTCAAGCCGATGAGGTTATCTTTCTCGACTGGTACGACGGTATCGTGACGGGAGCCGTCCGAACCGTTGATGCTGGGTGGTTCTACCTAAAGTTGCATTGGTGGAACCACGATCAGGATCAGCGCGTGTTTCTCGCCAGGCCGGTTTCTGATGAACTGATGATGGCCTACCTAGCGGACACCCAGGACCTGCGCTCGGGCCCCAGCCACAAAAGACATGCGCCGCACGCGTCGGACGAACTTACTAGGTTGACCGACGAGTTGGTGGCTCGCGTGGGGGACTGGAACGCCGAAACGGATGCCGTTTTGCTCGCGGACCCCTACCTGGAAAGTGGTTGGTGGTTATCGGTAGATGGAATTCTCATGGATGGTGACGGGCTCAGCCGGAACGATGAATACTGGTCGCAACAGTTCGCACGTGGATGCGAAAATGACGGGTATGAAAACAGGATACGAAATCGTGACTTGATCGTCAGCAATCTTCAAGAAGCAAAAGAGGAGCTTGAACAGCTAATTCAGGACGTTCCAGAATGGACGCAGGAGGACGAGGAGGAATTTGATGCCGGTCTCCTGGTTGGTCTGCGCCATGCCGTACACCACATCGCATACGCGTGGAACGCCAAAAATCTCGCCTATGAGGAAGCGAACCAGCAGTTCGACCGACTGGCAATTGTGGGCACCGAATTGACCGAATTCTAAGGCTCAGAGATTCCAATGGAACCGACGACAGACGTCGAAGAGCACGGAAGGAGCCTGATCGCAGTCGCACGGCGCGCACTGTTCGAATGCATGGCCGAGGCGCGGCCGGAAGTGCAGTGCCGGCTGGAAGCGGCGAAATGGAATGAGGCGTCCGGTCGCCACAGCTCTGAGCTACGGATGCATTTCTTCCACGGTGATCATTTAGAAGACGCCTTAGAGCTATTCTTGGTGGTAGACGGCAATCCCGTTGGATCCTGCGAGGAGGCCGAGGCGTGGCTACGCACAAACATCCCCGACATCGTCGCGACCCTGAACAAGCTTTAGGTACCCGGTCTTTGGGCTAACAAGCTTAGGGTTAGGTTCAATGGAACAACCGTTGCGAGCGCGAACTTAGTTCGGCGACGGCCGGAATTGAGAGAAAGATGACTTCGGATCACAACCTAGCAAGCGTCTCCGTCTTACAGCGCGACTATCCGGCGGCAGGTCTGGATGCGACCGGCTGGTTCAAACTGTCGCCGGACGATACCAACGTTTGGGGAGCGTATTCCGTCGAAGTTAACGGCGAAGAGCAGGCGAACTACTTCCTGGGGTTCGGTAATACTGATCTCACCGTAGAGTGGATAGAGTTCGATGAGTTAGCCCTTAAGGTGCTGGACGGTTTCGCCTATGCTGTCGATGGCAGCGGAAATGTAACCTGCCTACCTTGCAACGGTTTGGGCTACGAATCGATGCATGTTGCTGAAAAATACCTGGTGCTCTCCGGCAGTTGGGAAATCCTGGCGATTTCTAGGGACGGTACGATCCGCCACGAGCCGGAGGCGGCCTACGACCGGCTGGAGGCTTTGGGCGTCGGCCAAGACCAGATTTTTGTTCGCGGAGTGCGCAATCCTCCAGATGAGGAAGATCGGTCCATTTCGGTAATCGACCTTCCCGAATGGTCACCGTTAATCGGACGTTAGCGGATCAACTCGAGCCGAAGGTCTCGGGGTCGGTGAGAATCGGCACTTCAATCGCCGGACTGGCGCGGATAATCTGGGCAACGATGAAGGTGGTGGCGATTCAAAGTGCCTACTCGCTGTCATGGGGGGTAGAGGTGGAAGTGCACCGGGACTCTCATCCCTTCCTGCTTGCTGGAAAGGAGTACGAAGTCCTCGCCGTATGGATGCGTGGCGACGAAATCAGCTCCCTCGTGAATACCGAATGGGGGAACGGCATGATGCCGTACCGCGCATCTTCGCAGTTCTTTTCGGTCGTTGATGGCACCGTTCCGGCAAGCTGGCATTTTCACATGACGCAGGGCCAAGACGATGTGCGAGAAATACTGCTTGGGCCGGCCTGTCTCGTCTACGACCAGATGTTCTATGAGAACCTGCTGAACGGCGAGGATGAAGCATACGAGGTTTGGGCGAGCTACCTGGAGGGTCTTTGGAACCCGGCGGACGAAGTCATCGCCTGCTCCCGCCGGTATCTGAAGTTGTTTGAGGAGGGAAGAAATGACCATCCGTTCCTGTCTGATGCCAAGCTCGTTAAGGTCGGCACGGACGGAGTTGGCCTTTGGTTTATGATCAACCGCGACATCACGCCCGAGGAGGTCAAGCTGCTGAACATCCTGGAGGCCGAGATTCTTTGGTAGTTCTCAAACGAGGCCCGGTTTGGCTACCGGTTGATTAGAATTTGAAGTTCGTTGGCGAGGTCAGAAGCTTCCATGCCAGAGTTTCGCCCGCGTGGAACGGAACCACCGAGTCCGCACCCTCGCCGTAGGTTGCGGGGACTTCGGAGCCAGAGCGCTCCAGTGTGATCGTTCCCTCGTTCAGCGGCAGGCCGTAAAAGGTAGCGCCGTTGACCGAGGCAAAGGCATCGAGGCGGGCCAAAGCGTTCTCCTCTTCGAAGGTCTTTGCGTATGACTCCAGCGCGAATGGTGCGTTAAAAATTCCTGCGCAACCGCAGGCCGACTCCTTGTCGCCGATTCGATGCGGGGCAGAGTCGGTCCCAAGGAAGAACTTCGGCGAGCCAGAAGTGGCCGCCCGACGAATCGCAAGCCGGTGCGACTCCCGCTTCGCCACGGGCAAGCAATAAAAGTGGGGCCGGAAGCCTCCCCTGAACATGGCGTTCCGGTTGAATTCCAGGTGATGCGGAGTGATGGTCGCACCGACGTTTGCGCCTGCAGACTCGACAAAAGCGACCCCATCGCTGGTCGTAATGTGCTCCATAACAACCTTCAGGGAGGGAAAGGCCGCGATGATTTTCGACAGAACGCGCTCGATGAAGACCGCTTCGCGGTCAAAAATGTCTACCTCGGGGTCAGTAACTTCGCCGTGAATCAGCAACGGCATGCCGATGCGCTCCATCTTCGCCAGCACCCCGAAAACCCGCGAGAGGTCGCGGACGCCGTGGGCGGAGTTCGTGGTCGCACCGGCCGGGTAGAGCTTGCACGCCGTTAGAACTCCCTCTGCGTGCCCAGCGGCTAAATCATCGGGGTCAGAATCCTCCGTCAGATATGCCGTCATGAGCGGGACAAAGCTGCTGGATGACGGAAGGACGGCGGCGATTCGCGCCGAATAAGCCACCGCATGGGCGGTTGTCACCACCGGCGGAACAAGGTTCGGCATGATGATCGCCCGGCCAAACTGGTTCGCCGTAAAGTGCGCCACCGCCGACAGCATCGCGCCGTCCCGAAGGTGGACGTGGAAGTCGTCGGGCGTGCGGATGGTTAGGCGATCCATGGGTAAATGAGTCTACACTGCGGGCAAGTGGGGGTCTTGCGGCCCAAAAATCGCGTCGGCGGCAAGGACGGTTCGCTCCGCGTCGCCCACCGTGCAGATCAGCTCGCCGCTCGGGCCGACCGCCTTCGCCACGGCCGTTTCGCCGGTTGGCAGCAAGAACCGCTTCCCAGGCGTGGAATCGAGCGGCTCCCAGTGGGGCCGCAGGTCGGGCCAATTCCGCGCTTCAGGAAGCGCGGAAAGCTGCGCCAGAATTGCATCCACTACGGCGGAAGGTGCATAGACCTGGCCGGTGATCATGCGCAGGCTGGCGGCACGGTGGGCGATTTCATCGGGAAAACGAAGTTGGTTTAGGTTGAGACCGATGCCGACCAACGCCACCGATTGTCCATCCGGATCGCGCTGAACCTCAGTCAGAATTCCGCCAACTTTAAACCCATCGAGCACCAAATCGTTTGGCCACTGAACCCGGCAGCCCATTGTGCCGGCGGCGGCCACACCAAGCGCCATGCCGAGGAGGTACGGCTTGGGGTGGTTCGCTTGCTCGCGAAAGATGAGCGTCGCCGTGAGTGATGCGTCGGATTCCGAGTGCCATTCCCGGCCAAGCCGTCCCCGGCCGGCCTTTTGGTTTCGGGCCAAAACCCCACCAAACGACCTGTTGTCGCGGAGGATCCTTAGCGCGGTGTTCTGGGTTGAATCCACCTCTTCGAGGGTGTACCAAGGATATGCTTCCGAAATTGGGATGTTCATTCGAACTCCAAGTGCATCGCAAGGGCGGGCGCGGAGTGGGTCAAGGCTCCTACCGAGATGATATCGACTCCGGTTTGCGCGACCTGCCGCACCGTGTCAAGGTTAATTCCGCCGCTGGCTTCCAGCAAAATTTGGCCCGAGAACTGCTTCACTGCGGCCCGCATCTGGAAGGGATCCATGTTGTCCAGGAGCGCAATATCGGCACGTGCCCGAACGGCCTCGTCCAACTGCTCAAGCGACTCAACCTCGACCTCGATCTTGGTGACGTGCGACGCAAAACGGCGAATCTTTTCGATGGCGGCGGTGATGCTTCCGGCCGCCGCGATGTGATTGTCCTTGATCATCACGGCGTCGTACAGACCCATGCGGTGGTTAAAGCCGCCTCCGCAGCGAACCGCATATTTCTGAAGTCCGCGCAGGCCGGGCAAGGTTTTGCGAGTGTCCACGATCCGTGCACCGGTTCCATCCACCTTGGAAACAAAGTGCGCGGTCAGCGTCGCGACTCCGCTGAGGTGCATCAAGAAGTTCAGACCGGTTCGCTCGGCGGTCAATATTCGGCGTGCGTTGCCGTAGCCCGAAGCCAGGACGTCGCCCCTCGAAACCTGCGAACCATCCGCCAGGTCGATAATGATGCGGCAGTTTTCCGGGTCGTTGCCGGCCGGAGCGAAAAGATATTCTGCGATGCCGAGCCCACAGACCACGCCGTCGGCCTGAGCCTCAATTTTCCAATGAACCAAGTCCTCATCAGGAATGGCGACGGCGGAAAGGTCGCCGGTGCCGATGTCCTCGGCCAGGGCCTCGTCCACAAGGAACCACCAGCTCTGGGGTTCCGGATCTAACCAAATGCCCATGGCATCAGTTTAGCCAACCGTCGGCTTCAGGACCTTTTGGTCATCGTGAGGCCGGCGCGAGCGGAGATCTCCTCGATGAGCAGTTCGAAAGGCGCGTCCATGCCGTTTCGCTGCCAGCCCAGAGGAACTTTAGCGCTGCCGGCAGAAAGGAACGCGATCGGGTGGATCGTCAGGTATCCACGGTCCAACGTTAGGACACCTTTATCCGAGTGCAACTCGACCGCCTTCACGCGATCGTAAGGAACGGTCTTGATGCTTCCGCCTTTCACGATATCAAAGTGGTCTTTCAGTAACACGTATTCGCTCGCCTGCGCTGACTGATGAACTCGATCCGTGTAGGCACCTTTTCCAAAGTCGAAGATCGCGCCGGCGGCGGTGCGAACGTTGTCCACAAATTTCTTTTGGTCGGTGCCCGTTTGTCCCATCACGCTTCGGCCGCGCTCTGCCGCCGATTTACGAATGGCCTCCGCGCTGGTTTGTAGCCACCGCACGGCGGAGTCGGGGCGGTACCGGATCACTTCACTCATAGAAAACAGTTTATGGCATGTTGGGCCCGCATCGGGCCTATCGGCGAAGGCGAATCATTGGGAGTAACCTCAAGCGTGATGAAGCACACGTACCTTGGCCGCACCGGCTTAAAAGTCAGCCGACTATGTCTTGGCACCATGAACTTTGGCCCGAAGACAATTGAAGCCGACTCCCACGCGATCATGGATCGCGCCCACGAGCTGGAGCTCAACTTTTTCGACACCGCCGACGTTTACGGTTGGGAGCAAAAGGGCTGGACCGAAGAGATCATCGGCCGGTGGTTCGCCCTCGGCGGCGGTCGCCGCGAGAAGACGGTCATCGCGACCAAGGTCTACGGCGACATGGGCAAGTGGGCAAACGAGTCTCGTCTTTCGGCGCTGCACATCCGGAACGCCGCAGAGGCGTCGCTGAAGCGCCTTCAGACCGACTTTATCGACCTGTATCAGATGCACCACATCGACCGAAACACGCCGACGGAAGAAATCCTGGAAGCGTTCGAAGTGCTGCATCGCCAAGGAAAGGTGCTGTACTTCGGCTCCTCGAACTTCGCCGGCTGGCACATCTCGCGCTTCAACGAGCGGGCGACCAAGCGAAATGCGACCGGCCTGGTCAGCGAGCAGTCGATCTACCACCTCATGAACCGGAACATTGAGATGGAAGTCATCCCGGCGGCACTGGAGTACGGCCTCGGCATCATCCCGTGGAGCCCTCTTGCTGGTGGCCTGCTAGCAGGCCCACCAAGCGAAGAAGGTGGTCGCCGATCGACAAAGCAGTTCGAGGACAACGCCGAGAAGCTGGCTCCGTGGCACGCCCTCACGGCGGAACTTGGCGAAGAACCGGCAAACGTCGCACTCGCCTGGCTTCTGCATCAGAAGGCGGTCACGGCACCTATCATCGGCCCCCGAACCATCGGTCAGCTCGACGGCGCACTTCGCGCGCTTGAGATTGAGCTCTCAACGGAAACTCTGGCAAAGATTGACGAAATCTTCCCCGGCAAGAAAACTTCGCCCGAAGAATACGCCTGGTAATCATGTCGTTCCTCCGCCCTACTGCGGGGCGGAGGAACTCTGTGGTCGCTTGCTTTGGGGCAAATCTTTAGCGGCGGCCTGTCCGAGCGCCCAAGTGCCGTACGTCATCACGATGGCGAAGACCACGAACCCGATGAGCAGCGCGGGTACGAACCACTTACCAGAGACCTCTTTTTCGCTTCCCGGAACCTGAGCCATATCCTATTGTGGCCTATGGCTCGGGCGCGGCTAGGTCAAGCTCAAAGTAGCGAACGTCGTCTTCTGGGTTGTAGTTGTATGGCTCGATCTCGATAAAGCCGAACGAACAATACAGGGCGACCGCCGGAGCCAACCGTCCCAAGGTGTCCAGCACTACGCGCCGGGGGCCGCGCCGCCGAGCTTCGTCAAGCAGTCGCTGCATCAGCTCTCGGCCAAGACCTTGGCCCCGGAACTGCGGGCGAATGTACATCCGCTTAATCTCAACTGCGTCCGCTAACGGCCGGATGGCACCCACGGCGGCCGGAAATCCGTCGATGAAGCCGACCAGAAGGCAGCCTTCCGGTTCAGAGTATTTACCTGGCAATTGGGCTAGTTCAGCTTCAAAGTCCTGGAAGCAGAGGTCAACTCCCAGCCCGAGCTGGTATTCACGCATCAGCTCGGCAGCGATCGGAAGTAGCGAAGATCCTTCGCTCGCCAAACGAAGCTCAAGACGGGATTGGTTCATTAGGGTAACGAAGGTTATGTTAACGTCTCGTTAAGCCTGAATGTTTGTTGGTAGGCTTCATTGGATGAAAAAATTCCGACTATTGGGTGGCGTGGCGATCATTGTGGCGGCGGGGTCCATCTTGGTCGGAATGCGCCCGTCCGCCCGAGAAGGGGTTGCTACCTTCCCTGACGGTTCAGCGCGTTTGGCCAATGGCTGGAAAATTACCCCAGCCGGCCGGCACGTTGGCCTTCCCGGAGACATGCCGGGCAGCATCTTCGTTGCGCCGGGCGGGCGGTTTGCTTTCGTCAACACGTGCGGCTACAACGGGCATAGCATCGACGTGGTCGAAATCGCAACCGCCTCGGTTGTTCAGAAGTTGGACGTGGGCGTGAACTGGGTTGGAATGGCCTACGATGCCGCCCGCCGCGAGCTGTACGTTTCTGGAGGCAGCCCGGCGAAGTTTGGCAGGAAAGCGGCGGACGTTTCCATCGGCGAACCGTACGGCAAGGAAAACCTCGGTGCCGTGCTTCGCCTTGGCTGGGACGGATCTAGGCTCACACCGAAAGCCGCATTGGCCATTGCCGACATACCGGAGAAGGATCAGTTTGTCAGCGGAATCTCAACGCTGCGCGGGGGCGGCCTGGCGGTCGTGAATATTCAGAACGATACGGTCTACCGTCTATCGGGGGGCGATCAGACCACGACCGGAAGTGTGAAGGTTGGCTACCGGCCGTACGCCGTGGCGCAGTCCCCATCCGGAAATTTGATCGCCGTGAGCAACTGGGGCGCGAAGTCCGTCAGCCTCATTGACGCCACAACCTGGAAGACCACCGCAACGGTGACGGTGGGTGTACACCCGAACGCGCTGACCTACGGCAAAGACGGACGGCTATTTGTGGCCTCTGCCAGCGACAACCGTATCGACGTGATCACCGGCGAGAGGCGAACCGAGTCCATCCGCGTGAGCTTAAGCGCGGCGGATAAGATCGGATCCGCGCCAAACGCCCTCTCGTTGAGCCCAGACGGCAAGACGCTCTACTGCGCGAACGCGGATAACAACTCGATTGCCGTGATCGACATCTCCGGGCCCAAAAGCAAGGTGCAGGGCTTTATTCCAACCGGACGATTCCCGAGCGCGGTGGCTGCAACACCGGACGGCAAGACGATTCTCATCGGCACGGGTAAGGCAATGGGACCTAGCGCAAGTTTTTCGCCGGAGCGCCTCAAGACGTTTAAGGGCACGCCTCAAGAGGCACGCAACACGAAGAATTACATCGGTGATCTGCTGACCGGAACCCTCTCCATCGTGGCCGTTCCTTCCTCGACCGACCTAAAGTCGTTCACCGCCCAGGTCAAGGCCAACCGGCCGACCGCCCCGGCGGTTCCGAAAGGACTTCTCGCCGCGATGCGGAAGATCAAGCACGTCGTGTATGTTCTGCGCGAAAACCGAACCTACGACCAGGTCTTTGGCGACCTTCCCCAGGGCAACGGCGAGCCCCGCCTCGTGATGTTTGGCGAGGAAGTGACGCCGAACTCGCACGCGCTGGTCCAGCGCTACGGCCTGATGGACAATTTGTACTCAGATGGGGAGACCTCGCAGGTTGGGCACCAGTGGGCGGGAGCGGCTTACGCGACCGACTTCAATGAGAAGAATTGGATTCTTGGCTACAGCAACCGGACCCAGATCGCGGCAGACCCTCGCCTAAACTCTTCACCGGCCGGATATCTGTCCGACAATGCGCAGCGGCATGGCCTTACGACTCGCATCTATGGCGAGTATGTGAAGTGGCAGGAGGATCACGACTCGGCAAAGGGCGAAGTGAAGGCCGACCCCGAGAAGTTCGGCTGCAGCGCGGCTTTCGAGGAGGTTTTCGCCCGGGGCGGCCGAGACACGGAGAAGGTGGACGTTTTCCTTAAGGAAATGCGCGCCTTCGAGGCAAAAGGGAACTGGCCAAATTTCATGATCATGGCTCTGCCCGAGGACCACACAGAGGGCCTGCGACCCGGACACCCAACGCCGGAAGCGTGCGTTGCCAACAACGACCAGGCGATCGGGCGATTGATTGAAGGCATCAGCCGCTCGAAGTTCTGGGCAGAAACGGCCATCTTCATCATTCAGGACGACGCACAGGACGGGCCGGACCACGTCGATGCCCGACGAACGGTTGGACTGGTGGTCTCACCTTACTGCAAGCGCGGCATCGTGGACCGAACGCACTACTCGACCTCCTCAATGATCCATACGATGCAGCTCATCCTGGGCATCCCTACGATGACGCAGTACGATACGGCCGCGACCCCGATGACGGCGTTGTTTACCGAGAAGCCGAACTTTGAGCCGTGGACCAACATCCCGGCCAAGATTGACGTGAACAAGATGAACCCTTCGTCGGGCAAGCTCGCCGAGCGGAGCATGAAGCTGGACTTCAGCGAAGTTGATAAGGCCGATTGGAAGGAGCTCAACGCGATCCTTTGGGAGTGGCGAAAGCCCGGCCAACCGATGCCGAAGCCGGTCTACCGGCGCTAGCCGCCGGCCAGCCGCGACAGTTGGTGGATGAGCACCGCCGCAAGGTAGGCCAGGCCGGTCATGTAACAAAACATAAAGACCGGCCACTTCCAGCTGTTGGTCTCGCGCCGGACCGTGGCGAGCGTCGCCATACACTGCGCGCATAGCGCGAAGAACACCATGAGCCCGGCGGCGGTCCACACCGTGAACAGCTTTCGGCCGTCCGGCCACGTCGCCTCTTGCATCGCCGTTCGCAAGTCGGCCGATTCCTCATCCGTCTCATTGCCGAGCGAGAAGATGATGCCGAGCGAGGGCACGACCGTCTCGCGGGCGGGGAAGGCGGATAGGATCGCCGTGGAAATGCGCCAGTCGAATCCGGCTGGCACGAATACAGGCTCAATCGCCTTGCCAAATCGCCCCAAGTATGACTGTTCGAGCTGACGTTCCTGGATTTTCTTATCCGCGTCCTCGGGTGTCTCCACCTTTAGGATTTGCGCGGACTCGACCGGCGACAACCGCGGGTAGTAGGAGAGGGCCCAAATGAGTGCCGACATGAAGACGATGATGGTTCCGGCGGTCTTCACGAAGACCTTTCCACGGGTGAACATTGCCAACCAAACGTCGCGCCACTTCGGCCACTGGTAAGGGGGAAGCTCCAGTAGAAACGGCAACCGGCGACCCTTGAGAACCTTTCGGTTGAGCACAAAAACAACGGGAATGGCGACCGCCATTCCCACAAAGTGCATCGCAAACAAGGTGAACCCCGCCCAGAACGGGCCGTATGTTGGCTCGATAAACGCTCCGATGAGGATGATGTACACCGGTAGCCGAGCTGAGCAAGACATCAGCGGAGCGACGAGGATCGTGGCCAGTCGGCTCTTGGCGTCCGGCATCACCCGTGCGGCCATGATTCCCGGGATAGCGCAGGCAAAGCTAGAAAGAAGCGGGATGAACGCGCGACCGTTAAGCCCGGCCCAACCCAGGAGGCGATCCATGAGAAACGCCGCCCGCGCGAGATAGCCGGTGCCTTCCAGCACGGCAATAAAGAAGAACAGAATCAGAATCTGCGGCAGGAAAACGAGCATGCCGCCGACTCCGCCGATGAGTCCATCCACGATCAGCGACTTCAGGTCCGGGTTGCTCTCTAAAGGCGGCGAAACCGTGTCGGCAATCCAGCTGAATCCGCCCTCGATCCAGTCCATGACCGGCGTCGCGAGGGTGTAGATGCTCTGGAAGACCAGATACATGACGCCGATAAAGATCGCCAGCCCCCAAACACGATGAATCAAGATCTGATCGATCCGGTCTGTCCGGCTTTTTCGAAGCTTAGCGTCGCTCAGGCGAGTGACGACCCGCTCTTGAATGTCCTTCGCCCACTTGTAGCGAGATTGAACATCCAGGCTGGGTCGCAACAGATCAGCGGCTTCCAGCTTTTCCCGCGCCGTACGGTACGGCTCGCTCACCTCGGGGAAGTCCCGCAGAAAGTTTGAAAACTCCTCCGTCGGTTGGTACAGGCTGTGCCGGACCTCGCCCAAGCTGGCGTCCACACCCAGCCGCGAGAGCCGGTCCCGTAGTTCTGCAAGCTCGGCTTCAAGGCCCTCCGGCAAACCGAAGTCGTACGCCGGTCGCTTTGGTTCCCGGAGATTCCGGCGAATCGCCATCTTCAGCTCGGCGATTCCTTTCTCTTTGTGCCCGATCACGGCGACGCAGTCGACGCCAAGCTCCGCGGAGAGCGCCGCGATGCTCAGCTCCTTGCCGTGAGCTTCCAGTCGGTCCGTCATCGTAACGGCAATCACGACGGGCAGTCCGGCCTCGGCAATTTGTGTGAACAGAAAAAGGTGCCGTTCGAGGTTGGTGCCGTCGAGCACAATCACGCACAAATCCGGCGGATTATCTTTGGCGAGAATCGCCGAGGTCGCGACGCGCTCATCTTCCGAAGCCGCCGTCAGCGAGTAGATGCCGGGGATGTCGACGCACTCGACGATGTCGTCGCCGAGGCGCATTTGGCTGGAGACCCGCTCTACGGTCACGCCCGGGTAGTTCGCAACCTTTTGCCGTGACCCGGTCAGGGCGTTGAAAAGTGTTGTCTTTCCGGCGTTGGGATTCCCGACCATCGCCACGAGGCGTCGGCGGGAGGACGTATCGGTCAAAGGAAGCTCAGACGATGGCTTCAAGTTCGATACAGGCACATTCGCGCTTGCGAAGGCAGATGCGGTAGCCGCGTAGGTCGATTTCGATCGGATCGCCAAGCGGAGCGACTTTGACGACGTGGAACTCGGTCCCGACGGTGAAGCCCATCTCCTGAAGTCTCCGACTTTCGAGACAGTTTTCTTCCACGCCTGTCACCCGGGCATACATGCCGGTCTTCAGGTCCGCAAACGTTAGCGCCCGCGATGTCGTCATCTCTTTTAATCTACCCAAAACAGTCTTTTTTGACGCGTCAAAAGAAATGACGACAAGGCTTGCGATTAGTTCAGATTGGTGAACAGGCTCGGGTCGAGTTCCGCACCGATCTTCAAGCTCACTTCGAAATTCGTTTCCACCGTGATGACCTCTTTCAAGACGTCGGTCACGCTAACTCGGTCACGCAGGAAATATCGCAAAAGCGTGCCGTCGTCCGCAATCACCATTTCCAAGTAGCCAAGGTTCCGGGACCCAGGGAAAGGATGGTAACCCCCCGTGACCACGTTGCCCGTGATCCCTCGGATGGTCTGCGTCCCTTTGACAACAAAGTTCGTGTCCCACTCTTTGATCAGTCCGCGAAGATCGTCCCGTCGGCCGATGGCGATGTCGAGCGGCGCGCACTTGTCTCCCAGGGAGTAAATGACCGCCGTGTAGACATCTTCAATGCCTAGCTTCGTTCCGTCCCGCATGGTCATCGGCTCCATGAACCGCGCTTTACCGCCGATGCCTTTTGGCCGATCGTAGGAGAATCGCAAACCGTCCGCCGCGACTTTCCAACGACCGCCCGCAGAGCCATCGCGGGTTTGAAGGATGTACAGTCGGTTCGGCCGTTCCAGCTGAAGCGTGGTCCGAGTGGTGACGGTGACGTTCTGCGCCGATTGCGTGCACACGATCTCGCCACGCAACGTCTTTGCATCGTGGTACAGCGCAAACATTTTGGAGATGAGTTGCGCGCCCGTAGGCTCGGCGACCGGGGTGGAAAAAGCGATCAAGGCGGCGAGGATCATGGTTGGTTCTCTTTCTCCCAGAAAACGTCCCCGTTGCCGGAAACGTGGTTTTCATACCGTGCGGCGGTGAACAGCCAGTCGGATAGACGGTTCAAGTACGCAATCACTTCATCGCGCAACGGCTCCAGGGTGTGAAGTTCCAAGAGAACCCTCTCGGCCCGGCGGCAAACTCCTCGTGCGACGTGCATCGCCGCCGATCCCGGCGTGCCGCCCGGCAGAATAAACCGCTGCAGGGGCGGCAAGATCGCGGTCATTCGATCAATATCGGTTTCCAATGGCAGGATGTGGCGATGCTGGATGGAGGCAATCTGCCACTCCGAGCCGCTCACGGCGGCCAGTTCGGCACCAAGATCGAAAAGTCGGTTTTGAACCTCCGCCAGAATGCTGTCCAGCGACGCTTCCAACCCAGCCGAACGGGCGAACCCAATGGAGGCATTCAGTTCATCCACCACTCCGAGGGCGGAAATTCTGGAACTTGCCTTGGAAATTCGTTGCCCACCTAGCAGGCCGGTCTCGCCCTGATCGCCGGTCTTTGTGTAAATCTTCATTTCTTGTCTCTCAAGACGTACCAGATGAACTTTGGGAGCCACATGACTTTCGGAAGCTTCTGCGGATTTTGGATCAGCCGCCACAGCCATTCCATCTTTAGCCGTTGCCAAACGCGCGGGGCGCGCGGCACGTTGCCACTGATGACATCGAAGGAGCCGCCAATGCCGATCGCGATCCCCGCCCGAATGACGCTTTGGGTCGCGAGGATGAACTTCTCCTGCCGGGGAATCCCCATCGCGACGAAAAGATAGTCAGGCTTTGCCTGGGCGATCTCTGCGGCCACCGTCATGTCCTCGTCCGGCTTGAAGAACCCGTTTCGCGACCCGACGATGTTGCAGCCGGGATACCGATGTCGCATGCGCTCCGCCGCTTGCTCGGCGACGCCTTCAGCGGCACCTAGAAAAAAAATTCGGTGTTGCGTCTGGACGCTGCGGGCACAAACTTGCTCCACAAGATCAACCCCGCTTACGCGCTCCGAAATCGGGCGTCCGGCCCGGCGTGCCGCCCAGAGAACCCCCGCGCTGTCGGGCGTAATGAGTGCCGCCCGCGCAAACAACGCGCGGTGCTCTGGGTCGTGTTGGGCTTGCGCAAGGCCGCTCGCGTCGGCGGTGATCACAAAGTGTGGCTCGCCACTTTCGACGAAGCGATCGAAACGCGCCAAGGTCTCCGCCATCGTGAGTCGATTGACGTCGACCCCGAGAATTCGGACCGTTTTCTCCGAATTATCGAGCACGACTAAGGACATCGCGAGCTAGATTACCGGCAGGGTTTGCTCGCGATGTTTCAACCCAGGCTGAAACTTCCCGCAAACCAAGGCCCTCCGGAATGCGTAAACTAAAGACAACATGGCGGCTTCTCCCACGCTCTCCCGGCCCTCCGTTCCCACCGGACCGACAAAGATCCGACTGCGAGTGTTGCGGCAAGCAAACGCAAGCTCCGAGAGCCACTGGGAAGAGTTCATCGTGCCGATGCGCGACAAGCTGAACGTCATTTCCGCCCTCATGGAGGTGCAGAAAAACCCGACCACAACCGACGGAAAATCCGTCTCGCCGCCGACTTGGGATGGTGCGTGCCTCGAGGAAGTCTGCGGCTCCTGCACGATGAACGTGAACGGGACCGTTCGTCAAGCGTGCACCGCGCTCATCGAGGAAGTCGGCCAGGTCCAGGGCGACACTTACTTCGTCCAGCTTGAGCCGATGAAAAAGTTTCCGCTGATACGGGACTTGGTCGTTGACCGTTCGCGGATGTTCGAGAATCTAATCAAAGTGAAAGGTTGGGTGCCGATCGACGGCTCTTACGACCTTGGTGCAGCGCAACCCCAGGATGACCACGTTCGCCAGTTGCGCTATGCACTCTCGCGCTGCATGTCCTGCGGTTGCTGCCTTGAGGCCTGCCCGCAGGTCAGCGAGAAGTCGCCGTTCGTCGGCCCGGCCGCCCTGGGCCAAGCGTTGCTCTTCAACCTTCACCCGGTTGGAAAGTCGTTGTCAGATGATCGAATGGAGTTCTTGACGAGCGAAGAAGGGATCACCGGTTGTGGCAACGCACAGAACTGCGTCAAGGTATGTCCGAAAGGAGTCCCATTGACCCGGGCCATTGCCCAGTTGAACCGAGACACTACGGTATACAAGTTAAAGAAATGGGTGGGACTACTTTGATTTCGGCAACCGTCTTCGCGCTCGGTCTTGTTGCGTGGCAACCAAGTGCTCCGGCACCTAAGGTGAGTTCAGTTCAGAAGATCATGTTGGCCCCGTCGGCGACCAGCGTGCTCAACCTAACCGTTCAGTTTGTCGATGGCTACCACGGCTATCAAAACCCGCCCAGCGATGAGTATCAACTTCCGGTGAAAGTCACCGGCATGAAGGGACCCGTCCGGGTGATCAAAGTGGCCTATCCTGCAGGCGTGGACTTCAAGATGGAAGGCGAGAAAAAGGCTTCCAAGGTGTACTCCGGAAAGGTTGCCTTCCCAGTTACGCTGAAAGCACCGGCAAAGGCCGGGATCTACAAGCTTGAACTGAAGCTGGAAGCTCAGCAGTGCACGGACCGAGAGTGCTACCCGCCGGTCACGGTTAGCCACTGGGTCACCGTCACGGTGAAAAAGTAGTTTGACCGGATTTCAACTCGGCTCGACCGTTCAGGTCGGTGACCGGCCGCTTGTGCTGATTGCCGGGCCATGCCTCGCCGAGAGCCACGCCCTTTGCGAGGAAATCGCCGGGACGGTGCAGGAACTGGCCCGTGAACTCGGTTTCCCATACGTGTTTAAGGCCTCGTACGACAAAGCGAATCGAAGCAGCGGTGGCACCGTGCGTGGAGCCGGCCTCGACGCGGGACTCCAGATTCTGGCCGCGATCAAAGAAGCCTTCTCGGTGCCGGTAACGACCGATATCCATTTGCCCGACCAAGCTGCCCCGGTTGCCGAGGTCGTGGACCTGCTTCAAATTCCGGCATTTCTTTGCCGCCAGAGCGACCTCTTGGAAGCCGCCGCGCGAACCGGCCGGGCCGTAAACGTTAAGAAGGGGCAGTTTTTGGCGCCCCACGACACAAAAAACATCGTAGAGAAACTGCGGTCCTACGAGGCCGCGGGAATCATGCTGACCGAGCGGGGAACTTCCTTCGGCTACAACACGCTTGTCGTGGATATGCCCGGCCTCGAGATCATGCGAGGCTTCGGGGTGCCGGTCTGCTTTGATGCAACCCACTCTGCGCAGCGACCGGGCGCGGCGGGAACGTCCTCCGGCGGCGTGCGAGAAAGTATTCCGGCGATGGCGCGGGCGGCGCTGGCGGTCGGAATCGATGCGTTGTTCGTCGAAACCCACCCGGACCCGGCGAACGCCCTTTCCGACGCGGCAACGCAGTGGCCGTTGGCTCGCCTGCGCGAGCTCCTCGAACCGGTCGCCGAGATTCACCACCTTCGAAGCCGCTAGGCTCCGAACTGGCGGTAAGCGCCTTCGATCCGTTCCGCCATCTTCTCGACGGTGTACTCGGCTTCCTGCAGCGCCTTACCGTTCTTAGCAAGGCGAGCGCGTCGATCGTCGTCAGACCGCGCGTCATTCAGCGCGCGGCCAAGGTCCTGCGGACTGCCTTTGGTAAACAGGAATCCGTTCTCGTTCGGAACCACGATCTCTGGCAGGCCACCAATCTCGGAGGCCACGACCGGGACGCCCAGCGAGAGGGCCTCCAGCGCGGCGTACGGAAACGCTTCATCCCAAACGCTGGGGATAACTACCACGTCCATCGCGGACATATGGTTGGCGATGTCCGTGACCCGGCCCATGAACGAAACTTGATTGGCGACTTTGAGGAAGCTCGAAAGCTGAGCGAGTTCCTCGCCGGCGGGCCCTTCGCCGTAAATCACGGCCTGGACATCGGGTGCCCAAGGGATGGAACGCAGGAAAATGTCGATGCCTTTTTCTTTCACCAGTCGACTGAAAGAGCCCGCTGCAAAGGAACCTACCCGCAGTCCCAGCTCCGCGCGCATTTCCTCCCGTCCTTTCGTCGCGATCAGCCGGGGCGTGCCGGCTTTTGCCACACACATTCGCGACTCAGGCACGCCGGAGTCTGAAAGCTTCTGCTTCACCGCGTTCGATACCGGAATGATCCCTTTCCACAGCTTGAGATAGACATTCGCCTTCGCTTTTGCCCACGGGAGCGCCACGTGCCGGGTCATCACGGAAACCGGCACCCGCCGTAGTCGTGCGGCAACCCCGGCAACCACAAAATCTGGGCTGAAATGTCCGTGCACGACGTCAAACTTCTGGCCGCGAAAAAGGGCCAAATAGCGTCGAAAGGCGTCGAAGTCGAACTTTTTAACCACCGAGATGGTTTCGACGGTCTTGCCTTCGGCACGTAGATGCTTCTCAAGCGGCGTGTTGGCGGGAGCCGCTACGGTCACGTCGTGGCCGCGCTCGGTAAGTCCGCGTGAAAGGTAGAGCACGTACCGCTCGATTCCGCCCCAGTCAGATAGGGAACTCGCAACCTGAAGAACCTTCATCCCAAATGCCTCCGCATCCATTGTTCGTCGGAAGTGATCATGTCCGCATGCCAATCGTGCCCCAAGTCGAGCGAAAGAAGCTCTTTTTCGACGGGTAGGGCGTCGTAGATCGCGCCGACGTTATCGGGCCGGGAAGCGGGATCGCGCATTCCGCGGGAAACATGCACCGGGACCTTGGCAAACGCCGCTTGATTCATCGTGTCGAAGTAGGAAACGGTGTGGCGAATTCGCTCCTGGCCAACCGGGATCTGCTCCATGTAATCCACCAATTCCTTCAGCGGATAGCGGAAGATAGTCTTGCTCAGCGTCTCGCCCATCGCCCCCAGAAACGGCATGTCGGCGCAAGCCGCGCGAATGAGCGGGTTCCAGGCCGCATTCCAAATGCTGATTCCTCCGCCTTGGCTCATTCCCATCGTCGCCAACCGGTCTTCATCGGCCTCGGGCTGCGCCTGAAGAACGCGAAGGGCGATCACCGTGTCTTGATACATCTCCCTAAAAATCCACGTGGTCGGGTCGTCAGCACCTTCGGCAAAGTAGCCAATTCCGGGGGCGTACTTTTCTTGATGAAAGGCACCCAGCCCAAAAAAATTGAAGCTCATGCTTACAAAACCAACTCGGGTTCCATAGGCGTCCGGTAGCTTCGATTCTCGACCGTATGGCGGAATCCAGAGGAAAGCGGGAAGCCGCCGCGCTTCGTTTGGATAAGCAATCCAGCCGAACCGACGCTTCCCGCGAATGCCGTGGAATTCAATTTTTTCGACGACATGGTCGTCGGCCGGGTAGTCGTTGGCCCACGATCGGTGATAGTCCAGCGGCGCGGCAAGCGCCTCGTCTGTGGTCTCCCGCCAGAAACTCTCGAAGTCGTCCGGCGGGTAAGGCCGGAAATCGCTCATGCGCCTACGGCACGCTGCGTGGCTTCGACGTGCACTCCCGTGGTCATCAGCCAAGCGGTTGCCCGCTGAATCTCCTCGACCGGCCCGGAGAGTTCGAGGAGGGCATAGCCAAAGTCTTCGTCGATGTTGGCTTTCTTAATGTTCACCTTCACGTTGAACTCGCGAGAGAGCTTCCAAAGAATGGCTTCTTGGACTTGGTCGCGTCCGGCGGTGAGGTTCAGTTCAACGTGCGTCATGGCCGATGCAAAGAATACCGCCGACGCCAGATTTTCGTTGCCGCCCGTTGCACCGCATAATAACGCTATGAGCAACCGCGTGATGGTCTTCGATACGACACTCCGCGATGGCGAACAGTCCCCGGGGGTTCGTCTATCGCTGGACGACAAACTTGAGATTGGCCGACAGCTTGCCGCGATGGGCGTCGACATCATCGAGGCCGGGTTTCCCATCTCGAGCCCGGGCGACTTCCTGAGTGTTCAGACTCTGGCGCGAGAAATTAAAGGCGTTACGATCTGCGGCCTGACTCGTGCGCGCGACGGAGACATCGAAGCCGCCGCCGAAGCGCTAAAGCCCGCCGAACGGCGACGGATCCATACTGGACTTGGCGTCAGCGACAATCACCTGCAGCACAAGCTGAAGATGACCCGCGACCAGGCACTGGAGGTTGGCATCCGTGCCGTGAAAAAGGCCCGCGAGTACACCGACGACATCGAGTACTTCATGGAAGACTCCGGCCGCGCCGATCTGGACTACGTCTACCGCGTGGTCGAAGGAGTGATCCGCGCTGGGGCGACCGTCATCAACGTGCCCGATACGACGGGTTTCACCTACCCGAATGAGTACTACCACCTCATCAAGGGCATCATCGAAAACGTTCCCAACAGCGACCAAGCGGTCTTCAGTTGCCACTGCCACAACGACCTCGGCATGGCTACGGCGAATACTCTTGCCGGCGTGATGGCCGGGGCTAGGCAGGTTGAGGTCACGATGAACGGCATCGGAGAGCGAGCGGGGAACACCGCCCTCGAGGAGGTCGTCATGGCCCTGCACGTTCGGCAGGATAAGTTCAACGTGACCACGGGAATCCAGACTCAGCAGCTCTTGCCCGCTTCTCGGCTCGTTTCGCGGCTCACCGGCATGGTCGTTCAGCGCAACAAAGCGATCGTCGGGGCAAATGCCTACGCCCACAGCTCGGGAATCCATCAGGATGGCGTTTTGAAGGAGCGGTCCACCTACGAGATCATCGATCCCACGCTTGTCGGTGCCGAGAAGAGCGAGATCATCCTCACGGCCCGCAGCGGCCGACACGGTCTAAAGTTTCGGCTTGCTGAGCTCGGCTACAACTTCGAACCGGCGAGGTTTGAAGAGATTTACACTGAATTCTGCCGGGTCGCGGACACCAAGTCGGAGGTCACCGAAAGCGATCTCCGATCCATCGTCGCCTAGCGGGCGCAGGTTCCAGCTTGCCGGTGTTGCCAAATGTTCTGGGCGCCGGCAATCATTGCGATTCCGATGGCGATACCACCGATGAGTTGTGCGGCCGCTGCCTGCTGCTGAAGCACTAGGAAGGCTCCCAACGGCGCGGCGACCAAAACGGCCAGTCCGGTCCGCCGAAAAAGATTTCCCGTGATCACGGTCGGACACACATCCGGCTTCGGTCCGACGGTTGCCATTGCGGCAAGGACGATTCCGGCGACCAAGGCAGGAAGCGCAAATCGGATGATGCCTTCGTAAACCCCCTGAACCAGTGGTCCAAGGCCGATATCGGAAAACTGTCCGGGGCTGAGCATGACCCAAATCGACTCAAGGGTGACGGCGGCAAGAAGTGCAACGACAAAAGTTAGAAGCCAAGTTGAGAAGAAGTGGATGGTTCGCATGACTTCAGAAAGACCTCGCCTGCGCGCTAAGTTCCACGATCTGTTTAGGATATCCTTGGCGGCATGAACGACGCCTATGCCGCATGGTCGCTTTCCCGAGATCGCTTCGTTGCGTCAATCTCCGACCTAAATGCGGAGCAACTCAACTACCGGTTGTTTCCCGCGACTTTGACGATCGCCGAGATGGCGGTCCACGTCGCTGGCGTCGAGATCTACTTCGGCAACGGGATGCTGAAGGACCAGCTTTCACCCGAGTTCGCCATGCTGCTGCGGGCGGCGATGGATGGCGTCGCCAACGACCGACCGTTCCCATTTACGGCGCAAGAACTGACGCCCGAGTTTGTGGCGGAAACGCTTGCGGCTGCCCGATCCTACGTCGAGCCGCTCATCCAAAACCCGACTGCCGAAGCAAGGGCGGCTGAAATCGTCAGCGTTCTGGGGCCCTTGATCAGCGGAAGCGGCGCGCTTGCGCGATTTGCGTTTCACGCCGCCTACCACCATGGCCAGGTCTATTTGATTCGAGCCTGTCCGAGTTTCCCGGCCTAGCTCGCGGTCTTCGGAGATCGGTATCCAATCCGCATCCAAGCGGCAAACCCGATGAGCGCCGCGTAGGCCAGAACCAGCGGGGCATAGCCCAATTGGGGCGCAGCCTCTTGGATGTATTTGTCTGTTAGCAACTTCAGATTCAGCGCCGTGATCACGGTGCCGATGGAATAGGCGAGAACCCGCACCCAGACCGGATTCGTGAAGGCACCCATTCGCAGTCGGTCGGATGTGACCATGACGAGCGGGAAGACCGCAAAGGGAAGTTGCAGGGTCAAAATCACCTGCGTCACGGTCAGCAATTCCACCGTCTTCGAGGCGCCACTCCCACCGACGATGATCACCGCCGGAATGATCGCGAGGCCGCGGGTGATCATTCGCCGAACCCATGGCTTCACATGCCAGGTTGTGAATCCCTCCATCACGACCTGGCCCGCAAGCGTTGCCGTGATCGTCGAAGATTGTCCCGAAGCCAAAAGAGCCACGGCGAAAAGCGTTGCCGCGACGCCGCCAAGCGCCGGCTTCAGGAGTTCGTGCGCCTGGGAAAGGTCGTCCACCACCCCAATAGTGCCGTGGAAGACGGCGGCGGCCAAAACCAAGATCGCGGCGTTCACAAAGAACGCGCCGCCTAGCGCAATCAGCGTGTCCGTCGTCGAGTGCTTGATTGCCTCGCGCTTGTCCTTTTCGTCGGGACCATAATTCCGAGTCTGGACAAGTGCGCTGTGCAAGTACAAGTTGTGCGGCATCACCGTAGCGCCAATGATTCCGACCGCCACAAAGAGCGCGTAATCCGACGGAATCGTAGGGGTAACCATCCCGTTAAGAACCGCCGCCCAGTCCGGTTTTGCGAGGGCAAGGTTAACGCAGAAGCAGCCAAAGATCGTGGCCACCATCACCATGATGATCGCTTCGATTTTTTTGAACCCGAAGCGCATCAAGCCAAGCAGCAACAGAACGTCCAGGCCGGTTAAGACGACTCCGGCGACCAGTGGAATCCCGAAAAGCAGATTCAAAGCAATGGCCGAACCGATCACCTCCGCGATGTCCGTACAAACGATGGCAATCTCGGCCAGAACCCAAAGCACCACTCCTACCGGCTTCGGAAAGCTTTCCTTGCAGACCTGGGCTAGGTCTCGGCCACTGGCGATGCCAAGCCGCGCGCAAAGCGTTTGAAGCACCATCGCCATCAGGCTGCTCGCCAAAATCACCCAAAGAAGCTTGTAGCCAAAGGCACTTCCGCCGGCGAGGTCAGTCGCCCAGTTACCTGGGTCCATGTAGCCAACGCTTACCAGGTAGGCCGGACCCGCAAACGCCAAAAACCGCCGCCACTGTGGGCCTTTTGCCACCCGAACGGTCCCGTGGACCTCGGGCAAAGAAGCGGTATTTCCGACGGTCGGGTTATCAGAAAGTTTAGCCATGGCTAAACTTATTATACGCGCTCCTTGGACGCACTTGGGACCATCAAGCCAAAAATCTGGAACTCCGAAAGACTCCATAGCGCGGACCCGGCAGGCGGATCGATCGTGAGGCGGAACCGCTCCTTTCCGGGGGGCACTGGAATCCCAAATTCGGCCACCCGCCAGCGATTCCGGCGGTCCTCGATCGGGAGGAACCAGACGCCAACTGGCTCGCCATCGATCAGAACCCGCGCCCTTTGGCGGCCATGGAAGGCGTCGTAGATCTTTCGCAGTCGCAGGCCGTAGGTGCCTTCCGGAACCTCAAGATCGAAATGCGCCGCGTTGAGATGCGAGCAGACGTTTGCCTTGTGCACAGAGCCATCCGGAAACGACGACTCCAGGAACACGCTCCGCGTCACGTTTTGCACCGGGAACGACACCGGCGGCATCGCATCGGGACCAGCAACCTGCTCCGATATTAAAAGAATGCTACAAGTCGCAGAAGGCAGAATCTCAAACTCGCCCGGCGAATCGATGGATCGAAAGAAGGGAATCGGCCACTCGGGACTTGCCGGTTCGAGTACCTCACGATGCTGATCGACCGAAAAAGAACCGGGCGCCCCAAGCACCCAGCCCGCCCCAAGAAACGGTCCCTGTACGCGAGCGAAAGGAAGATCCGACGTCTCGAACGAAGGGCAGGTGAGAATACGAACGCGAACCGTGCCCAGTTCGCGCGTATGAACCATTAGGCCGTCACGGAAAAACCCTACGAACTTGCCGGGGGGAATGTGCCCTCTAACAACCACAACATCATGGGCACCCTCCTCCAACCTAAAGCGGCCGTCTCCTTCGGCATCGGCCACCACCCAGTTTCCGTCGGCGTCTCGGTAGATCGGCTCACCGAAGCTCGCGTACGACTCATTTGGATTCAGAAGCACTTCGAGAATGTAGCCCAGGAAGGCGGATCATGAAGGTTCACAACCCGAAATCGCCCAGACCGATTGGCCTGGTGGAAGCCTGCCGCTTAGCCGAAATTTCTTCGGTATGCAGCGAGGTCATGGTGTGCCCGGCCTGCAACGGTGTGAACTCGCGGGCGAACGCCGACTGCTACAACTGCGGCTGGCGCGGGCGCTTCATCACCGAGCGAGCCGCCGTCAGCGAAGGCGTTCGCCGGATGCTGATCGAGTCGCCGCATCTCATTTTGGCGTTTGTGGATAACCCTCCTCGCAAGCCAAAGTTCTGGGAATGGGTGCGAACCCGGTGGGTTCGGATGCGACAAAAACGGTAACGCCGACGGGGCCTGGTCGCGTACACTCACCAGTCCAATGTCGCAGCAAGGCCCCGAAGATTTCATTCCCTTGCACAGCGTCGAAGCCGAGATGGGTGCCCTCGGCTCGATGCTCCTTTCCGAAAGAGCGGCCGACGAAGTCACGCAGATTCTAACAATCGACGACTTCTACCGGCCGGCACACCGTCTCGTTTTCCGAGCGATGCTCCAGCTCCGCAAAGACCTGAAGCCGATTGACTTCCTGACCCTGAAGACGGAACTGGTGGCGCGGGGCAACCTGGCTGATATCGGTGGGGAAGACACGATCCTCCAGCTTGCCGAGTTCGTACCGAGCCCGGCGAACGCCGAATACTACGCGCAGATTGTCGTCGACCGAGCAAGGCTGCGTCGCCTTGAGACCGCCGGACGAGACATCGTTGGCCTGGTACACAACCCGAACGAGGGCGACGCCGCCGAGAAGATCGACAAGGCCGAGCAGATGGTCTTCAGTATCGGCAAGGGCACCGAAAAGGAGTACTTCCAGCCGGTCAAGTTCTTCGCGAAGCAATACTTCCAGAAGGTCGACGACTTCTATGTTTCGAAGATTCCAGAAACCGGCGTCAAAGTCGGCTTCCATGCCTTGGATGACCTGACAACCGGCTTCTATCCAGGGGATTTCATCATCATCGGAGGCCGCCCGGCGATGGGAAAAACCTCTCTCGTGCTGGACTTCGCCTTGAACGTGGCGCGGACAGTAGTGCGCGAAGAATCGAAAGGGTCGGTTGCCTTCTTCTCGCTCGAAATGGGCGGCATCCAGCTGGCACAGCGCTTTATTTCGATGATGAGCGGAATCTCAGCCCGATCCATTCGGCAGAGGGAGCCGCTGAGCGATCAGAAGTACGACCGTCTCGCCGAAGCCTGCGAGGACCTGTTCAACCTGCCCATCTTCATCGACGATGGTAGCGACATCAATCCGCTTGAGGTACGTGGAAAGTGCCGCCGTTTGAAGTCGGAGCACGGGTTGTCGCTCGTCATTGTCGACTACCTGCAGTTGATGCGTGGAAGCCGCCGGACCGACAACCGGGTTCAGGAAATCTCCGAGATCGCCCGGGCCTGCAAGAACATGGCGAAGGAACTCGAGGTCCCGGTCATCGCGCTTTCCCAGCTGTCTCGCGGCGTTGAGTCTCGTGAGGACAAGCGACCTCAGCTTTCCGACCTACGAGAATCAGGCTCCATTGAAGCCGAAGCCGATATGGTGATGTTGCTTTACCGAGACAGCTACTACAAAGCCAAAGAAGAGCATCGCAAAGAAGTCGAGAACATCGACGATGTGCAGACCGCCGAAGTCATCGTCGCGAAACACCGAAACGGCCCGGTCGGAACCGTGAAGCTTGGGTTCCAGCCGGTGTTTGCCCGGTTTCGAAACATTGTCTCCGACGATTCTATGGAGGACTGAGCAGCCACGTGTCGGTTCGGAATGGCAGCGCGGGCAGTCCGGCCTCGTTTTCCAAGTTGGCGTTCGGGTTATCAGCCCAGAGGTAGCGCACGGCGACCGGCCGCTCGACTTTGCTGGATTCAACCACGACCATTTCGCCTTCGATGGTCGCGGTTGCCTCGATGAATTTTCGGTTTCGCCCGGCGACGGTGAAGCCGACCGGAGGCCGGTTCAGGCTCGAACGCAAGCCAGTGGCGTTGCTGAAAAGGATGCGGACCTTGCTGCCGTCGATTCGGTAGTTTCGATACATCGGACTCTTGAAAAGCCCGGCCCGGTGGTAGGTGCCGTCCAGGGCCAGCAGCGATAGCCGCCGACCAATTTCCCGCTTGTTTCGCGGGTGGATGTCGTTGATTGAGCCGAGGTCGATCGCCGTCGTCATCGCGGTTCGCGGCTCGTTCAGGCCGGAAAGTTGGGCATCGCGAATGGACGCCATGGCACTCTCGCCGGGTGCCTGGTCCCGCGAACCGTAGTTCGAGAGACCGACGAAGTAAAATGGAAGGTTGTCGTTTTTCCACTTGTCTCGGTAATCCCGAATCAGCTCTGGAAAGAGGCTTCGATACTCGACAAAGTTCTTTGCGTTCGACTCGCCCTGATACCAGATGAAGCCGCGGATCGCATAGTCAATGCACGGATTCACCATCGCGTTATACAGGCCCGAAATGTCGTTTTTCGCGTCGTCGAGCGACGGTCGGTCCGGCATGTTGGCCGTGTTCAGCTGGCGTTCGATGCGGTACTTCCAGGTTCCCGCGAGGCTGGTTCGTTTGCCGCTCGTGAACTCTTCGAAGCCCACTTCACTCGGCGGGCTGGAAAAGCCGCCGTCTTCGGAGAAGTCGTAGACCCGAATCGCAATGGTATTCACCCCGGGCCGAAAGAGCTTTGCCGGAACGGAGTAGGTTCGGCTATTGCTTGCCTGGCGTAAGTCGATTTGCTCTAGCTTGGTTTCGCCAATCTTCTCACCGTTGAAATACACGGCGTCAAGGTCTCGAATCTGGCCTAGCCGAAGCGTGCCACCGGAGTTGATCGTGGACTCCGGCAACCGAACATCCTTACGGAACCAAATGGCTCCGTCGAAAACCCCGTTGGTAATTTGATCGTTGCTTCCAGGAAGGGTGGCCGGTTGCCATGTCTTATCGTTGTACTCTGGTTGTTGCCACCCCTGGTCGACCCCGGTGGTGGATGTATCCTTCACGAACTCGCGAAACTCTGCTTCCAGTTTCTGCCGCTCGGCCCCCCTGGCTTCAACTGCTTTCGGATCTAGCTCCCGCTGCAGGACATCCTGGCCGGCTCGAGACTTCTCCATCGCGCGCCGACTCATCCAGGCCTCAATGCGCGTGGCACCCCATCCCGCCACGATCATCCCAACCGGGGTGGTCAAGTCGCGAGAGAGATTGATTCCGAACCAAAACGGCGTTGCTGGCAAGCCGCCAGTGTCCACTTCGTTAGTGAGTACCCATTTCATCGGAGACATGACGTTCTTGGGCGAGTCGGAAAACTCGCGCGTCACGACGAACATCCGAACCTTCGTGTTCGCCTCACCTTCCGCCTGCTTGCCATTTTCAGTGGTGTAGATGGCATTCTTCATATTCGACTGGCCGGCCGCGAACCAGACCTCGCCCGTAACGACGTCCCGGGAGGCGACCAACCCGTTGAGCTTAATCTCGTAAGTTGAACCCGACCGTAAGGTTCGGAAGACTGTCCGCCAGCTTCCGTTGCCGTCTACCGGTACTGAGCGGGTTTCCGTCCCGATGTTAACGTTCAGCGTGGTATTTGGTTCGGACGTTCCGTAGACCGGCACCAGTCCGCCGGCTTGCAGGACCGCGTGGTCTGAGAACAGCGGATGCAGCGCCGGCGTCGCCGCGAACATCGGATAGACGGCAAGGGCCAAAATCATTGTTGCTTGGCCACCTTGTCCGTCCGGAAGGGTAGGGCCGGAAGTTGATACCGGTTGAAGAGGTTCACCGCCGGATTATCTGCCCATGCGTACCGAACGTAAAGCGGTCTGTCTACTTGTGAGGCCTGAAGAGTGACGTTGCTTCCCGTCAACGCGGCGGTCGCTGAGTAGAACTTCAGGTCCTCACCGGCGACTTCGAAGCCAGTTGGCGGCTTGCCGTCTAGTGTATAGAGTCCGTCGTTGTTCCGGAACCTCACGGTAACCGACTTGGAGAAAGTTCGGAGTCCGTCGAAGGTAGGTCCGGTGGAGTGTTGGTTTTTTCGATAGCTCTTTTCGAGAGCGACCATGGCGAGCCGGTAGCCGACGTCCAACTTACGACGGGGATGGATGTCGAACTCCTCTCCAAGATCGAGTGCCGTCGCCATTCCGGTGTTCTTTATCGCGAGCGCACTCTCCTGCGCTTCTCGCAAACGAGCCGAGTCGCTGTCGCGCGGCTCGTTCAGTCTTCGACCGTAGCCCGCAATCTGAACAAAATTAAACTCTAGATCTCCGTTGCGCCAGACGTTTCGCCAGTCCTTGATGAGGTCGACGAAGAGGCTTCGATACTCATCGGGTTTTGAAACGTTGTTCTCACCTTGATACCAAAGGAATCCTCGGATCCCGTAGGGCGCCACCGGCGCCACCATTCCGTTGTAAGCGCCCGCGTAGGCGTTCTTTTCGCCCGGTGGGATAAACGTGAAGTCGTCTGAGGGCGGCAGCTCTGTCTCGATTTTGTATTTCCAGGGTCCAGATAAGTCCACCGTGTCGTTGCTTCCGGCGAAGGTCATTTTAAAGTCGCCCGTCTCGCCAAAAAAGCCACCGGGACCCGCGAAGTTAAAGATTCGCATGGAGATTACGTTTCGACCGAACCGAAGGTCCTCGCGAGGAATGTCGAAAACCGCGTTTACGGTTCTTGGCAACGCGGGAGCGCCCGTATTCACCAAGGCGGCTGGTTTGCCGTTTACCCATAGCTGGATCCTATTTGCGATCACCCCAAGGTCGATCCGCGCAGATCGAACCCCGCTCTCACGAAAGTTGAATTCTTTCCGGTACCAAATGGAACCATCGAATTGTCGGTCTAGCGATTCCTCGAACGATGTCGGAAGCGTTCGGGATTCCCAACCGCCGTCCGAGAAGTCAAAGTCACGGTACTCCTTTCGGTCCGGGCCAAATCCGGGATCGGTTCGCCTTGCCTCTGCATCCGCGATCCGCTGCTGGTACTTTGCGGCGAGTTCTTCAGGCTTTAGGTTCAACGCATCCCGTGTTTCTTTTGCGGTTGAGGCAGAAAACCTGTTTGATTCGAGGCTTTCAAGGCTCATCCAAGTTTCAACTCGGGTGCCGCCCCATGCCGACTGAATGATCCCAATGGGGCATCTCAACTCATCGTAAACTCTTCGTGCAAACCAGAAGCCAACGGCGGAAAATCTGCCAACCGTGTCCGAATCGCTGATGATCCAACGTCCCTTGACGTTCTTCTGGGCTGCGGCTGGAGAGGTTGGGGGAATCTGAAAAAACCGGATGTCCTTGCTCGCGCGTGCCCGAGCCAGCGCGTAGTCGTCGACGATCGACACTGGCATATTCATGTTGCTTTGCCCGGAAGCGAACCAAACCTCGCCGACGAGCACATCGCGGGCCACCGGTTCACCGTTCACTTCAAGCGTATACGGTCCGCCCTCGGGGACGCTAACCAGGCGAGCGATCCACTTGCCTTTGGTGTCCACCTCCGCGGTAGCGGCGCGTCCAGCGAGGTCGATATCTACCGTCGCCCCGGGCTGTCCGGTTCCAAAAACCGGAATGACGAGGCCGCGCTGAAGAACGGCATGATCGCTAAACAGCCGGTTGACCTCGAACTGGGCCTGTACCGCGATTAGGGCTGCCAAAGCGATCATGCGTCTATCAAAGTTACCAGGAACGCCGGGCGTTACTGGCGCGTATCGGTGAGGCCCGGCCAGGTGTCGGTTCGGAAAGGAACCGCCGGAAGCCCGTCGCCATTCTCCAGATTGATTTCCGGGTTATCTGCCCACGCGTATCGGACCGCCACGGGATTCGGGACGGCGGCGTTCTTCAGCACTACCGACGTGCCGACGATGGTGGCCTCGGCCCAAACGTATTTGCGGTCCGCGCCCGCAATCTGGAAGAACTGCGGCGAATTCCCATCTCGCGAGCGAAGGCCCTTAGCGTGCTTGAACTGCACCTTCAGCGCCCCCGGCAACACCGTTAGCTTGCCGAAGCGCGGTCCGCTGTACTCGATCTTTTCCTTATGGACGCGGTTGAGGGCGATGAGCGCAAGCCGCCGACCGACTTCCTTCTTGTTGCGCGGGTGGATGTCCTGCGCCTCACCGATGTCAATGGCGGTCGCCATTCCGGCGTTCCGCAGGCTCAGCGTCATGTCCTGGGCTTCGCGAAGTTCGGCCCAGTTGCTCTCGCTCGGCTGGCCCGGTCGGCCCATGAAGTTGGCCAACTGAACAAAGTAGAAGGGGAACTCACCCTGGCCAAACCGCTTCCGCCAGTCGCGAATCATGTTCGCAAACAACGAGCGGTACTGGAACGCGCGGTCGGCGTTCGATTCACCCTGATACCAGATGGCGCCACGAATTCCGTACGGAACCAGCGGGGCAATCATGCCGTTGTAGAGGCTGGCCGGAGCCCACGGATTGCCGGGACCGAACGGCTCTTGGGGAATCTTGCTGAAGTCGGCGACGCGCTCGGCTTTGTAGCTCCAGGTTCCGGCGAGCGGGATCTTCTTGCCTTGTCCGCCGATGTATAGCTCCTTCGCGGAGGACATGAAGCCGCCCGCGCCGCCCCAATCGTAGACACGGACCGCAACCAGGTTCCGTCCGGGCTTAAGCACGCTTGCCGGAACCGAATATTTGCGCGGGTAGGAGAAAAAGTTCGGGGTCTCCTCGCCGGTCTTTCCGACCAGTTGGCCGTTCACGTAGGTGATGTCAAAGTCGTCGATGGCACCCAGCGAAAGCTCCATGTCGCCCGGAACGGACGGAAGGTCGAACTCGACTCGAAACCAAAACGCGCCGTTCGCCGGCTTTCCAGGGCCTTCGATGGATCCGGTCGTCTGCGGTACGGCCACCTTTCGCCAATCGCCAACGTTGTGGGAGGGCAGGTGCCAGCCCTTGGCTTCGCCTTCGTTTGCCTTGTCGCGTCGCTCTTCGTTATAGGCGGCGAGGGCTCTCTTGTATTCCGCCTGTCGGATCGGAAAGTCGTTCTTGAGGTTCTCTTCATATCCCGCGAGGCGAGTGGCGTAGCTCGGAGTCTTTCGGAGCATTTCCATGCTGGTCCAGCTTTCGGCCGGAGTTCCGCCCCACGACGTGTGGATGACGCCAACGGGAACCTTTGTAGTATCGGTGAGGAACTTCGCGAACCAGAAACCAACGGCCGAGAAGCCGCCGACGGTCTCGGCATCGCCTTCGACCCATCCGGTTCCACTCACGTCCTCGAGCGGGTTCTCTACGCTGGTCTTGTTGACGGTGAACATGCGGATGTTCGGCTTAGCGATTCGCTGCGCTTCGTCGTAGTCGTTCGCATTATTTGCCGACCATTCCATGTTCGACTGTCCGCTGGCAATCCAGACCTCGCCGAACAGCACGTTCCGGGCGATCACGTTGCCGTTGAGCTTTAGCTCGTGCGGGCCACCGGCTTCCTTTGCGGGAAACTTAACGATCCAGCGGCCATCTTTGCCGACCTTCGTTTTTCGCGACTCTTGGTTGAGCGCGATCTCGACTTCGGTTCCCGGAGTGCCGGTTCCAAAAACGGGGACTGGCTTTTGACGCTGAAGAATCGCGTTATCAGCAAAGAGGGCGTTTGCCTCTACGGCGGGCGTTTGGGTGAGCTGCAGCATCGCGGCAACCAAGCATAACATGAACCGGTTGTACCCTTTACCGCTAAATCCTGAGGATCAGGAAGAGGTCGTTGACGTTGGTGCCGGTTGGTCCGCTCCGGATGAGAGCGCCGGCGCGGTCGAGGAACGGGTAGCTGTCGTTGTTCGCCAGTGCTTTATCGGCCCCTTCGATGCCGCCACCTCGGTCAATGGTGTCGCCGGTGACGATCGCGCCGGCGGCATCGGTGGGTCCGTCGCTCCCGTCGGTTCCGGCCGAAAGCACGGTGATTCCAGCTTGGTTCTGGATTTCGATTGCCGCCGCGAGCGCGGCTTCTTGGGCGCGGCCGCCCTTGCCATGCCCGACGATTCTGACCGTGGGCTCGCCTCCGGCGATGATGAGCGTGTTTGGTCGGGCAATGTGGTCGTAGCGTGCGAACTGGTCTCTTGCTTCACCCAGCATCGGATCGACGATTTGGCCGAGGATGCCGTGTGCGGTGGCGAACGCTTCGGCGGCCCGCAGGGCGCTCTGGTTGTTGCCGATGATCACGTGCGGAACGAGGGCCTCGTCCGGAAAAAATGGGCCGGAACCGATGGTCGCCAACGGGTCGCCCATGACGTCCGACAAGACGACGAGTACAACATTTGTATGCTGCAGGGCTTTTGCTAAGCCGCCGGCTTTGGTTCGGCTAACGGATCGACGGTAGGCGTTGATCTGCCGGATGTCGGAGCCGTCGGCCAGCATCTGCTTCGTCTTGGCTTGCAGTTCGGTGAGCGAGACTCCCGGCATAAGGGCTTCCATGAGGGCAGACGCCCCCCCACTGAGGCAGAAGACCACGCTCTCGCCGCTGGGCGTCTCAGCGGCTCTGCGCAGCATCTCCTCGCCCGAAAGTAGGGAGGCCGCGGTCGGAACGGGATGACCTCCGAGGGATATCTCGACACCCGGCACTGGCGCGCTCGGCAGGTCGCGGTCGATGGCGAAGCCCGGAACTTGCAGCCGCTGGGTGAACCAGCCGACCATGGTTGCCGCCGCCTTTCCGGCCCCGAACACGCGCAGGCCGGTTGTTCGAGGTAACTCGAACTCGCCCATATTCACCGTATCTGGGGAGACTTGAACCTTATGGGCCAGCAAAGCTCCCGGTGCGACCGCCTCCAGAACGGAGGCGTAGGTCGCCCTCAGGAACGGCTCTAGTTCAGCAGGCCGCAAAGGAATTCAAAGGTTCGGTCGCCAAAGCCCGGTAGCCCTTCGTGGCCGAAATCGGGATAGATCATGACTTCCTTCACGCTTTCCAGCTTGTTGTAGGCCGCGAAGCACGTCGAGGGCGGCGTGACCGAGTCCATCAGACCCAGCGCCATTAGCACCTCACCACGAACGCGCGGCGCCAAGTGCTGCACGTCAATGTAACCCAGCCGCTCGAAGATTGCCTCCTCGCGCTGGTGCAGCGGGTCGAAGAATCGGAAGTAGCGGCGAAGTTCAGCGTAGGCGGCGACGTCGAGGTCCATCTCCCACACGCGCTGGTAGTCGCAGAGGAACGGATGAATCGGAACTGCCCGCGCGATCCGTGGCTCCAAGGCGGCACAGGCGAGCGTGAGGCCTCCGCCCTGCGAGCCGCCGAACGCGCCAACACGGTTCTCATCGACTTCCGGCATCGCCATCACGATGCCCGCGAGCTGGGCGGTATCGAGGAAGACGTTTCGGAAGTAAAGCGTTTCAGGGGTGGGGTCGCTGAGGCCGCGGATGATGTGTCCGTCGAGAGTAGGCCCCAACGTCGAGACCGTGTCCTGCGAGGTGCCGCCCTGGCCGCGGCAGTCCATTGCCGCGACGGTGAATCCGGCCGCTACCCAGGAAAGGTAGGTTGCCCAGTCATCCGCACGCCAGCTGTAGCCATGGAAATGGACCAAGCCGGGACCTGGCGCGGCGCTTGGCTGTTTCGGCTTGAGCAGTTTTGCGTGGACCCGCGATCCGCCGGTTCCTGTAAACGTCATGTCGAAACAGTCGGCGATGGGCTGGGCGAAGGGAACCTCGACCAGCTCGATCGCCGGGGCAACCGCCCGCATTTCGGCCAGCGAGGCATCCCAGAAGGCATCGAAATCATCCGGCTTCGGGTTTCGCCCGGCGTACGCCCGAAGTTGATCGAGAGGAAGGTCTACCAGCGGCATCGCCCGCTAGTTTAGCCAAAGCCTAGGCCGGTTGTCCCAGGTACGCCGCAATCACTTTCGGGTCGTTTCGGATGGCGTCCGGCGGGCCGGAGGCGATTTCCGTGCCAGCGTCCAAAACAAGAATTCGCTCGCAGAGCGACATCACGAACCGCATGTCGTGCTCAATCAGCAGAACCGTGAGCTGGAACTGGTCGCGAATCCGCCGCACCATGACGTTTAGCTCTTCCTTTTCTTGCGGGTTCATACCGGCCGCCGGCTCGTCGAGCAAGAGAAGCTTTGGTTGCGTCGCCAGAGCTCGGGCGATCTCCAAGCGGCGCTGCATGCCGTAGGAAAGGTCCGCGCTGCGCGCACTCGCCATATCGGCTAGATCAACGATCTCAAGCAATTCCATCGCTTCGGCCCGAAGCTTTTCGGTTTCGCGAATCTGCGCCGGAAGGTAGGCCATTGCCCCGAACAGTCCGGTTTTGTGCCGAAGAAAGCCGCCAACCACGACATTTTCTAGAACGCTCAGGGACTTGAAGAGGCGGATGTTCTGGAACGTTCGCGCGATGCCGAGGCTGGCGATCTTGTTTGAAGGAGTGCCGCCAATCTGCTTTCCGTTGAACTCGATCTCGCCGGACGTCGGCTTATAGACGCCGGTGATGATGTTGAAGCACGTCGTCTTTCCGGCTCCGTTTGGTCCGATGAGGCCAAACAGGTCGCCCTGCTTCAGCTCGAACGAGACCTTGTTGACGGCAACGAGGCCGCCAAACTTGATCGTCGCCTCGGAGAGTTTGAGGCAGACGCTCACGCGGGCACCTTCTTTGCGCCGTCAAGACGAAGCACCTTCCGTAGCCAATCCCAGCTGAATTCGTGATGAGCAAAGATGCCCTGCGGGCGAAGGAGCATCAAAACGATCAGCGTCACGGCGAAGACGACCATTCGGAGCTTGGCACCTTCGACGGGCACGCCTAGCGTGGGGACCTTGCTGACGATCGGCCCCAAAACGAGCGCGACGACCACCGCTAGCGTAAGGATTGCCAGGTAGCGCATCACCCGCTCGACAATCTTGCCGTGGAAGCTCGCCGCGATGTGTCGGAATCCTACGACCATGATGATGATGCCGATTCCAGTTGCTACCAGGTTGCCGAGAGGGAAGTTAGGCAGATCGCGCATTTTCTCCGGCAAGAAGAACAACCCGATTGCCGCCAGCGTCGCCCCGGTGATGCTGCCGGTTCCGCCGAGCACCACCATCGTCACGATGATGAAGCTGACGTCCATGGTGAACATCTTCGGACTGACGAATCCTTCGAAGTGTGCGAGTAGCGCACCAGCTGCACCAGCAAAAGCCGAGCCCAGCAAAAATGCGGTCACCTTGGTCCGGGTGACGTTGACGCCCATCGCCGAGCTTGCCACTTCGTCTTCGCGAACCGCGAGAAACTGGAGGCCGTGCGCCGTCTTCAGAAGGTTTCGACAGACCGCAATACACAGAATCGCGAGCAGCCAGACGAGCCAGATCATCTCGAAGCGCGGCGCAACCGATAGCCCGTAAGCCCCGCCGATCGCCGGCTGATTTTGCACGATGATGCGTATGATTTCGCCGAAGCCAAGCGTGACGATGGCCAGATAGTCGCCCTTGAGGCGCAAGGAAGGAAGCCCAACCACAAGCCCCGCGAGGCTGGCCACCGCCGCTCCGGTCAGAAGCGAGAGGATCATCCAAAGTTCCGGCGGCAGCTTTGCCCCGGCGTAGAACTTCATCGCGATGAAGCCCGCAGTGTAGGCACCGATTTGGTAGAACGCCGCGTGCCCCATGCTGAACTGGCCGGTGATGCCGTTAATCAAGTTGAGGCTGACCGCAAGCGTCACGTAGAGTCCTGCCAGAACGATCAGGCGTTGCACGAAGTCGCTCTGTTGATCAGCCAGCAGCTGGATGCCCGCGCAAAGGGCGAATGCCAGAAGAATGGAGCCGGTTCGGCCGAGCCAGAACTTCAAACCTTTTCCACCTTATTCGAGCCGAGCAAGCCGCCCGGTTTGAAGAGCAGAACGATGATGAGGACGATGAACGCGATGGCGTCTCGATAGCTGTCGTAGCCGGCCCAAACGACCAGCGTTTCGGCAAGGCCCATGAGGATTCCGCCTAGCACCGCGCCGGGAATGTTTCCGATTCCGCCCAAGACCGCCGCGACGAACGCCTTCACGCCCGGCAACATGCCAAAGAACGTATCGATTTTGGTGCCGCTGAGGAACGTGGCGTTCATCATGGCCCCCGCGCCGGCAAGTGCCGAGCCGATGAGGAACGTAAAAGTGATCGTACTGTTGACGTTGATGCCCATCAAGGACGCCGCGTCAAAGTCGTGGGATGCGGCACGCATAGCGCGGCCGGGTTTGGTGTGCATCACCAAGAAGTTCAGCAAAGCCATGAGGACGACGGTCGTCACAAGCATGATCATTTGCCCCTTTGGCAAACGAATCGAAAGTCCGCTCGCCTCCGCTTTTCCTTCGGCGGTTCGGAGATCGCGCTCTGCATCCTGAGCTGCCTTCTTCAACGGTTGGCCGGCTACGCTCAGTTGGAAAGGCGATTCCTTCGTCCGCGTCAGGTAGGCATCGAAGGCGGCTTTCGTCTCTAGTTGCTTGGCCTCAAGTTGCTTCGCCGCCGTGACGAGAGTGCCGTCCACCGGACGAAGCGGAATCGTGATGTTGTCCTGGTATGGGTTCACCTTGGCGTCGATGTTTGGCGCCGGGCTACTGGGGAGGAACAACTGGCCGCCGTATTGAAGCAACAACGAAACGCCGATCGCGGTGATAAGGGAAGCAATTCGCGGCTGATTCCGCATGGGCCGGTAGGCAAATCGCTCGATGAGAACTCCCAACAAGCCACAAAGCGTCATCGACGCCAGGAGCATGATCAGGAGATTGATGGGATTTGACCCACTCATCGCGTTGTTGGGCGTATATCCCAGCCCCCACGATGCAAACAGGGCCGCGTAGGCACCGATCATGAACACTTCGCCGTGGGCGAAGTTGATGAGTTTGAGCACCCCGTAAACCATCGTGTAGCCCAACGCGATGAGGGCGTAGATGCTCCCGAGCAGAATGCCGTTCACAAGCTGTTGCGGCAGGGTGGATAATTCCAGCCCTGCCACAGAATGCAGAAGACCGCCGTACAAAACGGGTTACTTAACCTCGTCCGCTTCGTACGCTTTCTGGAAGACCTGGAAGCCGTCCTTCTCCGATCGAACCTCAACCACCAGCGCGCGCTTCTTCGGGTTACCGTTTGCGCCCTTCAGGGTGATCTTTCCGGAGACGCCGGGGAAGTTCTCGGTCTCGTTGATTGCGGCGATGAGCGCCTTCGAATCCAGGCTGGCGGCTCGCTTCAGGCCATCGAGCATGAGCTTCGTGGCGTCGTAGCCAAGCGCGGCCATCGTGGTGCCCGGCTCTTTACCGCCGTGCGCCTTCTTCCAAACTTCGAGGAACTGCTTGACCTCCGGTCGGTCCTCGCGGTTGTTGTAGTGGTTGCAGAAGTAGCTGCCGATGATGGCATCGCCGCCGCTCACGAGAAGCTGCGGGCTGTCCCAGCCGTCGCCGCCGAGGAGCTTAACGTCCTTCATACCGGCCTGGCGAACCTGCTGGGCAATCGGTCCAACTTCCGTGAAGTAACCGGAGAGGAAGAGGCCGTCCGGCTTCTTCGCGCTGAGCTCCGTAATCTGGCCGTTGAACTGCGTCTGGCCGCTCTCGTAAAACGCTTCGCCGACGATCTCGCCGCCGAGCTTCTTGAACGTGTCGCTGAACGACTTGCTGAGACCCTGCGAGTACGGCTGCTGGTTGTCCGTCATGACGCCGACTTTGCGGAGGCCAAGCTCATCGAAGGCGAACTTCGCCATGACCGGGCCCTGGAAGTCGTCGGTGTAGCAAACGCGGGTGACGTTCGTCCCCTCGTCGGCGAGCGTGGTCTTCGTCGCGCCGATGGCAACAACCGGGATGGCTTTCTGGAAAGCGGACTTGGCGATCTGGATCGTATGGCCGCTGGCGACTTCGCCGACGATTCCGATGACGCCTTCCGAGATTAGCTTTTCGGCGGCTGACTTCGCCTGCTCAGCCTTTGAAGCCGAGTCGCCCACCAGGAGCTCGACCTTCTTTCCGTCCACGCCACCGGCGGCGTTGAACTCTTCGACGGCCATCTTGCCGCCTTCGATGCTGTCTTCGCCCCAAGGCTTCTGGTCGCCAGAGAGGCTGCCGACGATGCCAATCTTGATCGTGTCGCCCTCGGCCTTTACGCCCTCGCCAGTCGGCTCGGGTCGAACCGCAGTCGTGCCACCGGCCGGAGCGGTCGGTGCTGGATCGCCCGTCTTCTCCTTGCCAGTTTCGCCGCCACCGGTACAGCCGACGGCGGTAATGCCGAGAACGGTTGCCAGCAACGCGGCCGAGAAAAGAGATCGATTCATCGGAATGAAGCGAAGGTTCTGTACAAATCGATTTTGGATCATGCGGTTCGGATCTCCCACCCTACACGGTAATTGCCCTCGTTGGAACGCAGGGCTTTACCGGTTTGGCCGTAGTATACAAAACCGTTCGCAAAAAACCACGTAACGGTACAATTCGCTATCGGAATGGCGACGGAAACCCTTGTCTTCGAAGCCAAAGAAGCCTTGCGGGCTCGCGAATATGCAAAGTCCCTCCCCCTCTGGGACGCCGCGATTGAGGAAGAGCCAAAGAACGCCCAGCTCTGGATGTACCGCGGCATCTGCCTAGCGCACATGGGCCGACGACGCGACGCGACCGACAGCCTGGCAAAAGCGGCCGAACTGGAACCGACAAACCCGCAAATCCTGGCGAACCTTGCCGTCCACCAGTATGAAACTGGCCTGAGAAAGGAAGCCCGCGTTTCGGCGCTCGCCGCTCTGGAGTACGACCCAAACGACGCCCAGGCGAGGGAAGTTATAGCTCGGACGGACGACAGTGCACTGGTCACCACTCCGGCCCAAAAGGAACCGCAGTGGTCTCAGCTCGGCATTGCCTTCATCGTTTTTGGTTTCGCGGTTACCGTCTTGAATCTTGCTCGGCCACCGGTGACGTTTCCGACGGCTCAGAACCCGTCGGTTCCCAAGGGGGACGTCACGTCCTTCATCCAAATTTTCCTCTGGGCTTGTGCGGGATTAGGGTGCGGCTGGTGGATGCTCGTGGACATGATTCATCGCAAGGCTCGCTTCGCCTGGATCGTCCCGCAACTCATTTTCTGCGCTTGCGGAGTCCCGGCGGCACCGATGCTCATCTATTTCGTGATCGGACGGAAGTAAGGCGAAACGTTTTTCCGTTTTCGGCGTCATCATGGCTAGCATGATTTCGGCTTTGCTCGTTTCTGTTGTCTCGGCGCAAGCGGCACTAACCGCGCCGGTGGAGGTTCCGTTCCGCTTAGGCGAGAACGCCATCATCGTTGACGCCACGGTGAACGGCCGAAAAGTCTCGCTCATGTTCGACTCCGGGTTCTCGGGCACGGTCATTCTCGACAGCGCGATCAACATCGGTCCCGCAACCGGAAAGCAGGGCCTACAGGACTTTGTGGGGCGCTTTGAGGCTGACACCGTGAAGTTGAAGAGCTTCAAAGTTGGCGGAATGACCATTCTGGCGACCGAGCTCAGCGACGCCGTCATGATGCCGGGCTCCGACTACAGCCTCTCGTACGGCACGCACTGCGACGGAATCATGGGCTTCGAAGTCATTCGACGATTCGTGACCGAAATCAACTTCGAGAAGAACAAATTCATCTTCCATCCATCTTCGGTTGATGTGTCGGCGAGAAAGCCGGACGGCAAGAAGACGTTCCTGTCGAAGCTGTTGCCGATCGGAGCTGACTCGGTAGAAATGTCTGTGGATCTCTCCACCGGGAAGAAGCTCATCATGGCCCTGGACACTGGCAACGCCTTCTTCGCTACGACCCACAAAGACTCGCTTGAGCGAATCGGCCTGTGGACGGTTGGCAAGGCACCGAAGTTTATGGGCTCATCCGGTGTCGCGAGCGGAACCGTCGATTCTTGGGACATCCAAATGCCCCCGCTTAGCATCTTTGGCATTCCGGTGAAGGAAACCTACTGGAGCATCATTGATCTTCCGTCGAGTTCTGCGGAAGGCGACGGCACCATCGGCTTCGACTTCCTGAGACATTTCAACACAACCATTGACTATGCGCGGCGCAGGGTGTGGTTCGATAACTTCACCGAAGACCGGGAGAATGAGCTGGAAGGCGAAACCGGAATCTCCGCGGGATACAACCCGAAGACGAAGCGGACTGAGATCTTCAGTGTTGCTCCGGAGTCTCCCGCCGAGGTCGCCGGAATAAAGGATGGCGACGAGATTCTGAGTATCGACTCCCACGACCTGTATCGCTCGGGCTATCGCGCTACCCGAAATCTTCTTAAAGGAAAGATCGGGAGCAAGGTCAAACTCGCGACGTCGCGCGGTGGAGAATTGCGCCGATTCGAGTTGGAACGGAAAGCCCTGATTAACTATCCAACCACGCCGTAACGGCGGCGTCGAGCATTGCCTCGGTCAGCCGTCCGGTGAACGTGTTTTGCTGGCTTGGGTGGTAGCTGGCGACGATCTTGGGCCCGCCTTCCGGCCAATGCCAAACGCCGTGGCCGAACTTTGGGCCGGGAAGACCAAGGTTTCGATGCAGCTCCGTCCACGCGATTCCTCCGAGGCACAGAATCCCACGCCATGGCCGGGCCATCAAGACCCGCTGCATAAATGGCCGACAATTGGTGATCTCTTCGTTCGTGGGTTTATTGTCCGGTGGGGCGCAGTGGCATGATGCGGTGATCAAAACTCGGGTCAGGTGCAGGCCGTCCGCGCGGCTCTGCGCCTGCGGAATATTGGCGACTCCGGCCCGGTGCAATGCCCGGAACAGCCAGTCGCCGCTTCGGTCCCCGGTGAACATTTGCCCGGTCCGGTTCGCGCCGTGGGCTGCCGGAGCAAGCCCAACGATGAGATGCAGCGCATCCGGATCGCCGAAGGTGGGAACCGGCTTGCCCCAGTACTTCTCGTCCAGATGGGCCCGTTTCTTCTCCAACGCGACCTTCTCCCGCCATGCGACCAATCGCGGGCATCGTCGGCAGGCAACCACGTCTTCGTTGTGGAGTTCCAACCAGTTGGGCAAAGGATTCATCGGTCGTTGTCCGGATCGCCCAAAATGAGCTTAGCGATGCCTGTTTACGAGTATGAGCCAGACGATCGGGACTGCTTTATGTGCGAGGGGCGCGTCCAGGCCCTCCAGGGCATTCACGAAGAGCCGCTGACGCACTGCCCGTGGTGCGGCCTCGACGTTCGACGGGTGATCAGCAACGTCACGATCAAGCTGCCGGGCGTGATCCACAACGAAAAGAAAGGCTTCACGACTTGGAAGCGCACCGAGACCGGGGTGTGGGAGAAAACTGACGGCGCAGGACCCGACATCCTGATGGCCAGCGAGGCGCAAAAGAAGGAGTTTCGTGAGGGTAAGAAGAAGCCGAAGGTGATTGACCTAGACACCGAGTGACTCTTCGAACCCACACATCACGTTCATCGCGTGGATGCTCTGCCCGGCACCGAGTTTGCCGCTGCGGTCCGCCAGCACGCGTACGGTGAGCAGAGAATGCGGTTCGTCCACGGTGATCCGAAGCCGGTAAAGCGCAAGCTGAGTACCCTGGACCGCCGCTGGACTCCAATCGGAGACATCCTCTTCGCGAACAAAAAAACTACGGCCAAATCGCTCCGCGAACGCTTCATCAATCTCCGAGAGGTCGTCGGGTGCTTTGATCTCGGCCATCGCCGTGAGCGCTCCAATTCCAGAGTCGTCCGGTTGTGACTGGATGACCGCGCCGCCCGTCCAGCCAAGCTCCGTCAGCTGCGCGTCCAAATCGGCGGCGTCCCACTCAAGGTTGGTCGTGAGCGTCGGGGGAGCCACCAGCATGCCCGCCAGGATGATCGGGCCCAGTGCAATCAGTGCCAACGATGTTGCCGGAGTCGGCAACGAGAAGCGGTCTGCGCAAACTAGCGGATTGTTATCGATGAGCTCCGTGAGGCCGGTAACTTCCTCGCGCGGCAAGCCGAGTGAGATCGATCGGTGCCACTCGCCAACTGAGAAGCGCAATCCCGGCAAGCCATCGTCCACGACTTCTGCGACGCGCGGATGCTGAGCCAGCCGCGCCAACAGGCTAGGATCGCCGGTGGAGACTCGAAGCATCATGCACCTAGAGCCGCTTGACGGTCATCTTGAACTTCAACGCAGTGGGCTTCGACTTTGGGTCGGTGGTCAAGTTCATCGAAAGATCCATTTCCGCGCCAACGAGCCAGCCGTCGCTGAGTTGAACGTAGTTTCGCCCGACGCCGGTGATGGCCGAAGTTCCGCCGGAGTTCAGTTTGAACCCGATGACGGCGACTTTCTTGCCGGCGTAGGTGCCAATTTTCTCAAACGTATACACGGCTTTCGCTTCGTTTGCACCCAAGCCAGAGCTTGCAAGTGACATATCTCCGGACCATTTGTCGCCGATTCGAATAGGCGTAGTGGGGAAGACCGAGATGCCGGGCGTCGGCGCGGAGCCGGAAACTTGCTTCCCAGATGCGCTGAGTTGCATGGAGACTACGTTCGGCTCCTGACCCATGACGCGACCGTTCATCTTGGCCGGTCCCATCGCCACGTCGAGGTTGGCCACGCCGTTTCGGACAAACCGGACCTTTTGCGAGAAGGGAAGGGCGACAACCATTCCCCCGGCACCGCCCTGCTTGAACTCGGAAACGTACCGGGCGAAGTCGCCGGCGCGGAACTTCATCCGAAACGTGTATTTGCCCTTCGTCTGGGTGATCTGAGCCGATGCGGCGCCAGCAATTCCTCCGATCAGCGAGGCACAAACCAGAAACTGACCGAGCTTCATTTGAACCCGAGGAGCGTGATTTCGTACTCAACGAAGCTGTTTGCCGGGACGAGCGGCTCGCGACCCATCGGTCCGAACGCCGTGTTCGGCGGAAGCGTGAGGCGCCGGACGCCCCCAAGCTTCATGCCAACGATGCCGGCATCAATGCCCGGAATCACTTCGTCTTTGCCGACGGTGAAGGTGTACTTGCCCTTGTCGATTTCGTCGCCGCCGATGACCTTGCCAAGGAAGTTGACCTCCACCTTGTCACCGACTTTAACGACTCGGCCGCTGCCGGGCTTCAGGTCCTTCTTCGTGACCGTCATTTCTTCGCCCTTCTTCATGACGCGAATCAGCTGGATCTCGAAGAAAAGGTCAGACTTTGGCGGGATGGCACCGGTTCCGGTCTCACCGTAGGCCATCGACCACGGGATGGATAGCTTTCGCACGCCGCCGGTTTTCATGCCGATGACGCCCTTTTTCCAACCTTCGATGACGGTTCCGGTCGGTCCCGCCGTAAAGCTGAAGATCGGCTTCTCCTCATCGGTGTTCGAGTCGAACACTTTGCCGTCGGCCAGCGTGCCCTTGTAGCGAACGAAGAGCAGATCACCCTCGGCGACCGGCTCGCCGGTTCCCACCTTCGTGTCATCCATCTTCAGTGCCGAAACCGCGCCTGGCTTGGCAGCGCCTTCGCCGGTCTTCGTCTCTTTGCCGTCCGTCGGTTTGGGGGCTTCAGCGGGAGGGTTACACCCCGCAAAACCAATGGCGAGACCGACAAACGCGACCGCACCCCAAACGAACCGCCCTAACCTCAACGACTGCATAACCATGAATCTACCTTTCTGAACCGATTTTCCACGGCGGTTAGTGCCCTGCCGGCGAAAAGTCGGCGCAAAATGGTCCCGCCCTTTCGACCTGGTCGAAATCCGGGTGCCCCGGTAAACTAGGATCGCCATGTCGAAAAAATCTGGAAATAAGAAAGAGTCAAAGGCTCCGAAATCGATTCAGAATCGACGGGCCCGGTTCGATTACCACGTCGAAGAGACCCTGGAAGCGGGGATTGCCCTCGGTGGAAGCGAGGTCAAGAGCTTGTATTTGGGCAAAGCCCACCTTACGGATGCGTTTGTTAAGGTTCTGCGCGATGAGGTCTGGCTGATCAACGCCGACATCGAGCCGTACGACAAAGCGAGCCATTTTGGCCACGAGCGTCGCCGCGACCGAAAGCTGTTGATGCACCGTAAGCAGATCTCAAACTTTGAGCGCAAGGCACTTGAGAAGGGTTTCACGATCGTCCCGCTCGCGATGTACTTTAACGAGAAGGGCCGGGTGAAGGTCGAGATCGCTCTGGCGCGTGGTAAGGCCACTTACGACAAGCGGGAGTCCATTGCCAAGAAGGACACTCGTCGAGAGATGGCCCGCGAACTTTCGAACCGGGGTTAGTCCGGCCAAACGCCGTGAAAGACGGTGACAGCCGGGCCGGTCATAAACACCGTCTCGTCTTCACGATAGTCGATCTGTAACCGTCCGCCGGGTAGGTCGATCTGCGTTAGACGATCCGAATGACCGTTTAAAAATCCGGCGACGCCAACGCTGCAAGCTCCGGTCCCGCAGGCCAGAGTCGCGCCTGCGCCGCGCTCCCAGGTACGCATCTTCAAGTGGCCTCGATCCACCACCTCGACGAAGTGAACGTTGGTCCGGTTGACAAACTGCGGGTGGTGCTCGAGAATCGGACCGATTTCGGCAAGGGGAACCGCCGCGAGGTCGTCCGTGAAGATCACCAGATGCGGATTCCCCATCGATATCGCCGTTCCAAACAGATCCGTACCGTTGAGCTCTACACCGAGCGGCTCATCAACGAACCTTTTGCCGGTTCCAGAGATGCCGATGGCGGCAAAAGAGAGCTTTGCTTGCCCCATGTTGACTTCGACGTCGCCGTTCTCCGCAATCTGAAGATGGAGGATGCCGGCCCCGGTTTCGACAGAAATCTGGTTCTCCATTGAGTGGCCGTGGTCACGCACCAGCTTTGCGAAGCAACGGATGCCGTTGCCACACATCTCGCTCTCCCTTCCATCGGGATTGAACATCCGCATGCGAAACGGAGCGGCATCACCATTCTCAAGAAGGATCAGTCCGTCGGAGCCCACACCAAACCTCCGGTCGCAGATATGGCGTGCGAACTCCGCGAGATCGGCGGGCATTTTGGGGTTCTGAATCACATCAAGGAAGACGAAGTCGTTCCCGATGCCCTGCATCTTTACGAAAGGGGTCATTCGTCTCGGCGACTCTCTTCTTGTTCGGCCGCCGACTTGTAAGTTCCGACCGTCTTGTTCGGGACGATGCTGGCCATCGCGTGCTTGTAAACGAGTTGCGTTGGTTTGCCCGGCGCATCTAGCAGCACGGTGAATGTGTCAAAGCCGCGGACGCTCCCTTTCAGCTGAACGCTGTTGGTGAGGTAGATCGTGACGCCGATTCCTTCCTTTCGGACCTGGTTCAGGAACATGTCCTGAAGGTTAATTGTTTTACCCATTGTAAAGCTCTACATGAATTCATTCAATACAGAGGCCACCAGATCATGCGATCCGGACCCGGCCACGTTGAGGACGGTGAGACGTGGCTCGGTCCGCATCCAAGTCAGTTGACGCTTCGCGTACTGCCTGGTTTCGAGCTTTATCTGCTCGACCATGCCTTCCGATGCCGCCTCGCGGACTAGAAATTGGTAAATCTGACGGTAACCGATGGCGCGAAACCCCGGGTCAGATGGACCAAATCCTGACTGCTTCAGCCGTTGAACTTCCTCAACCCATCCATTTTGCATCATTTGATCGACGCGGTCCCGCATTGCCTTTCCGTGACACGCTTCGTCGGGAAGGAGGCCAAATTTGAATTGGGGCATCTCCGGAATTTCTGGCAGTCGCAGTGGTTCGCCTTCGAGTCTTTCTAATGCACGGATCACCCGCACCGGGTTCTTGAGGTCGGTTTCGAGAGCGACTCGCGGGGCTAGGCTCGTCAATCGTTCCACCAAGGGGTCGAGGCCGCCAGACTTCCACTCTTCGTTGAGTTCGGCACGAACTTCGGGGGATGGCGCGGCGACCATGCTGCTGTAGTTCTCGAAAAGCGCCCGAAGGTAGAGTCCAGTGCCGCCGACCACGATGATCGATCGGCTCGTTTCTGCCCAGTCGGCGATCTGTTGCCGGGCCTTCACCACGAAGTCGCCAACGCCGTACGGCTCAGATGGCTTCAGGAAGCTCATCAAGGCGTACCGTTCGGGCTGGAGTGACTTACCAGTGCCGACGTCCATGCTCGCATAGGCCTGGAAGGCGTCTGCATTCATCAGGTGAGCGTCGAGTTGCTCCGCGAGGGATTCAGCGAGGGATGTCTTGCCGGATGCCGTCGGACCAAAGATGCCGATGAGGCTAGGCGGCCTCACCCCTGTTTGGGCATCAACCTAACCGCTCGCTCGTTCACATTGATGCCGATTTCGAACTTGTAGGTTCGACCGCCGACCGTCTTTTCCTTGACGTATTCGCCGGTAACGCTGACACGGCTTCCATCTTTCAGAGCCGGATCAAGCAGGCCCTGGCCATACACGTTTACGAACTTTTTCCCGTCCTGAAGTTTGAACACGACGTACTTGTTGCCCTTTTGGCTCGTTCGCTGCTCGAATCCGGCGACGATGCCCACTGTCTCAACGCGCTTCTTGTGGAACAACTCCGGCTTTTCTAGGAGATCTTTTACCGTCGCCGGCGTGGCATCGGTTTTTTGGGCGACGGTCTGCGAGAAAGACAGAGCGCACAGCGCGAGCAATCCGAAAGTTGCGAAGTTTTTCATGGTCAGTAGGTGAGCAATGCATCGACGTGCAAGCCAGCAAGTGCCGCCCGGCCATCGAGAAATCCGAGTTCGATGAGAAATCCAAATCCGGCAACCTCGCCGCTGAGGCGTTGTATAAGCTTCGCCGTCGCGGCAGCAGTTCCGCCGGTTGCCAGAAGGTCGTCAATCACGTAAACGCGATGTCCGGCGGCAATTGCGTCGGTATGCATCTCAACGGTGTTCGTGCCGTATTCAAGGGCGTACTCCTCGCGAATTCGCTCTGCCGGAAGCTTGCCAGCTTTACGGGCAAGCGAGAAGGGCAGGCCGAGCTTCATCGCGACGGGAACGCCGAAAAGAAAGCCTCGGCTTTCGATGCCCACAATCACCTCGGGCTTCTGCGCGGCGGCAAGCGCCGCCATCTCGTCCACCACCTCGGCAAATGCCGCCGGATGCATCAGAACAGGCGTAATGTCCTTGAAGAGAATTCCCGGCTTAGGGAAATCGGGGACATCGCGAATCAGAGATAGGGCGAGAAGGTCGGCCATAACGCGATAGGTTACCGGTCAGGGTTCGACTTCGTGGCCGGGCTCCCAGCCTTTCTCGGACGCGAGCATGAGGACCTTCAGTTTGAGGTCTCGATCCACCCGAATCTGGCAAGAAAGTCGGAACTCACCGAGAACACCGTCTTCTTCGAGGCTGACCTTTTCGGCTTCGCCCATTTCAGGCTCGACGCCGTCGATCGAAACTCGGCAGGTCGTGCATTTGGCCTCTCCGCCGCAGCGGTGGCTCACATCAACGCCGGCGTTCTCCAACGCAAGGACAAGCTTTTGGCCGGCTTCGGCTTGGAAGGCAGGGAACCCTTCTGCTTCGATCGTGAACGTTTGCATCGTCGAAATCCTACACCTTTTCCGGCGGAAAAACCGAACCGTTTTCGAGAATGGTTCAAAATGCGTGAGTGATTCAAGAAGCCCGACTTAAGCGCCTGTTCCTCGACTTGATTTCGATAAACGCACCGAGTCTGGGCGAAAAGGAGGTCGTGGATTGGACCCTTCAGTACCTTGAAGCCAACAACTTGGAAGCTTGGACCGAGAGTGCGGCGGCTGAATTGGGCGGGAACGCGGACAACGTGATCGCTCATCTTCCAGCGAACGCTGAGGGACGCCCCCGCATTTTCCTGAGCGCGCACTTCGATACGGTTGAACCAACGCCCAATCTCGTGGTGATTGAAGAAGACGGAGTCATCCGTTCGGACGGAACTTCGATCCTTGGAGCAGACGATAAGGGCGGCATGGCACCGGCCATCGAGGCAGTTTTGGCGCTCCGCGAGAGTGGCCTCCCGCACGGAGACGTGTACCTTTTGCTCTCTGTCGCGGAAGAAATTGGGCTACTCGGCGCGAGCGTGCTGAAAATCGAGGACCTCAATTTGGACTACGGCTACGTGCTTGATACCGGCCCGCCGGTCGGCACGTTCGTCACCCGAACCGCAACCCACGATCACCTGCGGGTGTTCATCGAAGGTAAGCCGGCCCACGCGGGCAAGGACCCGGAGCACGGGATCAACGCCATTCAGGTCCTGGCCGATGCCGTAACACGCATGAAGCTCGGCCGCATTGGCCCGGAAACGACCGCAAACCTTGGCATCGTTCGGGGCGGCACCGCCACCAACGTCGTCTGCCCGTTTGTCGAGCTGGACGCGGAGGCACGAAGCACGAACGAACCCGAGCTGGATGCACAGGTCGGCCACATGATTGTCGAGTTTGAGGCGGCGGCTGCCCGGTTCGGCGCGACGGTCAGTATCGAGCATCATCGGCACTATCACGCCTACGACATTCCGGAAGACAGCCCGGTTGTTCAGGTGGCGAAACGTGCCCTGATGGCCGAAGGGTTTGCGGGAACTTCGCGAACCACGCTCGGGGGAAGCGACGCCAACATCTACAACGCAAAAGGGGTGCCGACGATCGTTCTTGCGACCGGAATGGATCGGATTCACACCCACGAAGAGTTCATTCGGCTCGATGACCTGTACTCAACGGCGAAGGTTGCACTCGCGATTCTGATCGAGAGCGGGGGCTCGCCAAAGGCCTGATCTTGGCTTCCATTGAATCCGATGGGGGTGCTATCCTATGGAGGTAACTTTCCGCCGATGCGCTGAGCTTTTGGCGGGGTGACTTGGAAGACTAGAAATGAAGAAAACTGCAGGTTTGGCCGCACTTACGGCCGCAATGGTTCTCACGATCGCTCCGGCAATGGCTCAGGATGCTCCGACTTCGACCGGCATTAGCCTCCGCGTTGGCGCATTCTTCCCCAACGACGCCTTCGCTAAGGACCAGTCAAAGACTTGGTTCGCAATCGGCGTTCAGTACAAGGTCTCGGAGCTTACGCAGTTCTCGAAGGACAACTACAAGGCTGACCTCGCGGTCTCCTTCGACTACTACGAGCGAAGCGGATTCCGGATCTCCCCGCTTCTTGTCAACTACGTCGGCCACCTCGGAGAGAACTTGTTCTACACGGGCGGCGTCGGAATCGCCTTCACCCGATTCCCGGCCGGATCCGGTTTCGACAGCGAAACCAAGTTCGCCTACACGATTGGCGTGGGCTATAACGTCACCAAGGGCAAGCAGCCGATCTTCGTCGAAGGCAAGTTCTTCGGCAACGAAACGAAAGAATACAACGGATTCGGCCTCTACGCCGGCATCCGATTCTGAAATAGCGCTTGACCTGGCTTCCCGGTTGCCACCGGGAAGCCTTGATTTTTCGTGAACCTTTCGTCAATCGAAACGTTACGGCTTTGCATGGAGATGTTGTCAAGGATCGGCGGCTGGAAAATGCGCCGTGCGGTGGAACCAGTGGTGCAAGAGGATCTGCGAGATTCGGCGCTGGTCGAGCGATGCCGGAAACAAGATTTCGAAGCGTTCGGAAAGTTTGTCGATGCCTACCAGGCACGCGTTTTTGGATTTGTTCGCCGAAGCGTGGCCACCGCCGATGACGCAGCCGACGTCACGCAGGAAGTTTTCATTCGCGCGTTCCAGAGCTTCCCGAGCTTTGATGGTCGCGGTTCCGTCCGTACCTGGCTGTTTAGAATCGCCCACAACCTGTGCATCGATCGAGCGCGAAAGCGCGACCGGCGAGTCACAGAAGCGTCGATGTTTATTGGCGACGATGCCGAAGAATTTGAAACGCCTGATGATCGATGGCAGCCAGAACGACTTGCCCTCAGCGAAGAACTGAACGCCGTGGTAGAGCAGGGAATCCAGGAACTGAGCCTGAAATTGCGGACCGTTTTGCTATTGCATGACCGAGAAGACATGGATTACGAAGAGATCGCCAAGCTGGTTTCTGTACCCGTCGGAACCGTCAAGAGTCGCCTTTTCCTCGCTCGCAAACACTTGCAGGCGAAACTTACGGCCTACCTCGCTGCAGAAGGTGTGGCATGAGCCAGTTCCCATTCGATCGAAATGACTCGCCCGAGGATGTTGTTCGTCAGCTCGTTTCCAGACTGCCCGAGGAAACTCCGAGCATGGTCTGGCGGAGCGAACTCAACGAAAAGCTTCGGCGAGAAGCAGACAAGACGCGCGCTCGAAAGCGGCGGATGCTCCTCTTTAGTCCGATGCTGGGATTCGCCACGGTGCTTCTCATTACGGCGATTTGGTGGCAGCCCCGAATGTCCGCCACCAGCTCGAGTGCAATGAACGCATCGGTAAGTTTGGAGTTCGCGCTTGCGGCTGCCTATGGAGACCAGGTCGATTCGAGCACCGGTTCAACGCTAACGGCCGACGAAGCAACCGAGTTTGCCGGTCGCACGCTGCCCATCGCTGGCGCAGAGAGGTTAGATTTTGATCCGCATTCTTTCTAGCCTGGTTCTGTTTGTCCTTGCTCTCCCGGGCGCGATTGCTCAAGCTCCCGTTCGAGTTGAAGATCCGCTGATTGGCCGTAAGGACCCGATTCCTCCGATCGTTCGGCTTGCCGTGCGACAAAGTCGCGACCTGAAATTCGTGGGTCGCCGAAGCGTAGAGCTTCGCCGAGACGGAAAAATGCTCCGGTTCACGGAGATCGTCACAAGGCTGGGCCAACGAACGCGCACGGAGTTCTCGGAGGATTCGCCGTTCTCCGGTCAAATCATCGTGGAAGACGCTCAGAACCGCCGCCACTTTCTTCCGGATTCGAACGAGGTCCGGGTATTGCCGGCGCGGGCAGAAGACGGCGTACCCGGGATCATCAAGGCATACAAGAGCGGAACCAAGATGTCCTTCCGCATGGGTCGACCTGAACTGATCGCCGGTCGGAGGGCGCCGCGACTCGATGTGCGAGACCCGGATGGAAACGTTCTGCAGCAGTTTTGGATTGATCCTCAGAGCGGTGCGGTCCTGCAGCGCAAGGTTTACGATTCGGTAGGGACGTACGTAGGAGGCTTCCGATTTGAGTCGGTCGACTTCAAGGCTGCGATCGATCCCGGCATTTTCGTCTTGATGCGAAAAGGGGCGAAGCTGACGACTCCGGAAATGACCTTGGATGAGATGATTCAGCAAGGCGGGTTTGCCGCGGTCACTCTTAAGGGGGCACCCGGCTTTCGTCTGGACAACGTCCGGGTGATCTCGCCGGTTGGAGCTCCTGTCCTGCTCCAGGCCTACGTCGGCAGTGGCCGCCGGGTCATTCTGTTTCAAACAAAAGCCGATTTGGATCCAGAGCGAATGAAGCGTTTTGCCCGGGCCGGTACCCGGACGGTAGTCTGGACGGCCCAGGGACGGAATTTTGCGCTGGTTGGTCCGTCTAAAGGTACGGACCTAGAGTCGCTGGCCGAATACGCGAAGAAGCGCTAGGTGCCCTGGAGTCCGCCGTTTAGCCTGGCAAGGCTCGACGGCTATACTGCAAGGAGAGCATAGTGCGCAAACAGAATCGAGTCGTAAAGCCCTGGGTTCGCTTTCTGAAGCGGACTCTCGCGGTAGTTGTCCTCCTGGGACTCACCGTCATTGCGGTTCTTTTCGGCGCCCTCATCGTTATCACCAAAAACGTTCGATCCGAAATTGGGACCCTCGAAGACAAGCTGGTGGTCAACGAGAACCGACCTTCCGTTATCGTTTCGAGCGACGGAACTGAGCTCCTGCGGCTTGTCTCCGAATACCGCAAGCCTTTCCAACTCGAAGACGTTCCTCCGCATGTCATCAACGCCTTTATTGCCGCAGAGGACCGTCGTTTCTACCAGCACGAGGGTGTTGACTACATCGGCCTCGGTCGGGCGCTGTTCTTGGCAGCGCGCGAGGGCAAGGTTTCGCAAGGCGGAAGCACGATCACGATGCAGCTTGCCAAACAGCTCCTCACGGGAAGTGACCGAACCTTCGACCGTAAGCTGAAGGACATCATCTTGGCCAATGAGCTTGAGTCGCTCAAGACCAAAGACCAGATCATGGAGCTTTATCTCAAGCAGGTCTACTTTGGGGAAGGTGCCTTTGGCTTGGCGTCCGCAGCCGAGGTGTTCTTCAAGAAACACGTCAAGGATCTCACCATCGCTGAGGCAGCGATGCTCGCCCGTTGCGTTCGCCGTCCGACCTTCGAAAATCCGGTCGCGCGATATCCGCGCGCCTTCGCCAACAAGAACGTGGTGCTCGGCATCATGAAAGAGGAGGGGATGATCAATGAAGGCGAGTTTCAGCGCGGCCGGGCCGAGCGACCTAAGATCTACGGCCAGACGTTTCGGAAGAGCCTTCAGAACAGCATCGCCCCCTATTTCGTGGACTATGTGCTGAGCGAGCTGAAAGAGAGCTACCCGGAGCTGGACCTGAAGACCGGCGGCTACCGAATCGAGACGACCCTCAACCTGAAGCTGCAGCAGTTCGCCGAAGCGTCGGTTCGTGGGGTCGTCAAGGACTTCCGGCGTCAAGGGGTAACCAACGGTGCCTTCGTGTTGATGGACCGGAACGGGCACCTTTTGGCCATCGTTGGCGGCCAAGACTATAGTAAGAGTCAGTTCAATATCGCAACGATTGGAATGCGCCAGCCTGGTTCCAGCTTCAAGCCGATTGTGTATAGCGCAGCCCTCGCGACGGGTTCCGTCCGCCCGGGTCAGAGTATCAGCAACCAGCCGGTAAAGGTAATCGACGGGCGTCCGTGGCCAAAAAACAGCGGAAGGTTCAATGGGCCGAGCTACTCCATCGACACTTCGATCGCGATGTCCATCAACCGGCCGGCAGTGCACACGTTCCTAGACGCAGGCAAACAAAACGTGGTGCAGTACGCCCAAGATGTTTTCGGCCTCAAGTCGCCACTTCAAGACCGTGGTGGGATCCCGGATTCGCTTGCGCTTGGAGCGATGCCGGTAAAGCCGGTGGAAATGGCAGAGGTCTACTCTGTCTTCATGCTCGGTGGAGACCGTGTCCACCCGACGCCCATCCGGCGAATCCTGGGTCCTAATCAGGAAGTAATCAAGGAAGACCGTCCCCTGAAGTTTGAGCGCGTGTTGCCCACGTGGGTGGCCGAAACGATGGATGGCTATCTCGGGCAGGTCGTGAACAACGGCACCGCACGCGCGGCGATGGCGGTGCCAGACTCGCGCGGGAAAACCGGAACGACGAACAGCAACAAAGACGCTTGGTTTTGCGGCTACACGCCGGATTACGTCGGGATCGCCTGGGTTGGAAATCTGCGCGGCAAGGCGATGGGGGCGAAAGTCTTCGGCGGAACGGTTGCGATTCGCTTCTGGGTCGAAATCGTTAACCATGCGCGGGCCACGGTAAAGCCGCCTGACAAGCTGCCGCCTAGCGACTTTACGGTCACTACGGGTCCCGGTCCGACGGTGAAGTCGGTGCCACCGCCTGCAACTGGGCCCGAGGCGACGAAAGCGGAGGATTTTGACCCCGACGTCCCGACCGTAACCGAAAGTCGGCGCCCCGAGATCAATCCCTCAGACGTGCCGGTTGACCTTGACGGCAACGCGGACGCGGTTCCCACTGGCGATCTCGACCCGACAGAGGAACCGACTCCCCGGGCACGGGTGCCGGATCGCCCCATGCCTCGTTCGAGCGCACCAAACAGGACCCAGACGGACACGTTCGTCGAGATCGAAGTGTGCGCCGACACCGGAGAACGGGCCAGTCTGTATTGCCCGAACACCGTTACGCGGCGATTCCCGACCGGCAAGGCACCAAGGTCGATTTGCCATGAGCATCGGCGGGGCGGCTAGACCTTGTCCGTCATCCACGCGCCAAAGGAGCGGGAACTCAACCCGAGACTGCTGACATTTCCAGTAGTGATGGGTTTGCTCATTGCGACCCTCTTTGCCCGGCTTTGGTACCTGCAGGTCGTGAAAGCGACGGAACTTCAGGAGCGCGCAAGCCAAACGAGCGAAGCCCAAACGATTTCGCTGGCCCCTCGGGGCCTCATTTTCGACCGTGACGGTCGGTTGATTGCCGGCGTGCGACCGAAAGTCGTCGTCAAGGTTGTACCGGCGCAGCTCGAAAAGAATCCCGCGCTTCTGGATCGGCTGGCCGCCGTATTGAAAGCGGACAAGAAAAAGCTGCTCCGCAAAATGAACGAGAACCGGGCGAACCGAAACTTGCCCACGGTGATTTTTGTGGGGGCAGACCTCAGTGCCAGCGGTCGAATCGCAGAAGCTCCCGAGGACTTCCCGGGGGTCGAAATCGACACCCTGCCCATGCGGTACTACCGGGACGGAACCAGCTTCTCGCACGTGCTCGGCTACGTCTGGACGCCCGATCCCCGAGACGAAGGGCGGTTTAGAGAACGGGGCTTCACCGGGCCGATCCCGGCCTACGTTGGCAAACAAGGAATTGAGAAGGCGTACGAGACCGACCTGATGGGAACGGCCGGCATCCAATGGACGGAGATCGACGCAAAGGGAAGGCCCCTCCGCGTCGTCGAGCGAGATGCGGCGATTCCGGGTGGCCAGCTGTTTCTTTCGCTGGATGCCGACCTGCAAAAAGCCGCCACGCACCTTCTTGGTGCTGGTGGATATAAAGCCAGCGCGGTTGCGCTAGACCCCAGCACCGGCGAAATCTTGTGCATGGTCAGCAGCCCGACTTTCGACCAGACCATTTTTGAGGGCGGCATTACGCAGAGCGAATGGGACTCGCTAAATAGCGCGGAACGAACGCCGATGCTGAACCGCGCGATTCAGACCGCGTTGGCGCCTGGTTCCACATTTAAGATCGTGACCGCGATAGCTGCGGCGCAGGCCGGAAAGTGGGATCCAAACCGACCGACCTTCTGCGATGGCGGCTTTCACATGGGCCGAAAAACCTTCAAATGCCTAGGGCGCCATGGTGCGATCACCTTCGAGCGGGCGATGGAGAAGTCGTGCAACACCTACTTCTGCGCGCTTGGCAAGTATGTTGGCCGGGAGTCCCTCGTCGAGACCTCGGCAATGCTGGGCCTAGGGGAAAAATCGGGGCTAGAAATCGGCGGCGAGCAACCCGGAGACCTGCCAAACGAACGCTGGCTAAATCGCGCTCGCAAACCGGCCGTTTGGTACGGGGGTGACGTTGTCAACGCAGCCATCGGCCAGGGCGCCGTGGCCGCGACGCCACTACAGATGGCGACCGTGGCGGCGATGGTCGGTACGCGTGGAGTCGCCTATGTGCCCCACTTGGTTCACGCCGTAAAGACCAGCGATGGCACGATGCAAAAGGTGATTCCCCGGGAGTCGCACCGCATCCAACTGCCCGACTCGTTTTGGGATGCTTTGACCGAATCGCTAGGGAAAGTCGTTGAAAGCGGCACGGCGCAGCGGGCAAAGATCCCGGGCGTCGCCTGGGGCGGAAAAACGGGAAGCGCGGAGCATGCAAAAGGCACCGTAACCCATAGCTGGTTCGTGGGGATGGCCCCGCTCGTCAACCCCAAGATCGCGATCTGCGTTCGCGTCGAGAGCTCGGGGCACGGGGGTGACGTTGCCGCGCCGATTGCCCGCGATCTCGTGAAGATTTACTTGGCCAAGATTGCACGGAAAGCTGCGGCATCATCGGCGGCCGTATCGCCTTCCGCTTCCTTGCCTTCGGCGCGGTAAAGCCGTGCAAGTTCTTCGGCTAGCTTTGCCGCGAGTTCCATCTTCCGCTTGACGCTCGCCAAATCCTCGTCGGCGTAGGAACCCTTCCCGTCGGGACCGAGGCTTCCCAGTACTTGCGGAACGGTTCGACCCGCATACTCGCGGAATCCGGCCACGGCCTCCGAAAGCAATCGAGTTCTTTTCTCCGCGGTGCCGGCGATCTGGGCTAGGAACTCTCGCGCTTCGTAAGTCTCGGTCGGAATTACATCGGGCAGACTTCGAATCAAGAAGTACGGCTTTTTCTCAACTGAGAGCAAACGCTCCGCGGTGGCTTGTGCTTGATCCACGGCCCCCGTCTTGCGTTGGACCTGCCACAGAAGGCTGAGGGTCGGGAGGTTGTACGGATCGCGGAACAGTGCCTTTAGGAGGGTCACGACGGCGTCGTTTTCTTCGCCGTTCGCCTCTTGGTACCGCGCCAAGGCGCGAAGGTTTCGCGTGGTGGGGGACAAGTCGGCAGCGCGACTTAGGTTAGAAATGGCTTCCGTACGGGATTCCGCGTTTCGTCCGGCAAGGGCGTACGCCTCACCATCGATTCCCAATAGCCCAACCGCGGCGCTGGCCCGTTCGAGAGCGCCGGCTCGGTCCCCCGTCATCGCGAGCCCGCGGGATTCCGCTCGCAGGGCTTCTCCGGCGCCGAAGTAGAGTCCAAACAAACCGGGCAAGAGCGCAACCGCCGCAATGGGAGCCCGAACGTTTGTCGGAAGGTGCTCGGGCGATATCGCATCGGCGGAAAGAAGCAGGCCAATCGCGAGTACGGAGAAGAACACAAAGCCGATGCCGAAGTAGTGGAGGTCGCTATCGACCCACGAATGGGCAAAGATGGCGAACGCGGCCGCGACAATTGCCGCCTTCAGGATTCCGGTAGGTATAGGCTGCGCACGGGTCCCCTTAGCAACGGATCGAAGCCAAAATCCAAGCAGAACGACGAGGAGGATTGGCGCAAAGGGACTTGCTTCCGCCGCTAGCTGCAGGGGACTGCTGTGGGTGAGGATCGTCTGGGTTGTCAAACCGGGTCGGGCAGACTCGAACCGGTAGGTCCCGATTCCGTAGCCGATCGGGTTCTTTTTGACGAGGCTGATCGCGCCTCGCCATAGGAGAATCCGGAATCCGGAGCTTTGTTCCTGGGTGCTTCCGGCATTGGTGAAACGGGAAACGGCGCTCGTACCCGGGACCCCGGCTTTCGGAGCGCTGGCTTGGCTGAGCCCGAAAGCAAATACGAACAGCAGAGCCACCAACGCCGCGGTAGAGCCCACCGGCTTCCAGGCTGACTTGCCGGTAAAAAGAAAACCGAAAACACAGAATGCAACCAGTCCGATTCCGGTCGCAATGATCGCGCCTTTCGATTGGGTCAGCAACAGGGCTAGGCCGATGAGCACGGTTCCAGCCCCCACCAGTAAGTTGTAGGGCCTCTGGAGGCGCGATACCAATCCGAGGCCACAGAGCAGGCCGATCATCAGCACGACGGCGGTGGCGTTCGGGTTCACCCACCCGCCGAAGATGCGCCACGTTGGATCGATCGCCTTCATCTCGCTGTACTCGATGATTCCCCTGAGGCCAACGGTAGCGGAACCGGCAAAGATTGCGCCGATAACCCAAAGAGGGCCCTGCTTCCGGCCGACGGTACCGATGATCGCGAAAAACACCAGGGCGTAGCAAAGCCACGGAACCAAGGCCGCCAGCGAGACCGCTCGGAAGGAGCTAAGGACGACGCTGAACAGCAGCGTTGCGATGAATACGCCGAACAGAATCGTCATTCGGTACGGCGGAACCTGCAGGACCGCCGAACGAGCAAGATGGAGCACAAGACCCGCCGCCACCAGCAGACTTAGTATCGCGACGGTGAGCGTCGGAACTTCTGGCCCACCCGAGAATGCGGCCAAGAGTGCCGACTGGCCTGGCAGCAAAGCCTGGGTGTCGGTGGGAATCTGCCCCCCAAAAACGACCGCGAGAAAAGTGGCGAGGGCGACAAGGACGAGGCTGATGCTGGGCTTGGCTCCCGTCATCGGCCCCGCCGCAGGTTATCGAGCTTGTTCTTAGCGATGAAAAGCGATGCGCGAAGAGAGATCGCAATGGCCGCACCCAGCCAAGCCAAGGGTCGTAGCAACAGTGGGCGCTCGGGCAGCATATTCTTCGTGAAGAACCGGAACATGCTCCGGTGAAATCGCCCAATCATGCGATTCGGAGCCTTATCCGTGCTGTGCCCGATCGCGTGGGTGATCACCGATTCTGGGAAATAGGCAACCTTAAAGTCCGCCTTCCAAGCTCGCCAGCACCAATCCACATCCTCGCAGTACATAAAATACTCTGGGTCCAAAAGGCCAATCCGCTCGATGAGTTCGCCGCGCGCCAAAAGAGCCGCCCCAGAAACCCAGTCTACTTCTCGCGACTTAGTGTGATCCCAGTCGGTCATCAGGTACTCCCTCGTGAACCGGTTGTTCGGGAACAGCTTGCCCAGCGGGGTGTTGCGGAACAAGGCTGCGACCGGATTGGGGAACCGCCGGCAGCTCATTTGTAACGAGCCGTCTGGGTTGAGGAGCTTTGGACCGACGATGCCGACCTCCGTGTGTGCCTCAAGATACTGGTTGAGCGAGGCAATCGAGCCCGGAAAAACTACCGTATCGGAGTTCAGCAAGAACGCGTGAAATCCTTTCCTCTCGGAAATCGCCAGGTTTTGGCCCCCCGTGAAGCCGAGGTTCCTGGACATTTTAAAAAGTCGAACCCACGGAAATTCGGCTTCCACCATCTCAGCTGAGCCGTCTTCGGAGTTGTTGTCGACGACGATGACCTCGAACAGGTCGCCGTCGCGTTCTCGCTCCAACGATGCCAGACAATCTCGCGTGTCCTGCAGTGTATTCCAACTGCAAATCGTAACGCTAAGTTTGAAATCCGGCATGATATCCTTTTGCCCGCACAAAGGCGGCAAGGTAAACGACCAAAGCGAGCGGGAAGAGCGCCAGCGGCGCTAGACCACCGGCGTGATGCTTCCATAGGTAACGCATCAGGCAGCGGTGCGATTCCCAAATCATGCTCTTTTTCACCTGACGGGTTCCCTCGCCGCCGTGGTGCCACACCGTCGCCTCCGGGAAGTACAGGCATTTTTCCCCGGCCAGGTGAAGCCGATACATGAGGTCGACGTCGTTGAAGAAGATCGGAAATCGGGGATCAAACGGTGCCTCGACCGACCCGACCTTGGCAAGAGCCGTTCGTCGGAAAAGGGTGAACGTGGCCATCGGTTGCGGGCAGGGCCGCTCTTGGTCGTAGTCGAACTGACGAAGGAAGTACGTGTCGGCGGCAGGGAAGAGCCGGGTGAAACCCAGCAAGTCGGCGGCCAGATTGAGCACCGTCGGGAAGCCTCGAATTGATCGTTGAGTGTTTCCGTCCATCCCGCGTTGGCGTATCGCAAGCGAGCCGTAATCCGGCGCTTCGTCAAGACGTTGACAAGACGCTTCCAAAGCAAGATCGCGAAACTCGGTGTCAGGATTCAGCGTGAGCAGCGTGTCTCCGGTTGCCAGACCGAAGGCGAGGTTGTTTCCGGCGGCGTATCCGAGGTTCTTTCCGGCCTCAACCAAACGCACCCAGGGGAAGTCAGTGCGAACCATTTCGGCCGATCCATCGTGCGACGCGTTGTCCACCACGATGACTTCATACTTTCTATCTGGCGGATATTGCGCAATTGACCGCAAGCAAGTCGATAGGAGCTGGCGGGTGTTCCAACTCACAATCAGCACGCTCAGCATCCGAAGCTAGTTTACTTAGCCAAGTCTCCCGCAATCTTTCCGAAAAGTGCGGATCTCGGCACGATTCTCGACGAATCCTGCGTAAAAAGGGGGTCGACATTCGTCTTTACGAAGCGGCTTGGGCCGCTGTCGGTGCTTGCATGTCATCCCTTTTATTGACATGGGAGCCGAAAAACGGGTATCCCTTGCAGGTCAAGGGACCCATTCTGTGGGGGGCGTGCCGTTCTTTAGAACGGCGGGGAAAACATATTGCCAAACAGGAATCTAACCTTGGGACTGATGTTGATCGTGGCGGCGACCGCTCACGGACAAACGAGGACCTACACTTTACAGCCAGGAGACACGCTTTCGCAGATTGCGGAGCGTTTCCGAGTTTCGAAAACGGACTTGGTCCGGGCGAATTCTCTGCAGAATTCGCACAAGCTCACCGCCGGGGATCTGCTCCAGATTCCGTCGCCCTCTGAGTCTGGACGGTGGTACGCCATTCGAAATGGCGACCAAGATATCAACATCGCCCGCAAGGCCGGAATTTCTACCGCCGACTTGCGCTTGATGAATCCCACAGTGAACTGGGAAGACCTCGAAATTGGGTCCAAGATTCGCCTCCCTAAGACGGCGCAGACGGCAGTAGCGTCATCGCCAAAGCCAGCAACCCAAAAGAAGGGTTACGTTGTGCGGCAGGACGACAATGATTGGGTGATCGCCCGCAAGGTCGGCATGACGCCATCGCAACTCCGCCAATTGAATCCGGGCACCGACTGGAGCCGACTCAAACTAGGGTCCACACTTCAGATTTCGGGCGACGCAAAGCCGGTCGTGGCATCGGCGCAAAAGAGAATTCGCGGCCGATATGCCGTCATCACCTCCAACCGAGTTATGGTTCGCCGTGGCGGACGAACGGATAGCGAACGGCTGGCCGCCGTTGACGCCGGAACCCGCGTGGCCGTTCTCGACCGAGAAGGGAACTGGTACAAGCTGCGGTTTGGCGGCGGCACCGTCGGTTGGGTTCGAGAAGATTTTCTGAAGTCGGCGAGCTCTGGTCCGGCTCCTCAGCCGACTCGAGTTGTTTCTCGGCCGACTACGACCCGAGTAGCGGTCGCCCCGGCCCGCGCCGCCAAAAAGAAGAGCACCGTTGCGCAGGCAAGAACCAAGCGTAAGAAGCCGCAATTCTTTGCCGAGAGACCAAAAACCACGGCGAGCCGGGTTGCCTCCTACAGCCCGGCTGCAGGAGCTTCGGTCATCGGCGTTGCCGAGCGCTACCGAGGCGTTCGCTACCGCTACGGAGCGATGAGCCGTTCGAGCACGGACTGCTCTGGCTTCACGTCGCAGGTTTACCGCAGCGTTGGCGTCAAGCTTCCGCGCACCAGCCGAGAACAGGCAAACGTCGGCGCGTCGGTCTCGCGAAATGGGCTCAAGTCGGGCGACCTCGTGTTCTTCCGCACCACGCGCGGTAAGCGCATCAGCCACGTCGGCATCTACATGGGCGGCGGAAAGTTCATCCACGCCAGCAGCGGCGGCGGCAAGGTCCAGGTCAACAACCTGAGCGACCGGTACTACAATGCGCGGTTCGTCAAGGCGAAGCGGGTCAGCAGCAAGAAGGTCAAGGTGAGCCCAAATCTAGTCAAGGGGACCACCAAAAAGGTTGCGCCGAAAGCCGAGCCGTTCCCCGAAACCGTCCCGCCGATCAACGATTAGTCGTTGGTTTGAACCAAAAAACCCGGTTGGCCAAGCAAGCCAGCCGGGTTTTCGTTCATAATAATGGAGTTCTGCCTCGGTCGTCTAGCGGTCCAGGACGCCGCCCTTTCACGGCGGAGATCGCGGGTTCGATTCCCGTCCGGGGTACCAAGTTTTGACGGCCGCGATTTTGTCGCGGCGCGAGACGGTAGCGGCTTGGGCTTGTTCCAAAATTAAAAGATCTGCGCTATTCTCGGTCGATGGAGGCTTTATGTTGCGGATGACCTACCCAGGGTTTGTGTTTCGCGTGCTCACGAAAGAGGGCTACGACCACACAAGATTGCTTGCGAACACCGGATTGTCGGTGGAGGTCTTCTCCGATCCGAAATTCATGACCGGCTTTCCGCCTCTTCGTCATTTCTTTCTGAACGCCATCGAACAGACCGGCGAACCGCATCTCGGAATCCGGCTTGGCCAGCAGTTCGAAGCCAGCTTTATCGGGTTGCCAGCATATACCGCCATGAACGCAGCGACTTTCAAGGACGCCCTGGCGGTGTTGAGCCGCTTTTTCTTCCTGGCATTCCCGGCGATTGAGTTTGCGTCCCCCGACAATGACGCCGAGGTCCAACCTGGCGAATTCGCGATCAGGTTGCGGCCGAACCTGCCGCTGGGAGACATCTCGTATTTTGCATCCATCAGCGCCCTCGTGGGATGCGAGGGGCTGTGCAAGACGATACTGCGCACCTCCAAAGCGGGTTTACGCGGCGAGATGTGTATTAGCAAGCCCGAAGGATGGTCACTGGTTGAAGGGCAAATCGGCTTTCCCATCCGCTTCGAAGCCCCTGAGATTAGGATAATCCTTGCAGAAGAGCTGTTGACCAGCGTACTGCCCGGAGCAGATCCACTCAATCATCCTCGTCTGCTAGCGCTTTGCGAAAAGGTTGCAGAGAGAGCACCGGTCGAGACTTCACCGGTTGTCAAGGTCTCGTTATTCTTACAAAAGGGCCAAAACCTCGCCTTGTCGGTCTCGCAAGTTGCGGCAGCGCTTGGTTTTTCCGAACGGAGCCTGCGCCGACACCTCGAGCAGGAGGGCACAACCTTCCGAAAGCTGACGAACGAGATTCGCGAACGGAGGGCCCGTGATTTGCTTGCCAACACCGACACTCCGATCCAGATCATATCACACGACTTGGGGTTCGACACCCACTCGAACTTCGCGAGGAGTTTCAAGCAGTGGACAGGCACGTCTCCCTCGGCCTTTCGCCTAGCCCGCAATAAGCCGGACGTTCCTGGTTAAAACTGAATAGCCTTTGGCCGAATTGGAGCCTCTTAAGGCGCCCACCTCCCCGCATACTTAACTCTAACTTCCGGGAAGTGACCGTGGTAGCAGACGGACAGATCTAGCTGCGGTTCTAAGGTGGCAAGCCATGAAGATGAATTATCTCCTATTCGTACATTTAGTTCCGAACCAGCGTGTGTTCGTTGACGTATTCCGCGCGAGCCTTTTCGCACTTAGTTCTATCATAAGTGTGGCTACTGTTAATGCACAAGACGGCAGTAATGCTGTGGGCAATCCGAAGGTGCAACAGGAACGCGAAACCGACTTGAAAGCCGCGCAGGATGCATTGTCCAAAAAATGGGTCGTAGACATTACGCCCTACGTTTGGGCCACAGGTATAAGCGGCTCCCTTCAGCCCTTTGCGGGGAGGCGGACCATCAAGTTCGATGAGTCGTTTACGGACGTACTTGAAGACCTGAACAGCGCTTTCTTTCTGGCCGGATACGCTCGGAAAGGCCGCCTCGTTGTCGCCGGCGACTTTAGTTTCGTGGATCTATCTGACGAAGGCGTCGTCCCTCCAAACGTTAAGGCGCGCGGGAGCTTGCGGCAAGCTTCGTTGACCTTTGCCGTCGGATACCAGGCCGTCGCAAAGCAAAGAATGATTCTAGACGTGCTCGTAGGGTTCCGGTCTTGGCTTCTCAAGCCTGGCGTGGAAGCCGAGGCAGGCGGAATCGATAAATCCAGTGAGAAGTCATTTACGGACATTGTGCTTGCTACCCGCCGCAACTTCCGCATTTCGGACGACTGGTCGTTCCTTCTGTATGGAGACGTCGGGATTTTCCGAGTCGGATCTCATGCGACCAGCCAAGTTGTCGGAACGTTCAGCTACCGTGCGAGCCGTGACTTCTTCCTTTCCATGGGGTATCGCGAGTTATCGGTGGACTACCGCAAAAACGGTAGTCGAGTTGACGCACGACTTTCGGGGCCGATCTTCGGAGCGACGTGGCGGTTTTGAGGCGGCGCATCATGAACTTGAATGATCTGACAAGCGCATTTAGAGTTCCAGCCCGACAAGGGCAGGTGGCGATGGCCCGAGCTGGCCTATCCGCAATTGTCTTGGGGTTTGCCGTGGGCGCCCTTGCCCAGTCCCCAGAAACAAAACCCAACATCCTAGTTGTGCTCTTCGACGATGTCGGCTTCATGGACTTCGGTGCTTATGGCAGCGATTCGCGGACTCCCAACATCGATGCCGTGGCAAAAAAGGGGGTTATGCTTTCGCGCTTCCATTCATCGCCATTTTGCGGGCCGAGTCGCGCGATGCTTCTGACGGGAATGGACAACCACCAGGTCGGAATGGGGACGCTGGTGGAAACTGTGACTGCGGAAATGCGAAGCAGCCCCGGCTATTCCATGCTCTGGCGCGAGAATCAGAAGACTGTTGCCAGCCTGCTGTCCACCGCGGGCTATCAAACCTACGTGACCGGCAAGTGGGGCATTGGCGAGGCGGGCGCGAACCTTCCGAATCGATTCGGATTTGACCGATCCTACGTGATGGATGCGACCGGCGGCAGTAATTACAACGCCAAGCCGTACCTGCCGGGATACCACGATGTGGACTGGTTCGAAGATGGGAAGCCGATTAAACTGCCTGCCGACTATTATTCCTCTCGAAATCTCGTCGACAAAATGATCGACTACATCGATGGGGGCAAACCGGACAAGCCGTTCTTCGGGTTCCTTTCTCTACAGGCCGTGCACATCCCGGTACAGGCTCCGAAACCCTACATTGACTCCTACAACGGTGTTTTCGACGCTGGATGGGATGAAATGCGCAAGACTCGGCTTCAACGGGCAATCAAGCTCGGGCTGGTCCCGCCTACCACAAAGCTGCCCCCGGCACCCAAAACTCATCGCGCCTGGGACGGTCTGACGCCTGATGAAAAGGCAGTTTCGGCTCGCGAGATGCAGGTCAATGCTGGAATGATGACAGCGGCCGACGAACATGTCGGGCGATTGTTGAAACATCTAGAAGCCGCTGGAAAGCTCAAGAACACCATCGTCATCATCACGTCCGACAACGGCGCAGAAGCGGCCGTCACCAAATTCCAGGGTTTCCAGAAAGTGCTCGTCCGCGGGATCGAGTCGATCGAAGGTTTTGACACTTCACCGGAGAACATGGGTCAGGTTAACAGCCTAACTGCCATCGGGCCGGAGTGGGCTTCGGTTTCATCCGCGCCCTTCAACCTTTACAAGTTCTATGGCAGCGAAGGGGGCTTGCGAGTGCCTTTGATCGCAGCTGGCCCCGGGATCAGGGCGTCTGGCATCCTGGATGCGCCTATCCATGTGGCGGATCTGGTACCGACGATCTTGGATTCAGCGAACGTGCCCTATGAGGCATCCGCCTTCTATGGTCGCAGCGCCTTTCCGGTACTGGCCAAGAAGTCCGACCGCAGCAGGGCCGAGAACGAGGGGTTCGGCTTTGAGGTAAGCGGCAACGCCGCCCTGTATCGCGGGCAGTGGAAGATAACGCGCCTATCACCGCCTCTGGGAGACAGAAAATGGAGACTCTATGACCTCTCGACGGATCCGGGCGAGACCACAGACGTGTCCGCTGCGAACCCGAAGCTTTTTGAAAGCATGATGGCTGAGTACAAGTCGTATTCCGAAAAAGTCGGCGTAATCGAGCTTGGACCAAATGACTCCGCTTTCAAGCAACTCTTCAAAAATGTTGCGACGAAGGCATTGCATAAATACTGGCCGTACGTGGTCGGAGTAGTCGTCGCAATGGCTGCAGTTCTGTATTTTTCGTTTCGGACAATCCGGGGCTTTGTGCGGCGACGACGTGCAAAGGCTAAGAATGGCCAGAGGATCTAATCGATAACCTTTAAGGAGCAAACCAAACACTATGCACTGGAGTCTTTACCTTCTCGGCGGACTTATAATTCTGCTTGCCATCATCACGTACTTCCTTCGTCCAATCCTGGCAGCGATGGGGTTGCATCGTCACTACAAAATTCCAGACTTCGATCTGAAAGGGCTTCGTGCGCTGGTCGTGTGCACAAACCACAATCGACTTGATCCCCGCAATAAGGATACCGGCGCCTTTGGCTCGGAGTTTACGGTTCCCTACTATGCTTTTATCAACGCGGGCATGGACGTTGACATGGCCTCACCTAAAGGTGGGGAAATCCCGGTCCAGCCTCCGAGTTGGTCGTGGCCGCTCTCCTGCGCGGACGATAAACGCTTCATGGCGGACAAAGACGCCATGGCCAAGCTGAAGAACTCCAAGAAGATTAGCGATATCAACCCGGAAGATTACGATGTGATCTTCATGGCGGGTGGTTGGGGCGCGGCCTACGACCTGATGCAAAGCGAGGAGCTCGCCGCTCTCGTCACGCGCGCCAATGCCCTCGGTAAGATCCTCGGGTCGGTCTGTCACGGCGCTTTGGGCCTCTGCAGCGCAAAGGGTATCGATGGCGAGCCTTTGGTCAAGGGCCGCCGTGTAACAGGTGTTACAAACGATCAGATCAATACCTTCGGCATTGCAGTAACTCCGAAGCATCCTGAGGAAGAACTAAGGAAAGCCGGGGCGATTTACGAGTGCCAACACGGAAGGCTGGACCCGTTTATGACCCATACCACGATTGACGGCAACCTGATCACCGGCCAGAACCAGAACAGCGGTTACGAGACTGCCCACCGAATCTTGGAGAAAATTGCCACGCAGAGGAGCGTTTAGGCAAAGGTCCCTGGCAGCTCAAGAGCATCCCATCATGCATGTGTCTCCCGCCCTTAACGCCAACTGTAAACCGATCGATCAAGCTGCAGTCGGCCTGATCTACGGATCCATCTTGGTGCTGAGCGTTCTCATGGCGTTGGAGGAAGCGCAGGCGACACCGCTTCGGCCGGCCATCGTCCTTTTTGGATCGGTTTTGGCCGTAACTTTGGCGAAGGGTTTTTCTGAGGTACTTGGCCATGCGGTCCAAAGCCACGAGCGGATCCTAACGCGAACGGCCTGGAAGACGGCGTGGCACCATTCTCACCCGACCCTCACCGTCGCCAACTTGCCCACGCTCTTGCTCCTTTCGACTGGGCTCGGGTGGCTCGATTTCGGGTCGGCCATTACGATCTCACAAGCCTTCTGCGTTGTCCTGCTCGCCGTCCTCGGTGCCCGGGTGGGCTGGGCAATTCAGCCCAAGTCTTGGCTCCCCTTGGGAGGAGCACTCTTCGTCGGCGGCATCGGATCGGCGTTGGCCGCTCTGAAGCATGCGATCCACTAAAGGAGAACAAATTGACGACCACACGCAACAGACGACCGCATGCGATCATGGGAGCCGTCGCACTCGGAACCGTCGCGGCAGCCGTCTTGACCTCCCAGTTCGGTAGGAGCGGAGCCCAGCTAGGCGCTTTCATCGAAATCCCCGGCGGCGGGTTTATCCAGGGCTCCGATCCAGTCTACGCCGAAGAGGGTCCGCCCAGTAGGGTGTACGTTTCGCCATTTCGCATGCAGACACATGAAGTAACTAATAGCCAATTCAAAACCTTTGTGCAAGCCACGGGCTACGTGACCGATGCCGAACGAAGGGGCGGGTCTGCGCAGTTCTGCAATAGTAGCAGGCCTAATGTCTTGCCCATTTCGTGGACATTCGACCGCAACGTAACTTGGCGGACCCCAAACGGAGTGGGCTCGACACTTGACGGGCGGTCGCTTCATCCAGTGGTCCATGTCTCGCTGAACGATGCCCGCGCTTATGCGAAGTGGGCTGGGGGGCGGATCCCAAGCGAAGTGGAATGGGAATATGCGGCGACACTCGGTCTCTTGGACCCTAAGGATCCAGAATCGAGTGCGCGCCGTCCAGACGGCACTTTACGGGCCAACGTCTGGACGGGGATCTTCCCCAGAGTCAACACGCGTCAGGATGGCTATGAAGGGACCGGGCCAGTCGGGTCCTTCGAGCCTGGACGGAGCGGCGCCTACGACATGATCGGCAACGTCTGGGAATGGACCGAAACGGCCGACGGCCCCCATTTCACCATCAAAGGTGGATCGTTTCTATGCAGCGAGGACCACTGCCGAAGGTTCCGTCCGGCCGCGCGTCAAAGCATGGAGGTTGACTTTAGCGCCGCCCATATAGGCTTTCGCATTATCACGGATGCGCGGCAGTGAACTGCCCTCTCGTAATGACTAGTCTAGTAAGATTTGACGGGGCATAGAACAATAGGGAAATTACTTGAATAACTGATGGTGTGGTGGGTAGAATTCGCGCACAGTTACTCGCATAAAATAATATACAGCTATATCGAGTAAGTTATATAAACACTTGTAGGTACAACATGAAAATACAAATTCTGACGTCAGCCATCCTTGGAGTGATTCTCTTAGGATGCGGAAAAGTTCAACAGATCCAATCAATACGCAATTACGATCCGGTGCTTTCCAGTGCCGCCCAGGAAGACACCACCGTTACGACGATTCAATCAAAGCGCGATAAGCATGGACGGCAAGTAGGACTTATTTCCGCGTTTTTCGGATTAGATGATGCTTTAGCCAGAGCAGCGGATCAGGGGGTCTGGCCAGGTGCTGGCGGTAAAGATGGCATGCCCGTCATTCTCTCCCATGAGATCGACTACAAGACGATGCAGGCCGGAGATTTTCGAGTGACAACGGCGTCAGGGAAAGTTGGCGAAATTTTGGCCGTGACACTGGCTCCGGCAGATGATAAAGGAGAACACAGAACCGTTTTGTTCGCCGGGCGCTACGGCAGCATTGATGACCAGCCCGCGAAGGTGGAAATCGTAGGCAACCTTCTTTCCATTGACGGAACACTAAACTTTAAAGGGGAAAGTATAGTTGTCACACCTCTCGAAGAGGGCCCAACTATGGTTTGGGCTGAAACTGTTCCCGAAGCTGAATGGGAGATCGGGAAGAAGGCGACTCCATTGCCTTGGGGCGGAGGCAGTGGCGCCGCCGAAGGCACGAAGACGTTGGTGAGGGTGACGTGGAGCGGAGGCGTTACCAGACCGGTTGGTGGAGAAGTTCAGGACGAAGAGCGACTTCTTTATAAGGTCACCGTTCTGCTTGCGAATGGCAGCAAACAGGTCGTCACCCCATTTGCGATTGGTGACTTAGGGGATGGGGACAACAATCATGAGCTTTGCCTTGACGTGGTCGGAACACCGCAATCGGTCTATTTCCCTAAAGCCAGACTGGTAGATCCTAGGAAGGACTTGAACCCGGAGACGACGATAGCGATCGTAAAGTCGCCAGCTCGGTGAAGACTTGCGAAGGAGTGAAGTTCGTTTGATTGGCGGTGGTTTATGCCGGTAGCTAACGCAGTTTTGTGAAGCAGCTGCGTTCTGGGTCGTCAAATTTCTGGTTTTCATGGGCGGGTCGGCTAGAGTGCGGGAAGAGAAGTTCTTAAATCGCCCAGCACGATTGCCACTAAATCCTGCACACCAATCGGTGGGCAAGATTTAGTGGTTTCTGGGGCTTGTTAGAAGCTTGAGGCCAGCGCTCTGCCCAACAGAGCGAGGGAAACGCACGAAAGGAGTCTCGGCCGTCTGGGATACCAATTGTTAGTCCGATACCTGATCGGGGAAGGAATGTGCAGTAAGATGGTCAACTTACGGAAGAGGAGCACCCAATGATTCATTTCCTTGCGATGGCAGTCGGCCTCCCGCCGATGCCGCAAAACCAGCCACAGATGACCGAAATGGCGGGATACCTGATCGTTCCCCACGAGCCGGTCGATAGATCGTTCAATGCCGGTTTCTCAATGTACGTCTCGGCCTGGCCATTGCTCGAGTCGTATCCGGGTTCCGACTTCCAGAGTGGGCTCTTCGGGACGTGGATGTTTCCCCAGTTCGAGGGCGAAGCCCCGAAAGATCACTACACCGACGTGGAAGGCGGCTTGGGGTGGTGGCGAGACACACGCTTCGCGACCAAAACTCCCAAGTTCATTATGGGTGGGGTCACCCTCAATTTCGCTGAGTGGGCGAACGGCCCCGGGGCAGGGAAGGGGCGCGACTGGGCAAATCCAACCGGGCTCTACGGCGTCGCTCAACTGAGCCCGTGGGTGATCTGGCCGCCGGACGGACTCAACCTGAAGCAAGGGACACGAGGCGAACTGTTCGGCTACGGCTACTTGCCTCTGCCTCTGACCAAGCCGAAAGCGAAGACGGCCGGCAAGGATGTGCCGACCGGCAACCACTGCTGGACGCTATTCCTCAACACGGCGAATTTCAAGGGACCGGTCGCCTTCTTCACCCCCTACTTTTGGTCGAAAGCGTCGGCAGAGAATGCGAAACTCTCCGGCCTGTTCCTCGACAGCCGCCCTTCCGAGCCTAATAAGGCGGTCCAGATGGAGACGCAGCACATCCCGGCCATGGTAGCCAAGGATCGTACCGGTGTCACCTACGCACGGGTTGCTCCCACACACTTTCCAAACGCTGGAACCGGCGAAGCTCCGCTGATCCATCAGATTACGGCCTATCCGAAAGCCGCACTATGGAGCCAAGTGGATCGCTGGTTTGGTGGCGGCACCAGGGTCTCGGGAGCGATTTCCGCCGCCGAGTCGAGTACTCACACCTTCAAAGGTGGCGGATATTCGACCTGGCAAATCTATTTACCCGGCGGTAATCGCCAGAACGCGCCAGAGGTCGATTGGACCTCGTATGCGACCCCCATTGCGATTGACCGGCACACCTACGGGATTCGATGGCAACGTGAGCTGCTGAGCCAGACCACTTCGCCTACGGTACTAACCCTCCCCGAGTACTATCGCCTGACAAAAATGTCGGATGACAAGCAACGCTGGGTGCCGGTGAAGCAGGGTGATATTCCCGCCGAAACGGGGCTCCTGGAGGCCAAGTTTCCCGCCCCCACGCGGACGACCGAACCCTACGTGACCCCCATCGAGCCGAGTTCGTCGTGGAAGAAGCCAGGTCCGGTCGCAGGACCCTTCAAGCGCAATTTGGGAGATGGCAGCGAGGTCACCTATTACTGGTACCGCTTTGCCGACCAACCAGCCTTGCAGAACGCGGATCTTACTGTGCCGGAACGAGAGGCTCTCCAAAAGCGGGTCGAGCAGATCCATCGGACTTGGACGAAAGAGCGCAACTACCTTCCGCCAAACAAGAAAGGAAAGCTAGCGAGCATTGATCCGGCATTGATCGTGAAACCCCCGAAGGGATACGAGCATGGTTACGTACCCATCGTCACCCGACAAGGCTGGCGATCTTTATCCCGCAAGCAGTGATCTAGACGCACTAGTTGAGTTTGCTCTTAACTAAGCGCACTTGGTCCAAGGTTTTTAGTCCTTGCCAAGGACCTGAACGACTAGGAGCGAGCTATCAGTTCCGGCATGGGTAAGGCGATGGCGTCAATGCCGCCAGACAGCTCCCACACGTCGCGCACTCCCGCATTCTTTAGGATCGAGTAGGCGATTGGGCTTCGGCCGCCGGCCGCGCAATGAACCACGATGCGCCGATCTCTCGGGACATCTTGAGCCCGCGAAGCGAGTTCTCCAAGTGGAATATGCACGGAGCCAGGAATCAAGGACTTGGCCCTCTCATTAATTCCGCGAACATCCAGGATGAAGTCGGAGGGAAGCAGCTCGGCGGCGCCCAGCGAGTCCATCGGATGAGGCGTCTCGGGAAGCTCGCTAGCTGTCACCCAGCCGTGAACCACATCAAGGCCGACCATTGCCATGTCGCGCGCCGCCCGATTTGCCATCGCCTGATTTTCGGCCACGAGCGTCACCGGCTCATCGAATGCGAGTAGCCAGCCGGCCCAGTTTGTTAACCCTTTGCCGAAAGGAATCACCAAAGCACCCGGAACCACTCCGGCACGGATATCCTGCGCCGGTCGGGCATCGACAAGGCGTCCGACTGGCTGCAACAAAGCGGGCGGGTGAGGGAGCGATTCCAAAACTGCTGGGCCAATTTTGTTGAGTCGTTTCATTTCTTTGAAGTAGACCGGAGGCTCCGGCTGTCCCAGAAGAACTTGATCGACAAACTCAGATTCGTTGTGAATCTTGAGCGCCCAGTTGGTTTCGCGTTCGTAGCCAAGGCTTGAAACCGGGCTACCGCCAAGCGACTTCCCGCATGCCGAGCCTGCCCCGTGCCCCGGCCAAATCAGAAGCGAGTCCGGCAGGTCGCTTAGCTTCTGGATGGAGCTAAAGAGAACACGTGCGCCGATTTCCATTGTGCCGATGAAGTTTGCGGCGCGCTCTAGGAGATCGGGCCTTCCGACGTCACCGACGAACAAGAAGTCGCCGCTAAACATGGAGTGCGGGGTCTCGCTGACCGGGTGATCTGTCAGGACAAACGCGAGGTGCTCCGGAGTGTGACCCGGCGTATGCCGTGCCGAAAGGCTCAAGTTTCCGATGCGGATGACATCTCCGTCTTTCAGCAAGACCACGTTTGGGTCGCTTGCATAGGCGTACTTCCATGTCTCGTCGCCCTCGTCGCTAAGGAACATCCTCGCTCCGGTTGCGGCCGCGAGTTGCCTAGTGCCAGATAGAAAGTCGGCATGGATATGGGTCTCGGCGACGGCGATAATACGCAGCCCCTGGTACTTCGCCATGTCAACGTAGGCTTGGATATCGCGCAAAGGATCGATGACGATGGCCTCCTTTGTCACACCACAGCCAACCAAGTAGCTGGCCTGGGCCAGCTCTTCATCGTAAAAACTTCGAATGATCACGCTCGCACCTTTGCGTCTTGGTTCGGAGTACGTGCCGGCTGATTCCAGGGCAGTTTGGCAAGCAAGAGGGCCATGCCGCAGATATTTGTGAGTCCAGCGAACGCAAGCCCCGCTCCCGCGAACATCGCAAGGTAGATCCAAGCCAAGTTTGCCGTGATTGCCAGAACAGTTCCCACCAGGATCATGACTCCGGCGATAAGGCGAACTTGACGTTCGAGGGACCACCTGCTACCGATGGCCTTGGTAACGGGTTTTCCGGACTGAATCCAGGCCTGAGTTCCACCCTCAACAACCAAGACGTTTGGGTGGTGGGCTTGAAGCATCTCACAGGCGAGCCCGGCCCGTCGGCCGCTCTGGCAAAGAATGGCCACGGGTCCGGTGCCAAGATCGTCGATCCGGGAATCGACTTGCTCCAGCGGAATGTTGAGGGCTCGTGGCACGTGTCCGGAGTCATACTCACCCGCAGAGCGCACGTCGATGAGCTGAAGAGTTGTGTCCGTTTCGATGAGCTTTGAAAGCCGGTCGATGTTGATGGTTTGGTTCATGTCTGCCTAATGAGAGTCAGCGATTGAGAAAAGTGATTCAAAAATCTTTTCTCGCGATGCTAACTGAGGACCCGAAAAATCATCCACCCGGCAACCACGAAGACAAGACCGGCAAACGAGAACTGGAGAGCCTTTCTTGGCACGCATTCCCGAAACATCAGACCGACAACGAGGCCAACCATCGCCACCAAGACGACACTGCCGAGGGTTTGCCACTGGATTGGCTTGCCTAACTCTCCCGCAAATCCCCCCAACGATTGAAGGCTGATGACCATTAGCGAAGTTGGAATCGCTTTCTCGAGCTTGACGCCGACGAGCAATGTCAGGACCGGGAGGATCAGGAATCCGCCGCCTGCTCCCAAAACCCCGCTAACCAGGCCAATCATGAGGCCGAATAAGGCGATCTTTAGTCGCCCGGCCTCCACCTGCGGTGCCTCCACGGCGGGTCTCAGCATTTTGATGCCGACAATGATCATGATCGCGGCAAACGTGCCGAGGAGCAGCTTGTCCTTTGTGATTCCGAAAAAGGTCGCTGGAATATTCGGTACGAGGAGAACTCTTGCCGTGAGGGCACCAAGCGTGGATGGAATGGCCAGAAGTAACCCAGCTTGCGCATCGGTCATTTTCTTGACGAACCCTTGGATGGCCCCAACGCTACTGATGAGTCCAACAACCAGCAAAGAAGCGCCGGTTGCCTCGGTTGCTCCCATTCCAAACAGACCGACCAAGATTGGAACGGTAAGGATTCCCCCACCGCCACCCAGTGCTCCTAGCACCAGCCCCATCCCAAACACCGCCAGCCATCCCATGTCTGTTAGGGAGGCCTACTGAGCGCGAAGTGACTCACGGAGCACAGATGGAACCATCCAGTTTCTCCCGAACAATCGTACGCGCCCTCAGTAGTCGGGACTTCGCGGCCGAATGCGTTATTCCCAGATCCAGCGCGGCTTGCGGCACCGTGGCTTCTTCAAGCTCACATTTCAAGTACACGTCCCGGTAGATCTCTGGCAGCGAATCCACGGCTTCGCGCACGCATCCCTTCAGGATCGCCAGGTCGAAATCTGACGCCGCGGTGTTGATCAAGCCGTGTTCTTCGGCGTACTCCAGGGTGTTCTGGATGGCAGGGTGGCTCCGCATTCGAGTGCAGACACGCTTCCCAATGGTTCCCAGCCAGGCACGAAAGGCAGTTTCCGACGACAGCTGGTTGGCGGCGGAGAAAGCGAGCATCAGAGCGGTGGCGAGTGCATCCTCCGCATCCTCCTTGTGGTGGCAAACGCGCACCATTTGGCGGTAGATGGAGTCCTTGTGCTTTCGGACTAGCGCATCAAATCTGGCTTCTTCCATCGACTACCCTCATTCTAGCTAAGCTTCGCACTTGGCCCGCATTTCAAATCTCGCGGAACGTCTCTGCTGACTCACTGCGATGTGTGCCTACCGCGAAGAACACATCACGCCCATGGTTGACTGGGCCCGAGAAGATGGTTGAAACTGACGTCGTGGACAAACGCGGCAAAGACAACCCATATCAGCTGAAGACCCCGCCCGGCACATCCGATTACCAAATGTATTTCGATACCAAGGATGGGCGAGAGGTGATCTTCTGTCAGGTCGGCACGACGACCCTGATCTATGACGCCCGGTGCATCGAGGACTCCGTAGCGATGCTGAAGGCCCACGGCGATTGGATCGATCTCGGCGGCGCCGACGAGCAGAAGGAAGCGAAGGAAGGGACTTTCGAAGCGTGGGGGCGCTCAGATGCGAATCCGCTTGGCGGATGGTACGGCCTTAAGAAGGGTCTCCGAGGTCGATTCGGCGTTTATGTTCCGCCTCTGCTAGAGGCAATGGGTCTGGTTGAGATCACGCACGACGCCAAAAACAACCGCATCCGCGCGAACTAGCTTGGGTCGGAAGCCGAAACCCGGCCGGGTTCGTTAAGGGATGGACCTCGTCCTCCGTAAGCGGGGAAGCAGGTTAACTGGAATGAATATGGGCGAGTTTGCGGTTCACGGCGGCGACTTTTTTGGCGCGATTGGCATTCGGCTGGACGAACTCGAAAAACGGCACGACGTCGTGAACGCCGACGTGCTGGACGCCTGGTACGGACCCTCCCCGCGAGCGCTCTCGGCGGTGCGCGAGCACCTGGACTGGCTGATCCGAACCTCTCCACCAACCCACGCCGAGGGCCTGCGGCAAGTTGTCGCCGAGTGCCGGGGCGTTTCCGAGGCCGAGGTCCTTCTCGGGCCGGGTTCCTCGCACCTCATCTTCCTGCTCATCCCCCGCCTGTTCGGCGGCAAGCGGGTCGTGCTGCTCGATCCGACGTACGGCGAGTACGCCCACTTGCTCGGCCAGCACGGCGCGACGATCGAACGATTCAACCTGAACGGGCCTGAGTTCCGGCCATCTGTGCCCGACCTGATCGAGTTTTGCCAGCAACACGAGGGGCTGATCCTGGTGAACCCGAACTCGCCTACCGGGGTGGCCCTTACGTTGGCCGAGGTCGAAACGCTCGTCTCCAGTTTGCCGACCGACTATCCCATCTGGATCGACGAAACCTACATCGATTACTGCGGCGAAGGGCAGAGTGCCGAACCGCTGGTGCAAGCGCACCCCAACCTGGTGGTTTGCAAGTCGATGAGCAAGTTCTATGCCCTCAGCGGCTTGCGCGTCGGGTACGTCGTGGCGGCTCCCGACCTCGTCCGAACGGTGGAGCCGGAGATCGCGCCTTGGTCGGTCGGACTGCTGGCCCAGCTCGCGGCCGCTGAAGCCCTGCGCGACACCGAATACTACGAGGCCCGCCGGGCCGAGACTGCGACCCTGCGCGCCGAACTGGAAGCTACGCTCACCGAAGCCGGATTCGAGATCACCCCTTCAGCCGCGAACTTCATCATGTTCCGCGTGGAAAGCGCCAGAGCCCTGGTCGCCGATGCGGAGAAGCAGAACATTTTCCTTCGCAATTGCGACTCGCTTAGCCCCCGGTTCAAAGACGACTACGTTCGCGTCGCCGTGAAAGATGAGCCGTTCCTGAGTCGCCTGAAGCAATTTTTCATGCCTCGTTGATCTCAACGCGGACGCTAACAAGCTGACCGATCCCAACCGACTCGGCCCGCTGAATGGCGACCTTCACCGGAACCAGGTAGCCGCCATTGCGGGGGAAGAGGGAAGTCTGGTAAGTCGACGCGCCGATGGTGACGGAGGCCGGAATTACGCCCCAGCCGTAGGTAACGCGCGCCGAAACCGCCCGGATCTCCTCGCAAAGCTCCGGCGGAACCGGCACAAAGACGAAAGGTGCCGGCCCACGCCATTCGATGGTCTCGCCGGTGAACTCAAGCGTCATTCGGCGACGGTCATCAGTTCCACCAACTGATCAAAGGCAGCCCCCCAACCGGTTTCAAAACCCATTGCGGCATGTTTCTCCTTGCCTGCAGCGTCGGCATGAAGCAAGGTTGCGGTGTATCGGGTGCCGCTCTCAATCGAGTCGAGCTGGATAATTGCGGTGAAGGGAAAAGCTTCCGGTTCCGGGCTCTTGGGTCGAAAGCCGGGCAGGAAGTCGGTCGTCCAGACGAGTCTCGTGTTTTCCATGACCTCCAGCACGCAACTTTCACCGGGGAATTGATCGCCCTCGGGAGACTGCATCACCGTATAGAAGCGCCCGCCCGGCCAGAGCTCCAAGTCGCACTCGGCGACCGTCCAGGGCTTCGGGCAGAACCACTGCTTCAGCAATTCCGGCTCCGTGAGTGCTCGCCAGACCGCTTCCTTCGGAAGGCTAGTCTCCTTTATCAGCGTCAGGTCGAGGGTCGGATCAAGATTCATTCCCATTTGAATCTAACTTTTACCCCTCTGGCGGAAAAGGGCAGGCGTCGCCGCGAGATCGGGAGTACCTAACCCTATGACCGTCGAAGACAAACTCTGGAACGCCGCGACGCCTCCGGCGGCAAACTTCGATCCGGCCAAAATTCGGCACCTGCCCGAACGGGTCCGGGCCTTTCTTTGTCACGCCATCGCCGAAGGCACGCCGCTTGCCACCTCGATTCGCTTTAGGATGTCCGGGGAGATCAAAGTCAAAGGCTGGTTGCCTTTCCACGCGACCCAGGTCCTCACCTACGGTGCGGGATTCATCTGGCGGGCAAAGGCGCATATGGGTGTGATATCGATGAGCGGTTTTGATCAACTGGTGGAAGGTCAGGGCCAAATGGACTGGAAACTTTTCGGATTGATTCCGTTCATTTCCGTCGACGGGGAAGACATCACCCGGGCCGCCGAGGGCAGGATGGCCGTGGAGTGCATGTGGATTCCGGGTTTCCTGGCTTCGCCGGCCGTGACCTGGACGGAGGACGGGTCCAAAATCACGGCGCATTTCCCGCTGGGTGGGTCGGCGGCGAGCGTAACCCTCGAATTGCTGCCGACCGGTCAGCCGACAAGTTGCTTGATCATGCGGTGGGGCAGCGTCAACAAGGAGAGTTTCCGCTATATGCCGTTCGGAGGCACCATCGAAGAAGAAGCGACTTTCGGCGGTTTTACGATTCCTTCCAAGCTCTCGGTAGGCTGGAACTTTGGCAACGAGAAGTACGCGGAGGGCGAGTTCTTTCGCTGCCGGGTAGAAGGAGCGGAGTTCCGATGATTCAATTGTTAATTGCCGTCGTTCTGTGCCTTGGTGTGGGTGGGATCGGTGGCGTGATGACCGCGAAGTCGGTTCGCGGTTGGTACCTAACCTTGCGCAAGCCGAGCTGGAATCCTCCGAGCTGGCTCTTTGGCCCGGTCTGGACGACGCTGTACGTCATGATGGGCGTTTCGGCTTGGCTTGTTTGGCGCGAAGGTGCTTTCGTTGGGTGGTCCGCCACCGCATTCGTCGTCCAGTTAGCGCTAAACGGACTCTGGTCGTATTTGTTTTTCTACCGCCATCGGCCGGACCTCGCTTTCATCGAGATCATTGCCTTGTGGGCGTCGATCCTGGCGACGATCTTGCTGTTTCATCGGGTCAGCGCGATGGCATCCTATCTCCTTTGGCCGTACCTCGCCTGGGTTTCGTTTGCCAGCTATCTGAACTTCACGATCTGGCGGCTGAACCCTCGCCGTGTCTAGTCATCCGGCTCGCCTTCCGGATCGACATGGATGACGACTTCGGCCGGAGCGAGGTTCACCGCGATGCTCTTCTCCAGGCGATCCGCGATGTCGTGAGCCTGAACAACCGACCACTCCCGCGGGACGACAACGTGCACATCGACATAGTGAAGCGCGCCGGAGTGCCGCGTACGGAGCCGGTGGTAGGAAATCACGCCCGGCTCGCTGTTAAGAATTTCCTGGATGACGGCCAGCTCGTCGTCGGTAATCCGCTTGTCGATGAGCTGATCAACTGCCTCTCGGCACATCTTGAAGGCGCCCCAGCCCAACCAAAGACCAAACGCTATCGCCAAGACACTGTCGGCGCGGTCCCAACCGGTGACCTTCGATATTCCAAGGGCGATCAGAACGCCAAGGCTGGTCCAAAAGTCGAGCAGGAGGTGCTGACCGTTGGCCTGAAGCGCCATCGAATTGGTGCTTCGCCCGATTTTCTGCACGTAAAGGGCGACGCCCAGGCTCGTGATCGAGCTAAGGGCCATCACCCAAATTCCGAGCTCGATGTGCTGAACTTCCGCCGGCTGCCACAGCCGCACCACGCCCTCTTTTACGATGTAAAACACGATGAGGAGGAGGAGAATAGACTCGGCAAGGCCGGTTAGACTTTCGATCTTGCCGTGGCCATAGGGGTGCTCCTGGTCGGGTGGCTGCGCCGCGGCGCGGATACTGAAGAAGGCCAGAACACTGCTGAAGATGTCGGTGGCCGAATGCGCTGCCTCGGAAAAGAGGCTCACGGAACCCGTAGCGTACGCCGCAATTAGTTTAACTACGGTTGCGACAACGTTGTAAACAACACTGAGGGTGGCGGCACCGGTTCGGAGACGATCGAGTCGAGTGCTTACGTTCATGCGAGCCGACCCATCCTGGAACTTGGATTGTACATGAACGGGCGTCATACTCTAGGCATGACTTCGATGGCCTCTACGCACCCCCACCGCGTTCCGCTTGCCGAAAGCGACCCGGTCATATCCGCCCTGATCCGCCAAGAAGAGGACCGGCAAGAGCGAAACCTGGAGCTGATCGCCAGCGAAAACATTGCCAGCACGGCCGTTCGGGAAGCGATGTCGAGCGTGCTCACCGACAAGTACGCGGAGGGCTACCCGGGTGCGCGGTATTACGGCGGGTGTGAAGTCGTTGACGAAGTCGAGAACCTCGCGCGGGACCGGGCAAAGCAACTTTTTGGAGCCGCGTATGCTAACGTCCAGCCACATAGTGGATCACAGGCGAACACCGCCGTTTACTTCACCTTCCTGAAGCCCGGCGACAGTGTCATGGGTATGGATCTTTCGCACGGCGGTCACCTCACCCACGGTTCGCCGGTGAACTTTAGCGGAAAGCTTTATAACTTCACCGCCTATGGCATCGACCCCAAGACGGAGCTTTTGGACTACGACGTGATCGCCGAGCAGGCGAAGCAAGTCCGGCCAAAGATGATCACCGTCGGGGCGTCGGCATATTCGCGGCCGATCGATTTCAAGATTTTCCGTGAAATTGCCGATTCGGTTGGCGCGTTTTTGTTTGCGGATATCGCCCATCCCGCCGGCCTCATCGCGGCGGGTCACCTTCCTTCGCCGATTCCACACGCGCACGTGGTGACGAGCACGACCCACAAAACGCTGCGCGGCCCGCGCGGGGGAATCATCCTGATGGGCCAGGACTTCGAAAATCCGTTCGGTATCGTTGCGCCGAAGTCGGGCCGGACCAAGATGATGAGCGAACTGTTGGATGCGATGGTGATTCCCGGCATTCAAGGTGGCGCGTTGATGCATGTGGTCGCCGCAAAGGCAATCGGGTTTGGCGAGAACCTCCGACCGGAGTTTCGTGAGTACACGGCCCAGGTCATCCGGAATGCTCGAGCGCTGGCCGGGGCCCTAATGGATCGCGGCTATCACATCATTTCGAACGGCACTGACAATCACCTGATGCTAGTGGACCTTCGCGGCAAGGGCGCGACCGGCAAGGCCGCGCAGCAGGCGCTCGATTTGGCTTCGATCACCTGTAACAAGAACGCGGTTCCGTTCGACAACAAGTCGCCGTTGATCACTTCCGGGATTCGGCTTGGAACTCCGGCAATCACGACTCGCGGCATGAAAGAAGCCGAGATGGTTCAGGTAGCCGAGCTGATCGACCGGGTAATTCTGGACATCGACAACCCGACGAACCTCGCGGAAGTTCGGGCCGACGTTGCCGCCCTCTGCGGTCGATTCAACATTCACCACTTCGCCTAGTTCCATGACCTACACAGAAGCTTTAGCCTACATTTCTGGATTAGAAACGCGCGGTTGGCGGCTCGGGCTGGATCGCATGGCGGCGTTTGTCCGCTCGGCGGGCCTTGAGTCGGCGATTGGCGGGCCGAACCGAAAGTTCGTGCATATTGCGGGCACCAACGGGAAGGGTTCTACGACGGCCTTCGCCGAAGCCATGCTGCGAGCCGCTGGCTATCGGACCGGTGCTTTCTTTAGCCCGTTTGTGGTCGACATCCGGGAGAGAGTGCAGTTTGGCGGCGAACTCATTTCGCGGGAAGACCTCGCGGCGGTGACCGCCGAGCTTCAACCAATCGCCGAAGCGTTCACCGAGACCGAATTCGGTGGAATCTCGGAGTTTGAGTTCAAGACGGCGGTCGGATTCCAATATTGGGAGAAGATGCAAGCCGAATGGGTCGCGCTGGAAGTTGGCCTTGGCGGAAGACTAGACTCGACGAACGTCGTTCAGCCGGCAGCAACCATCATCGTCAGCATCGGCCTGGACCACACCCACATTCTGGGCGACACGATCGAGAAGATCGCCGCCGAGAAGGCCGGAATCATCAAGCCGGGGATTCCCGTCATCGTGGGCGTGATGTCGCCGTCGGCACGCGACGTAATTCTTGAGATTGCCCGCGAACGCGGTGCGCCCGCATTCTGCTTCGGTGAGGAAATACGGCTCAACGACGGTGCTCTTGAATGCCCGTGGGGAACGGTCGCGGGCCTTCGGCCATCGTTGCCCGGTGTGCATCAGCCCCACAATGCGGCCCTCGCGGCGGCCGCGCTGATGTCTGCCGGAGTAAACGACCTCCGGGCCATAAGGGCTGGCGCAGAAACGGCTTGGTTGCCGGGCCGGTTCCATCGAGTTGAGTTCGAAGGTCGTACGATCATCCTGGACGGCGCGCACAACCCGGATGCGGCAAGCGCATTGGCCGAAACTCTTCGACGGGAGTTCTCACCCGAGACTCGGTTCCACCTGATCACGAACATGCTGACCGGACACGACGTTCCCGCTTTCTATCAACCGCTAACGGAGCAGATTGAAAACGCGACGGTCGTGCCCATCGATTTCTTTCGGGCGCGGTCGCCGGAAGATGTCGCACAGGAGCTTGTTCAGCTAGGAATTGCGGCGCAAGCTCAAACGGACATTCTAGCCGCCATTCTCGCTACCCGAAAAGAGCTTCCGGTTTTGGTAACCGGAAGCAACTATCTCGTCGGCGCGGTGCTCCTCGCGCTCGGCTAGTCTGCCTTTGCTCTTGCGTTCTGCTCGGCGGTTCCGGCAGCGCGAAGGTCATCGGCGAAGGAGCCCTTCTTGGAGACGTAGATCGCTCCGGCAAGCAACCCAACACTGATGAGCGTGATGGCGACCGTTCCGGCAATCGGAATCGGCGTGATGACCACACCGGCAATGAGCAGGGCGACGAGGTTCATGACCTTGATGAGCGGGTTGAGAGCCGGGCCGGCGGTGTCCTTAAACGGATCCCCAACGGTATCGCAAACGACCGAGGCCTTGTGGTTCTCGGAGCCCTTGCCGTTGAAAGCGCCATCTTCGATCAGCTTTTTCGCGTTGTCCCACATGCCGCCCGAGTTCGATAGCAGCACGGCCATTAGCTGGCCCGACAGAATCGCACCGGCGAGGAAGCCGCCCAACGCCTGCGCGCCGGTGAGGTTGTACATGACGCCATTGATCTCCGTCGGGGCCTTTCCGATTCCGAAACCGAAGCCAACCGCAACCGGAAGGGCGATGGCGAGAATTCCGGGGCCAAGCAATTCTTTCTGCGCGGAGGCGGTTACGATCGCAACGCAGCGAGCATAGTCCGGCTTCACGTCACCGGTCATGATGCCCGGGTTTTCGCGGAATTGGCGGCGAACCTCTGCGATGAGCTGGAAGGAAGATCGTCCAACCGCGTTGATTGCAAAGGCGGAGAACAGGAACGGAGCCGCGCCGCCGATGAGCATTCCGAGGAAGATCTCCGGAACGTCCAGCTTCAGACCGATATTGGCGAGCATCGCCTCATTCCGGTAAGAGTTGAACAAGGCGATCGCGGCGACAACCGCAGTGGCGATGGCAAATCCCTTGGTCAGGGCTTTGGTCGTGTTTCCAGCGGCGTCCAACCGGGAAACGGCTCGCGAACCGTGCGACTTGTCGTCGCCGGCCTCGGCCATTTCGAAAACGCCCTGCGCGTTGTCCGAGATCGGGCCGAAGGTGTCCATCGCAAGCACGTAACCCGTCGTTGAGAGAAGTCCGAGTCCGACCATTGCAATGCCGAAGAGACCCAGCTCGTAGCCACCAAAAGCTTCGGCGGGGAAGATAAAGAGCGGGCAGAGAAGGGCCGCCACCAACGTGAAGACCATCATCGCGCTCGATTCCGCGCCGTAGGCGAAGCCCTGGATGATCATCGGAGCCGCACCGGCATCCGAAACGCCCGCGACCTCTTGCACCGGTCGCTTGTGCGTGGATACGTAGTACTCGGTCAGCTTCTCAATCACCAGTGCAAGGACCAAACCAACCGCGAACGCCAGCAAGAACGCCCACCAAGGCGCGGTCGTGGTCTTGGCTACCATCAGGTCGATGGTTTCCTGCGGTGGGAAGGAGGATGCGCCCGGAGTGGACTGCAACTTCTTCATATCGTCGACCGACATCTTGAAGTAAGCCAGGTTCAGCGGTCGAACCTGCTGCGGTCGATCGACCGCGTCGGGCAGAGCGATCGCGATCTTGCCCGTCGGTCCGACGAACACGTCGATCGGTAGTTCCGAGATCTCCTCGATCTTCGCCGTGAAGCCCGGTTGCTTAGTCTTCTGCTCGTCGATCGACTTCCGCTGTTTGGTGATCTGCTCGTCAAGAAGCGACTTCTTGGCCGGGCCAATCCACGTCGTCTGATCGTAGTCGAGCGGAGCCACGCCGGGTTGGTTCGACGGCGTTTTCGCCGTGATCCGGACCTTTTTCAAAACGGTTAGGTCAGCGCCCGTGCCCAAAAACGTCTCGGCAATAGTTTGGAATCCGCCGTCCATACTCGCCACCGCGTAGCCAAGGGCAGGGATGCGATCTTTATCGGCTATGGTTGCGCGGGTGTATCCATCGAAGCTTGGCGCACTAGGTAACTGGCCGAGGTTAGCACCGAGGGCCTGCGAAATCGCGGCGTCGTCGAAGCGGCCGTAACCGCGGTCTTTCAGCTCTTTCTGACCCAGCAGATCCTGCGACGTGATGTCGTAGTACTTGATCGCAACCGGCTTGTCTTCGATGATCTGCCGAATCGCGATACTCGGCACGCCCTGAATGACGGCGGGAAGCTTGGTTCGGTCTCCAACCAGATCCTCCGGCGTGACCAGCTTTGCATCCTTACGAAGCTCAGTTGCCTTCGCGGCCACGGCGGCCTTTACGGCGGCAACGTCAACCGGTCGCTTTGCGACATCGTCTCGAAGCTTCTGGATGAACTTGACCTCCGACGCTTCATAAGACTTAACCGATTCCAATCGGTGTGCCTCGATTGGGTTGCCCATTCCACCGAGAAGGAAGAACGCGGCGGCACCGGTGCCGACCAACCCTAGCAATGCCGTAATGTTGAAGCCCTTTCGGATCGGCACGAGCGGGTCGGTGTCCAGGTTGTCGGACCCCTTCACCATGAAGATGCCAATGATGGAGGCCAGGATTCCGATGCCGGCACTAACCATCGCGAAAACGACCAACTTCGCCCAGACTTGCGGGTCGAGGATGTTCGCTGTAGCGGAGGCCAACACGATCGCCGAGATCAACGTCACGGCATAAGATTCAAAAACGTCCGCGGCCATTCCGGCGCAGTCGCCTACGTTATCACCTACGTTATCGGCAATAACCGCCGGGTTTCGCGGGTCATCCTCCGGAATTCCGGCTTCGACCTTTCCAACCAGGTCCGCGCCCACGTCCGCGGCTTTGGTAAAGATTCCGCCGCCCACGCGCATGAAGAGAGCGGCCAGCGAGCCGCCAAAGCCGAATCCAACCAAGTACCGAACCGCATACTCGCCGCCAAAGAGCAGAATCGCACTCGCCCCAACCAGACCGATGCCGACCGTCATAAGGCCAGCAACGGCGCCGCTTCGGAAGGCAATTTCAAGCGAGCGGCGGTAGCTGGTGGTAGCAGCGTGCGCAACGCGCATGTTCGCGTTGACGGCCATGACCATTCCGACGTAACCTGCCGCATAGCTGCCCGCCACGCCGAGAACAAAGCAGAGGCCAACCGCAATTGCAACGCCGATTCCGGCCGAGATATAGAGACCAATTAGCGCGAGGAACAACAGCGCGCCAAACGCGCTCATCACGACTATCTGCTTCCGTAGGTAGGCAAGGGCACCTTCCTTAATGGCGAGCCCGACTTCCTTCATTTCGGTGGAGCCAGCCGAGTTCTTCATGACCGACTGGACCAGGCCGAGCGCGGTGACGATTCCGAGCAGTCCCAGAACCATGGCGACGATTAAGAAGCCTTTATCGGTGCCAGAGAACAGCAATCGAACATTGTCGCCCTCGGCGGCCTGCGCCGAGATGGGGAGGCCCATCAGCAGGAAAAGCGGAGCGAACCACTTAGCCCACGAAGACATCTTTGGGCGCAACGATAATTCGGATGTAGCGGATGGGGTCATGACCAAAATCTTCCCCTGCCGATGCCACGCTTCCGTGCGAGGATGCACTTGGCCGCTTAAACGGACAGAATATGCCGGGCAGTTTACCTGCGTAAGACTAAACCGACACGCCTAACTTCTAACGAACGGAAGGTTGGTTGTCTGCAATCACGCGCATCTCTGCAATTCCGTCGTGAATCGAAAGTTGGGCCTGGAGCATTTCCGCTTTTCGCCGATTGATGCCGGTCAGGAGCACGCACGGAAGCTCATCAAGCATCTGCTTCACCTGGTTTCGGTTGAGCGCCAGCATGTGTTGAAGGGCACCGATAAGGTCCTCCGTTTTGTTCCCTTTACCGACGAGCAGCAGCTCGTAAGACATCTCGTCATCGACGATGGCGTAGGCAGCCGCGAGCTTTTTCTTGGGTCGGTTCTCGTCGTCAACCGCAATCGGAATCTCGTGGTTGCACTCTTCGCAAAGCAGAATTTCCGTCTTTTCGGAGTAGAAGTTGATGCCGTTACAGTAACCACATCGAACCTGCTGGACCGGCAGCGGGAGATTATCCTTGATCGGAATAAGCCGGTTGCACTCAACGCAAGTGAAGTCGTTCTCTGGCCTGTCCACCAACTGGTTGTTGGCTTGGCAATAGCTACAGACGACGTCAAATCGCTGCACTTTCTTAATCTGCCAAGCATGATGGCTTGCGAAGCCACTCATTGCCAGACCCACCAAAAGGAGAACAATCGCAAGTGGGAGCGTTCCGCCGTACTGCCCGCCGTAATAGAAAAGCACGCCCGACAAAATGAGGAGCACGACCCCGCCGATTCCAACGAGAAGTGCTTTCTCGGCGATAATCTCAATCACGTCCGAAACTCTTGGGATCCTTCGCATTGGTTTGCTTCCTGCTCTGCCAGAGATGAGTATAACGTGGCCCGCAAGCTTTGAGAATTGCTCTCAGTCTGGAATAGACGTTGCAGGCACCTTTTTCGCCACCTCGGTCTCGTCTCGGGCTGGGATTACCAATACGGAACCGTCGCCCTGATCAAACGGAGTGAATCGATACTTCTCTCCGAGGTCCTGCAGAATCTCGATCGTCGTGACGCCCGAATAGCTTACGTCGATGGTTTCCTCGGGCAGGCCCGGGGCAATCGTGATGTCGAGGCCACCCTGCGCGGCAATCGCTTTGAGCGCCAGCGCGAGGTTTGCCCCCTTGAATGAAACCGATTGCGGCCGCAGGTAGGCAGGATCTTCCGGCTGCGGTGCCGGGGGTTGCACCCGCGGCGGCACTTTATCTGGAACAGAGATCGGCGTTTGACCTGCCGGAGGGAAGTTCACGGCAACCGGCTGTCCAGGCCCCTTCTTTAAGGCTTCGGCCGGCGGGCGCGTCGCTACCATCGTGAAGTACACGATGGTGAACGAGGCAAACCCGAGCGCCACCAACAGTAAGGCGGCGATTCCCGGCGTGAGGGTCCACATCGGACGGACGTTCGCTTTGGGAGAAAACTTCGGCAACTCCGGGCGACTCTCAATTGCCGGTGCCTTGGCGCGCTTGATGCCTTTGACAAGGGTAATCCTCGCGTCCAGCGCCTCTGCATATTCCGGATACCGTCCGCGGAACTGGTCCTGCGCAATCGCGTTGCCGTCCTCCGCCAACGTCCAGACGAGGTCATCAATCTCGGGAGGAAGCTTTTTCAATCGATTTCCCCTTCATAGACCATCCTAAACCGCTCACGGGCACGATAGAGCCTGGTTTTGGCCGCGTTGACGTTGCAACGCAGGCTGTCCGCAATCTCCTGCAGGCTCAGCTCTTCCCAGTAGAAAAGGATCAAAAGCGCACGGTCGTTCGGCGTTAGCTTCTGGAGCGCCACGTGAATTTTGGGATCGATCGTTTCTGGCGGCTCTGGGGCGACTCTCTCGACCGCTTCGGTCAGCTCGACGTGCTTGTACTTGTGCCGACTTCGTCGCGCTTCCTGAATGCTTCGATTGACGGCGACACGGAACAACCAGGTGCTGAACTTTGATCGGCGGTCGAAGCGGTGCAGATTTTTTAGAACCAGCGTGAAAATTTCTTGAACGGCGTCGGCCGCTTCTTCGGCGTCGAGCAAAATTCCGCGCGAGACGGCAAAGACCTTGTCGTGATAGCGTGCGTAAAGCTGCTCGAAAGCCCCGTGGTCTCCCGCCAAAAACCGCTCGACGAGGACAAGATCTTCGTCGAAACTCGGTCGGTACTTTTCTGGGACGGCGGCGATCAAGGCTGAATCTTGGACGTCGGTCCCGTTGGCCTCGTTACCCGTGGTAGACATCAGTTGCCGGGCTCCTGCGGCGCAACGGGCGTCGAATTTGCGCCGACCGGCTGGGTTCGATCATTGAACTGAGTTTCCATGCGGACCAGGGCAAATGCGTTCACGACGAGCAGCAGCACGGCGATTCCGAGCAGAGGAGCCGCCGTTCGCTTGCCGGCAAGCTTTGCGTAGCCCACCGCGATGATCGCCGATATCGGGCCGATCGCGGGCAAAAGATAGCGGCCCTGGGCCTGGAAGTATTGCTGATTGAACTTCACAAACAACGCAACCACCACGGCCAGGAACACCGCCAGGATCAGGTTCGTCTTTCGGGGTTCTTTGTCTCTCAAGCTATAAAGCCAGCCACCGAATCCGATCACGGCCGATAAGATGAGAATGTAGTACAGCCGATTCTGGTCAGGATCGGCGGACTGCCGACCGCTTTGGGTCAACCAAATGTCCATGTAGCCAAACGTGCCAAAGAACGACCTCGCGGTCCACCAGCCGACCCAATTCATCCAGTAGATCGGCTCTGGGTTCTGGCCAGGCGCCTGCATCGGAATGATCTGTTCGATGAACATCGACTTCTGGGCCGACTTCGTAAACGCATCGGAAAAGGCCTTCATCGCGAGTGGGTCGCCGTACAGCTGTTGGTTTCGAATCCACCAGCCGCCCGCTATCAGCAATGCCACTGCACCCCCGGCAAGAAGCCGGGGCCAAGTTTTCGCCTTAATGCTATAAATCAGGCAGACGAAAAGCGGGACGGCAAGGCCAACCGCCGTCGTTTTGGTTAGAAGTGCCAACCCAAACAATCCACCGATGTGCAGGCAAAGTTGCCATGTGAATTCATGCTTGAGGCCCAGGACGGCCAGCGCCAAAACCCAAGTGCATAGGCAAAGCAGGAGCGGGTCGTTGCTTATCGCGCCGCTCAGCGCGAGATTCATTGGCAGCAACCCGGCAAATGCAGTCGCCGCAAGGGCGGCCGGAATGGAGCCGAAACCCCAAAAGACGAGGAAGAACACGCCGGCAACACCGAAAGTTCCGATCAAAACGTTTAGAGAGCGCACTCGAAGACCGTTGTCTCGGCTCTCGACTTCACTCACCCCGAACACCTTTGCCCACCCGGTTGCCAAAACGTAGTAAGCCGGAGGTTGGTGCGCTTGGTACGTTTCGTAGAGGGTTGGGCTACCGGGCTCGAAAACAGGGAAGCCGCGGCCCTCGTTCAGATGCTGTATGTAATTCGCGTGCTGACGCTCGTCGGGAGCGCCGATGTCTTTCTCCACGCTCGGATTGATCCGCACGATTCCACCGGTGCGGTATGGCGTTTGCGTGGCGTAGGTTGCCGCGAGCACCACATGCAAAAGCAAGATGCCGAGGAGAATCCAGAGGGCGCGTTTGTCAAGCATAAGAAACGGTGGAACTCACCGATACGTCGGCTATTATGAGAACTGACGATCCGGAACGGTGAGATATATGAAACGAACTCTTGGAATTTTTGCTTGTGCGGTGGTCGCAGCTGTTGCCGTTGCGCAAACCGGCTCTACGGTGATTCAGGCCTTTGCCGAGGCCATTTCCAGCGCGAAATCGCTGTCCGCTAATTATACGGTGCAGGCCGTTGGCGGAGTATCGGCGAAGTACAGCGTTTCGCTGGCCAAGCCCAATAAGGTTCGCCTTGAGAGCGCGAACGAACTCATCGTCGCCGATGGCGAAAAAATTACGACCCTTCTAAAATCGGAAGGCAAGTTCTACACCCGCAAGCAGAGCGACGGCGACGCCCGCGCGCTTCTTGCCGGAGAGGGCTTCACCTTCTGGGCCGGCTTCTTCGACGCGAACGCCTACAAATCTCCGGTAAGCCGTGACATAGCGGGCCGAGAGCGAAACGGCGAGACCCTGAGCGGCGGCGAGGCCGTCTACGGCGCAAAGTTTGTGCGCTACTTCGTTAGCCCGCAGGACAAGATCGCCCGTCAGGCAACGGTTGACGTAAACGCGGGTGGCCAAAAGTCTTCGACGGTGATGAATGCGCGAGAAGTTGCGGTTAACCCGGTTCTCACGGACGCCACGTTCACTTTCTCCGCTCCGAAGGGCGCGGTTGAGGTCGCCGAGGCAGAGTGGAACGCCGCCGAGTTCCTAACCGATCTCGACCAAGCAAAGAAGGTCGCCGCAAAGTCGGGCAAGAAAATCTTCGCCGACTTTTTCGCTGAGTGGTGCGGACCGTGCAAGCTTCTCGACAAGGAAGTCTTCACCACCGCCAAGTTCAAGGCCCTTAGCAAGAAGTATGTCTTCCTGAGAATCGACGTGGACCGACAGAAGTCCGTCGCAGAAGCCTATAAGATCGAAGCCATGCCGACCCAGATGGTGCTCGACAAAGACGGTCAGATCCTGAAGTCGACGGTTGGCTACGCCAACCCGAGTGCGTTCTTCCAGTGGCTTGAAGGAACCCCGTAACCCCTTTTAGGGACGGGCGTTAGTCGCGATTTGGCCGTTCTTCGGCCAAGTCGCACCGTTCGGTTAGGTACCCTCGTATTCACTACGGGAAACCCTATGCCCTTGCAGACGACAACCGACGCGGCGGAGTTGCCGAGCCATGATCAAGTGAGTGATCCAGGCATTCGCCATTTCGCAACAAAGCGCTACCGAGATTCTCTCACCAAAGAAGATTGCCTGGAGATGTTCCGGCAGCTTTACCTCGCCCGATACTTCGACGTTCGGCTTATTAAAGAGAAGAAGCGAGGCCGATTGCGAGGCACGCTTTACTCCTCGCACAACCAAGAAGCCATCCTTGTTGGCTCTCTGTTCGGGCTCCGGTCGACCGACTGGATTTCGCCGATCCACCGCGATATGCCGGCGTTCTTCCTAAAGGACGCAAAGTTCCAGTGGGCCGAGCTTGACCGAATGGGTCTGAGCATTCAACAGGTTTGCTCCCAGGTTTGGGGCCGAGTCGATTCTCCCGGCCGAGCCCGCGACAATTGGTCGCATATCGGAAGCAAGGAAAAGCGAATCATACACTCGACTTCGATGCTGGCCGGCACGATTCCGGTCGCGGCAGGCGTGGTCTATGCCGACCGTATGAACGGCGGCGATGCCGTCGTCGTGACGTACAACGGCGAAGGTTCAACTGCTCAGGGCGTCTTCCACGAAGCGGTCAACTTTGCCGCCGTCCATAAGCTCCCGGTCGTGACGATTATTGAGAACAACCAGTGGGCTTACGGTACGCCGGTTCGACTCGGATGTGCGACACCCGATGTTGCCGACCGAGCAAAGGGCTTCGGCATCCCTGGTTACATCGCCGACGGACAGGATGTTTTCGACGTCTACGACAAGGTTATGTCCGCCGTTGAGTTCGCCCGAAGCGGCCAGGGCCCGTCGATTGTCGAGTGCAAAACGTTCCGCGCCTACGGCCACGGTGACCACGACGACGATCGTGCCAATAAGTATCGCGACCCAGCCGAGATTGAGCATGGCAGACTGCGGGACCCGATCGCGGTTTGCCGCCAGTCGCTTCTTGATCTCGGCTACATCTCCGCAGAAGAGGCGGAGAAGTTCATCGCCGAAGGGAAGAACGCAGCAGAGGCCACGAACGAAGATTTCCCGCCGGAAGTCGTGGATTACCTAAACTCCGGCATCGAGTTTGCCCTCGCATCGCCTCAGCCCGAGGCAGAAGAAGGCGGCATGTGGGTCTTCAAGGAGTCCAAATAATGGCTGCCATCGCATCGGCTCCGGTTCAAACCAAGAAGAACTATCTAACTGCCCTCAAGGAAGCGATCTCCGAGGAGATGGCGGGGAACGGCGACATGGTCTGCCTTGGCGAGGATATTGGCCAGCTTGGCGGCGCGTTTGGCGTGACCGAAGGTCTGCAAGATTCCTTTGGCACCCAGCGGGTCATCGACATGCCGATTGCCGAAGCCGCGATCATCGGCGCCAGCGTTGGCCTAGCGCTGAACGGCAAGACCGTGATGGCCGAGATGCAGTTCATCGACTTCATCACTTGCGGCTTCGACCAGATCGTCAACATGATGGCGACCTACCACTACCGCACCGCCGGGGAAGTCAATCTTCCGGTCGTGGTGCGTGGTCCGGCCGGTGCCTATGGCGGCGGCGCGCTTTACCACTCTCAGATGAACGAGGCTTGGTTCTGCAATTCGCCCGGCCTTCGGGTGGTCTGTCCAAGTACGCCGTACGACGCGAAAGGACTGCTGAAGGCGGCACTCCGCGATGGCAACCCTTGCATCTTCTTCGAGATTAAGGAGCTTTATCGTCGAAGCGAGATCGCCGAAATCCTGCCGGAAGACGACTACATCGTTCCGCTTGGCAAAGCGGCAGTTCGCCGAGAGGGAACCGACGTCACCCTCGTCAGCTATGGCCAAAACGTTTACCACTGCCTTCAGGCGGCAACCGAACTCGAAAAGCTCGGCGTAAGCGCGGAAGTCATCGACATTCGAAGTCTCGTTCCGCTGGACGAGGAAACGATCTTTGCTTCGTTGGCTAAAACGAATCGAATCATCGTGGTGAACGAGGCTCCGATGACCTGCGGCTTTGCTGGCGAAATCGTTTCTCGAGTCACGACCAAGGCGTTTGACCTGCTCGATGCGCCACCGGTGCGAATCACGCGACTCGACACGCCGGTTCCGTGGGTGAAGCCTCTGGAGCTGTTCGTGTTGCCGTCGGTGGAGCGAATCGTTCAGTCGGCGTTGCAAACGGTTCGGTACTGACCGAAAGGCCCGCTGCCGAACCTCGCGACCTTCTTGATCCCGTCGGGTGAATGATGGAAGTCTCGCGAAAGAAAGTGGTTCGGCAAGAAGACCGCCAGTGGCTGATGCTACCGGCGGTTATCTCTTTGTTTTTCTTCTTTTTTGGGGTTGCGGCGTTGATCGTGGATCCGTTTGAGCGGGCCGATCCGCGGGGAATGTCGATGAATATTCCCCTCATCGGGCTTGCTTCTCTGATCGTCGCTCTAACGTTAGCCGTCGCGCTGGCGCAACCGCTCCTCGTGCGATTGGGCTTCTTCCCGGGACCAAGAACCGAGACGTTTCAGGTGGATCCCAATTCGAGACTTCGTCCAATTTTTGTCCTGGCCGAAGCCGTCCGACCGGCGCGCGCTCGCGTCGTCGGCGTTTTTGTCATCGCGACTGCCGCAGCTCTCCTCTTCCTTCCGCTACCAGACGAGCCCGTTTCTCGGCTCGTGCTGGCAACTATCACGGGTGGGCTTATCTGGATAGGTTGCGTAAACGCTCGGGCATCCTGGGCCCGGGGCAGAGTATTGGTCGAGTTCAACTCAACGGGCATCCGGATTGATAAGGAGTTCTCGCAGCAGGAAATCCCGTGGGAAGGCGTGGAGCGCGTCAGCGTTTGGTCTGCCGGAGGTCTCACCGATGCTCCAGTGCAAAGGTTTTTGATTCACAAGCGCGGCAGATCACAGCCGTTAAGCATCAACATTTCGGCCGCGACTGACGAAGACCGGGCTCGGCTGCGAGAAGAGCTGTTGGCTCGGGGAAGATTGGTGGGCGGTGAGGGATTCGAACCCCCAACCCTCTCGGTGTAAACGAGATGCTCTACCGTTGAGCTAACCGCCCGAACCTTAACGAAATTATATCTCCAAGCGGGGCCGGACCGTTGTACACTAGGGTTGAGCTCAGGATGAAGCGAACACTAGAATGCCTAGTGCTATGGATAGCACTCATTGTTACGGCGTTTGGGCAGGTCCGACCGGCGGAACTAGCCTACACGGACCGTGGCGTCTCGAAGACGGAAACCGTGCGCGGCTACCGCCTTGGTGACGAGCTCTTCCTGCCGGTTGAGCGTCTCCCCCAAGTTGGGTGGACCGGGTCCGTCCAGGCCGACCGCATCGTGGTTGAGGCAGAAGGCAAGCGCTTTTCTCTCCCTTTTCGGGTCTTCGCCGGCAGCCAGTCCGTACCCATAAGCCAGGCCCTGCGCGAACTTGGCGCGGCCGGTGCGTGGGACGAACGCGGCATGTCCTTCCGGGTTTTGGCCGAAATTTCTCGGGTACGGATCGAAAATGGCTCGCTCCAGATCGAGTCCGCACTGACTTTCCAATCCAAGATTTCGCGATTGCCAACCGGCGCGACCGCCGAGCTTTCCGGCGTTAAACTGTCTGCCGCCGCCCAGCGAAGTCTGCCGAGCGATGTCACTGCCACTACCGTTCGCCCCGGAGTGGTCCGGTTGAGTTTCCCCGGCCGGTCTTTGGCCAAGTCTCCTTTAGTTGCCGTCTCCGGACGCGAATTCAGTTTTGGCCTCGATACGATCGCCGTGCCACCCACGCCGCCGACTGTTGTCGAGACCCCGAAGCCAGAACCGGTTCAAGAGTTGCCACCAGAAGTGATCGCTCCCGGTGTCGGACAAGAGAATCCGCCCGAACTTGGGAACGAAGCCACCGGAGAGCTTGCGTTGCGGCTCGTCATTGAAGGCCCGTTGGCTTCATTATTCAGCCTGAAGAACGCCAACGGCACGACGCCAAAGGTCAAGATCGAAGCTTCCGACCCAGGCCAGATTCAACTTCGGTTGTATCAGGTTCAGGCGAGTGTTCCGGCCGGTACCGATTTGCATTCGGCGGCGGTCACCGCCGTCACCGCCGCCATCGAGGGCGAAGACACGATTCTCACCTTCTCACTCGCGCGGCCCTGCGGGGTCGAGGTTTGGAGCGACGGCGACGGCGTCCAAATTCAGATTTTACGGCCGGACGTCGGCGACGGAAAACTAGCCGGCAAGGTCGTTGTGATTGACCCAGGACACGGCGACCGGGACAGCGGGGCGCACTCTGCGGGAGTATCGGAAAAGAACCTGACTTTGGCCATCGGCAAGAAATTAAGCCGTCAACTTGCCGCTCAAGGCGCCACTGTCATCATGACGCGAAAGACGGACGTATTCATCTCGCTGACGGAGCGCTCAGCCATCGCCAACCGGAACAAGGCGGACTTCTTCCTCTCCGTTCACATCAACTCATCGGCTAAGCCTGGCACGTCAGGAAGCATAACTTTCTACCATGGTCCTAGCGCCGTGAAGCAGTTGCTCGCACAATGTATCCAGCGGGAAATCGCGGCAGTGTCGGGACTGCCGAACATTGGTGCCTGGAGCGACAAACGGATCTATCGATCCGGGTTCGCCGTGCTCCGAAACACGAAGATGCCGGGCGTGCTACTCGAACTTGGGTTCCTCAATCATCCCGTCGATCGGGCAAGAATGGTTACCGAAAATTTTCAGGATGCGGTCGCGAAGGCCGTGGTTAAAGGACTAAGGGTGTTTCTAGGCGATGCCAAATCAAGCAAATAAAGCGCCAACGCGCGCCGGAGTTTTCCTCATTCTTTGCGTCGCGGCCCTCGGACTGGGCGCGCTAACGTTCTACGTACAAAGCACGCCGGAGGCAAAGCGTGTGCCCGAGCCGCTTCGCCGCACCGAGGTCGCCAAGGTGGCACCCCCCGCCCAGAAGGAAAAGCCAAGCAAAACGGTCAAAGTGTTCCTGCCGGAATCCTTCGGCGAGAAGGTTGCCTTTGGCCAAGATGCGGTGGAAGTCCCGGCGGGAATCAAGCCTGAAACGTTTGTTGTAAATCAGACGTTCGAGAAGTTCGGCCTTGATGGCGGGAAAGCTCTCGGCACCGAGCTAAAGGGAAGCATCCTCGCAATCGACTGCAATCGACGGCTGGAAGAAGGCGTCGGCAGCATGCAGGAAGAGTCGATTATTGCAGCTCTCCAAATTGGCCTCGGCCAATTCAAAGGCATCAAAGGTTTCAACTTGTACGTTGAAGGTCGGCAAGTGGAAAGCCTTGGTCACTTCGAGCTTGGCAACCCAACGCCTACGAAGTCGGTCGGCGAGAACTAAGCGGGTTTCTTTCGGGACGCAACGATTGCGTCCCAGCTTCGGCAGATGAGCCAGCCTGAGAACGCCCCGCACATCCACCCAAGCAAGACTTGGTGCGGGTAGTGCACGCCGTTGTAGCTGCGCGAGAGGCCCGTCAGGATGGCGAAAAGAATCCACGGCGCGCCCCACCAGCGCAGTTGGTAGACAACAACAAACGCGATGGCGGCCATGTTCGCGCTGTGCGCGCTCGCCGTTCCAGCGCTATCAGACCAACCCGCGCGCAGCAAAACCCCGGACAGCTCTTGAAAAGGCCGGGCTTCGGGAATCCAATACTTAAACAGATCGGTGATGCCGTTCGCCAGGGGAAATGCCACCATCCCTTGTACGGCAACGCGCGCGCCGGCACCTTTGCGAACGAGCAAGACGACGACCAGCACCACGGCGACCACTTTGAACCACGGATAGTTCGTTGCCTCGCTGAAGAATCGCATCAGCGGAGCCAGCGCCTCAGGTCCGTTGTTAATCGTCCGGAATAGACCGGTGTCGTATGGCTCCACAATAAGAGTCTATCCGCCGAAGGTGCGGTTCTCAAACAATGAACGCGTTAAGCCGATGGTGCGCCCGAAGACTCTGGTGGGTCATGCTTTGGGTCATGCGCCGTCCAGGCGTCCGCCGTTTGCGCCATGCCGAGTTCAGCTGGATCTCTGACGAGGCCCGCGTAAAGTTCCGCACCCGGGTAGCAAAGCAGGATGGCTTTGCCCGCCGCTATGGTTTACGAGTTCTGCAGATAGCCCTTACGCTCATGTTCCTCTCCATGATGTTCACGGTGACCTACTTCACGGTGCTGGCGATGATCGAGTCCGGGCTACTGTCAAGCCCCGAAAAGTGAAGCTAGGCGATTGGCAAAGTCGAGGTGTGCTTGTTGTTGCCAAACACAAAGCTGGTCCGGATTTGCTGAACGCCCTTAACCTTGGATAGCTTTTCCCGAATGAATACTTCGTAAGCGCGCATGTCTCGCACGACGACTTTCAGTAGAAAGTCGAAGTCGCCGCTCACGTGGTAGCACTCCAAAATCTCGGGGATGTCCAGGATCGCGCGGCGGAAGCGCTCGATCGGCTGCTCCTGGTGAAGCGAGAGCGTGATCTGCACCCAGGCCGTGATCTTGAACCCAAGCCGGTCGGCATCCAACTGCGCGAAGTATCCTTTAATGAGTCCGGCCTTCTCAAGCGTGCGAACGCGTTGCAGCACCGAAGGCGGCGAAAGCTGGACCTCTTTCGCAAGGTCGGCGTTGGTAATTCTTCCATTCGCCTGCAAAATCGAAAGAATCTGAAGGTCAACCTCGTCAAGATGCGTTTTCACCGCCCCATTTTATTCGTTTGTTTTGCGAAAGCCCGAAGGCTTTCCAATTGTTAGGCAAAATGCTCTCCCCTATTCCGTTTGATTGGTTTTCGATGTGGGCGATCATCGATGAGTTAGAGCCGATGCTCCCCGCACGCATCCAGCAGGTTCGGCAGCCGACCGCCAACACGCTCACGCTCGAGCTGTACTCTGGAGACGCCAAAACGCTTTTGATCTCGGCGGACCCGCGTTTCTGCCGCATGCACTTCATCCCACGAGCGTTAAAGTCGGCCGAACCTGTCTCCGGGTTCCTCTCCACGCTGCGGCATCACCTGCTTGGGGCAACCTGCGTCAGCCTCGTTCGGCGCGAGGGCGACCGTTGGTTACGCCTCAATTTGGAATCTGCGGAAGGCCCCTTTGCGCTCGTGATCGAGCTCATGGGCAAGCACAGCAACTTGATTCTCGTGGGAACCGGCGGTCGCGTGATCGAATCCATCCGGCACGTCTCTATCGATCAAAGCAAGCGCCCGGTGCATCCGGGGTCGGTTTACACTCTTCCGTCCGTGCTGGGTCGTGGCGCGTCGCCGTTTCTGGCGCGGCTTTCGCTACCGGAAGGCAGGGTAAAGCCCGAACCCGTTTTGGTCCCCGGGTACGGGGCTTATCCCCTTTCGGTTTCCAGCCTCGGCTACGAGGAGGTAAGGCAGCCGTCGCTTAGTATCGCGCTGGATAAGTTCTACTCCGTTGCCGAACGGAATGCTGATATCGATGCCCGTCGGGCTCGACTATTGCAAATCGCAGATCGCCAACTGGCCGCGAAAGAGCATGCGCTTTCGGAAGTGAAAGAGGCAGAGCAAATGGGGTTGCAGGCTTCCGAGTGGCAGATGGTCGGCGAGCTGATCTTGGCCTACGGCCCGACCGTGCCAGCCGGTCGTGCCATGCTCGATGTCTTCGACTACGAAGGCAATCCGCGGCAACTTGAAGTAGACCCAGAACTTGGCTTCGTGGCGAATGCCGAGCAATGGTTCAACCGGGCAAAGCGAGCCCGTCGTCGGGCTAGCCACGTCAACGATCAGCGAACCCGGCTCGCAGCCGCGTTCCGCGACTTAACAGACTTTCGGGCACGGGTGGTGTTGGCCAAGACAAAAGAAGACTTGGACGGGCTACATGATGAAGCCGTTCGGCGACGCTGGCTGACGATTCCGGGGGTAGCGACGGCTCGGCCTGAAGAGCGTCCCTTCGAGGGCCATCGCATCCGGGAGATGCTGGGACCCGGCGGGGTCACGGTCCTCGTCGGCGAGAACAGCACGTCCAACGACTACCTTACGATGCGAGTCGCGAAGCCGAACGACTATTGGCTGCACGTGCGGGGGTCCACCTCTGCACATGTGGTGATTCGAACGCAGAATCGACCGGACCGCATCCAGCGGGAGCACCTGGAGTTCGCTGCCCGTCTGGCCGTGCAGAACTCCGGCCAAAAGCACGCCAAATATGTCCCCGTCGACTACACCCTCAAGAAGTACGTCCGGAAGCCGCGTGGCGCCCCCGCCGGAACGGTCTCGTACACCCACGAGAAGACCCTGCACATCGACGTGACCTAGCGTCCGCGAAGCGCAAAGTCGATTTCGCGCAATGAGATCGCTGTGCCGTCGAACTTCTGGACGTAAAACGCACCGGCGGCGTTGCCGGCCCACTGGCCGACCCGCGCTGCAACCACGTTCCATCCGTTCTCGGCCAAGAGTTTGGAAAGCCGGAACGGCATTCCACGACCCCGCGGCGCGCGAACCTCAAGAATTCCCGGAACGCCCTCGTGATAGGTGTACTTGAAGATTCTTTGCATCCGGTCTGGGTCTTTTCCTTTTTTCTGCAGAAGGATCCGAGCGTTCTGCACATCGGCTAGGGTCTCGTGCACGGCTTTCGTGAGCTCGGCCGCCGTCGCGTTTGGAATCGGACGTCCGCTGAACATCAGCGTAAAGGTGTCGAGCGCGACCGGCGGGGAAGCGGCGGTCGTGCACGCACGGATCCCAATCAGGCTCAAATCGTAGGCGTAGAAGATGGCCAACAGCCGGCTAAGGAGCCCTGGCGAGTCGAGGGCACAAACCGTGACCTCGGTTGCGCTTAGGTCGTTGCGATGCTCAAAGTCGACCGTCGGGGTACCGCGCTGGGCTTGCTCCACGAAGTGCATGTGGAGACGCACCGTGTCGTGCGGCGTGCTCGTGATGTAGTAAACCGGCAGCTCGCTTACGAACGCCTGAACGGCTTCTTCGTTCTCGGCGTTCTTGCTAAGCCGCTTGAGGAGAGCCCGGCGATACTGCGCCGGATCGGGTGCGTCCACCTGTCCGGCTTCCAACAGTCCGATCGTCTGTTGGTAGAGCTGCTTTTGGAACGTCGCCTGCGCGGGGGTCCACATTCCGGGGGTCACTGAGCTGATGTCGGCATAGGTGAGGACAGTCAGCATCGCCAGCCGATTCGGATCTTGCACAATGTCGGCAAAGTCGCTGATGGTCTGCGGGTTTTGGATATCACGGATGCGGATGAACCGGGCCATCGTCAGATGCTCTTTCACTAGCCAGACCACTTGGTCGATCAGGCTTGCCTCAAGGTTCCAACTCTCGCAGATGTGCCTGGCCATCTCGGCACCGACCTCCGAGTGCTCGCGCGAGCGATCAATCTTCCCGATGTCGTGGAAGATCGTCGCGAGATACAGCACCTGCCGGTCCTGGATCGAGTCCTTCACGTCGTAAAGAAAGGTGCCCGGGGTCAAGCCGTCGATGTGACGAATCACCTGCATGGTGTGCTCGAAAACCGTGTATTGGTGCACGGCGTCGGATGGCAGCAGGGAACGGGTCGCGGTGAGCTCCGGCAACACCACATCGAGAATTCCTGAACGGTCCAACGCCCGGATGGTTTTTTCTCCGGTCGCCAAAGCATAGGCAACGGACGCGCCCTTGGTAGTGACAGCCACGTTGGGAGCTTCCCGAGGAATCCGCAGGCCGAGTGAAGTGGCGGTGCTAATCCCTACGCTGACCTCGCCCGAGTCGGTCCCGGGTCGAATGCGCAACTCGCCGTGATAGCTGCTAACGCCGTCGCTTAGGGGGAATTGCGCACCTGCCAAATCATCGGAGAGGGACTCATACTCCTGCCGGATTTGGCAGGACGCCTCGTAAAACCGCGCCATGATGGCGTCCGGAGTCTTTTGGTAAAGTTCCGCCAAACGATCCTGCCGCGGTCGAGAGAGAAGGTCCTGGCGTCGCTCGGCAGTCGCCTGCAGGACGTTCCGCAATTCTAGGAGGCTCTCATAGGCGTCGTCCTCGGCGATGCTCCCTAAGCCGGCCGCGTGCCGAATCCAGTTCCGGGCGTGCCGATTCCGCAGTCCGCCCGCACCCTCTTTCAGGTGCGGCTCGACAACCAGCGGCGTGGAGTGAAACTTTCGGTCCGCCTCTTTACGTTCGTCCATTTTGGCGAGGATGAATTCGCCCGGCGCTAGCGTCCGGTCTAGCTCTCTTCGAAGCTCCTCAGCAAGATCGGGTGGGCCGGCCAAGAGACGCATATCCAGCAGTCCGGTTCTCGTTTTCGAGTCGAGGCCCGGGCAATCACCTACCAGCCGGTAGGCGTAGCCGATTTCCAGCTTCATCACGCCCGAGAAGGTCTGGTAAAGATCGCGAAAGAAGGCCCGAACGAGGTCGTCTTCGAGCGGGTCCGCCGATTCGGCGGGGACGATGGTGATGTCAAGGTCGGAGTAGGGTGCGAGTTCCCGACGACCGTAGCCTCCGGTGGCAATGACCGCAAACGGCGGTTGGCCGGCTGCCTCCAACAGGAAACGAACGACGCCGTCGGCCCATTTCGTGTACTTTCGGCACCAGGCGAAACCAGACGGGTTCAACATCAGCTCGTCGATAAGCTGCATCCGTTCGGCCGCCGCCTCGGCGAGCCATGCTTCGCGTTCGGGCATCATCGAGATAGATAGTAGACCGGCTCGTCTTGTAAAAGTCGGCCGAGGTGGCTTTCCAGCCGCTCATTGGCCACCACGGACAATGCCGTACCAATCAACGCGAGTCCAAAGCCACCAAGAAGCCAGATTCGGGAAAAGCGGTGCACGAGCTGACCGAACACTTTTGGCGTTGGAACCCGGTAGACCACGGCGTAAAGCGGCGCAATCAAACAGATCACCGAGGCCACGATCGTTAGCAATCCCGCGAAAAATCTAGGGTTGCCGATTGTTTCGGAAGCCACGTCCATCGGTGCCAAGAGGGCCACTCCCGGAGTCGAAATCCCGAACAGAATCACGCTCACGAGGCCAAGAGAAACAACGGCGGCGAAGCCGCACGTGAAGGCAAACAACGGACCCAGATCCGCGTCGTCGGTTCTACGGATCTTGTCCGGACTAACGCCAAGAAACATCACCGCCAAAGCGAGGACGGCAGAAACGATAAAATTTCGGCTCGTCAGCCATGCCGATCCGCTCGCTGCCAAGGCGACGACGGCCAGCCAAGCGGGAGCAAAAGATGCTTTCGGAGGCCCCAATCGAGTTCTTAGTAACTGCGCGAGAAGGAGAATGCCCCCATTAAGTGCGGCAAACACCATTACGGCCGGCAGAATCGAAACCGCAACCGCGGCCACGGCCAGAGCTGCAAACTGCCCTTCTGTCTCTTCCTCGGTCAGCAGAGTTGTCCAGCCGTCCGTAGTCCTGAAAATGCGAAACGCCTCGTTTGCCAGGTCCGGCCGCTTTGTTTGCAAAAATCCGTTGATGAGTTGGGTCCGGCCGAGAATGAGGCGCTTGGGTCGAGAGACACTCGTGAGCTCAGGCGGGTAGGCGGCGAGGTCAACGAGGTCGGCCCCAACGCGCCCGACTAAGATTGATCCGGCACCCTTCCGAATCAGGTCCCCATTTCGAATGGTCTCGAACCTTACTTCGATTCCGGGCCCGGGGTCTAATCGGCTCTGGCTGAGGCGTCGCCGAGCGTATCTCTCCACCGCTCGAACCGAGTCCAGGCTGCGCTCCCTCGTGAGGTAGGCGAGATGCCATGAGTAGTTTCCTTTCGTGAGCCAGGCAAGCCGAGGTCGATACTCCAGTAGATGCTCGGCCTGAAAATCCTTCCAGAAGCGCCGACGAGAAGCTTCTCGCCACATCGCGGCGGCTTGCGCGGACTGTCCCGTATGCGAGAGATAAACCGCCGACACCTGCGGCCAAAACGAGTTATCCGGGTCAGCGACAGCGGCACGCCGGAGAACCAATTCCGCGGACTGGCGCTCGGCAAAGGAAAAGCTGCCGCGTGCGTTCACCCGCTTACAAATATGTTGTGCCCAGATGGCAGCGTTGGCGAGCGTGGTGGGAGGAGGTAGCTGCTTTCGCCACGAATTCGTGTCGGCGCGGAGGAAAGCCCCCGAGGTGGGTTCGCTCGGCAAGCGAAAGAACGGGCGCGTCGCTGGCAAGATGGCGAAGGTGCAGGCCGCCCCGAGTCCAAATCCAGCGAGGGAGCGCTGGAGCGGCGTCATGGTTTGGGACGCAGCGCGACTTCTTTCGACTCGAACTCGGGAAGCACCAGTGCCGGTTCCTTCTCGGAGCCACGCACAATCGAAGCATCTCCGCTCGATTTACTTTGTCCCGGAGCGAGGGAGGTCTGGAAAACTTGGAAAGCGGCAATGAGAATGAGGCAGGCTAGACCCGCCCCAATGAATCCGGGCGTCCAGTATTGAACGCCTTCGCGCACCATCTGAACGTTGACCTTCCGCAGAATTCGGTCTTCAAACTTTTTCTGCTCGACGAGAGGCACGGGTTCAGACAAATCGACCGATGCCGATTGGAGAAGATCAAAAACGTCATGCGTCTCCGATCGGAGGTCGACAAGGGAAGGATCGGCCGCCTCGTTTCTCTCAAGAAACGCAACTTCCTCATCCGTGAGCGGGCGATCTCGCGACTCTTCGACTAACCTCAAAAACCGGTCTCGTGGAAGTTCGCGAAAGATCACTCTTTTGTTGCCTCGATCCAGAGGGAGCGGAACCGCTCGCGAGCGGTATGGAGCCGGGAACGAACCGTACCGATGGGCACGCGCATAACTTCAGCCACTTCCTCGTAGCTCAGTTGCTCCATTTCCCGTAACACCAAGGTTGCCCGCAACTCATGGGGCAGCTTCAGCAAGAGCTTCTCGATGAGCACCTTGTTCTCGATGTTCTTGCCTTCGCACGGCTCGCTTGGGTCGAACTCGACCATCTCCGGCCGTTTCAGCCGCAGGCGGTCCATACAGAGTCGAATGCAAATGCGATAGAGGTATCCCGCGAACGCGCGATCCTCCCGGAGTTTTGCCAGTTCGCGGAATGCCTTCAGGAAGGCTTCTTGCGCGATGTCTTCTGCTTCGTTCCGATCGCGAAGAAGGTTGGTGGCCGCCCGGACGAGTCGCACACGGTGCTTGCTGATGAGGCAAGAGAGGGCAACTTGGTCTCCTTCACGACAACGTGCAACCCAGTAGAGTTCCTGGGTTGCATCAATCTGCGGAGAAACGGCGGCGTATCCTTCGACCATCTGAACCTTCCTAATATCGTACATGATTGCGGACGCGTCGCCGGGGCCCAAACGTTCAGCCAAGTTCTACTTTTGGTGCCAAAGCGTTTCGGTATCCTCTTTTCGGATGGTTCTAGGGTGATCTGGTTTGCGCTACCGCCCATTGGCCCAGAATTAGACAGGCAACTAGCGAATCAGGTCGCCGCGCAAAGCGCCAACGAAGTCGCGCTATCGGAAACGGTGAAGATCGATGCCGAGAATCAGACTCGCGACCTGATCACCGGCAAGACCAGGTTTTCTGGAAACGTGCGTGTCATCTACGGACCGACGACGATCACCGCGGACGTCGTGGAGGTTGACCCGACCCCCGGAATCCAGACAGCAACTGCAACCGGCCACGTCGCGCTACTCGACCCGGAAGGCTCTCTAACCGCGTCGGTGCTTACGCTCAAGTTAGCGGCCAGAGCGGAAACGGCGGAAGCAGAAAACGTCAACGCAAGCATTGCAGGCGCAAAGTTCAGCGCCAAGCGGATGCTGATTTCGCGAACGGAATGGCAGTTTGACGATGTTCAGGGGACGACTTGCCGAAATCAACTTCCGCTCTACCAGGTGCGATCGAGGAAGATCACGATTCGCACTTCCGACGGTGGACGCATTCAGCGGCCGTCCTTGTACTTATTCGGGAAGCGGATCGTGGATCTGCCGACGCAAAAGTTTAATCTCGACAAACGCGTCCAGGGCGTTCGCATTCCCAGCGTCAGCCTGCGCAAGGACACCGGACTTGGAGTTGCGTGGTCCGGTAGCGCGCTGGTCAGCAAAGACACCAGTTTGGCCGGCTACATTGGCAGTTTCAAGAGAGCCTGGCCCACGTTCGGCCTGGCCTATTCAAAGTCTTTCCTCCCTTCCTCCGCCGATCAGGGCCAGCTAGTGCCGCGAGATGAACTTTCCGATCGCTTCGAATATTCATGGTTCGAAACGATTGACGTGAATCGGCCCGAGGATGAGCGCCGCTACCTTTCGGCACGGCGTCAAACTGCGGCCATCGCCTCGGAATGGAACCGAGTTTCGCGAAACGGGACCGGGGAAGTGCGGGTCTCTAAAGCCATCGATGCCGTTTACGAGCGGAGCGAACCGGTCGGAAACTTCGCCTATTACAGTCAAGTCAGGCTCCAGCACGTCCGCGCGGAACGCGAGTCCTTCCGGCCGCGCGCCGTCATGCTTGGCTCGGTCGCCCTGCCGAAGCTCGAACTGGCGCCAAACGTGTTGCTCCAGACCCGGCTGGACTCTTCGGTCTACGCTTCGAAGCGCCTTTTTGGATGGGCTAGGTTCTCAAGCGGAGTCAGCTATCAGCCGTCAAAGATGCTCGCTGTTGGGCTGTCCTATCTTTCTGGCAACGAGTTTGGTGACGAGGATTTCCGGGTTGACGCCCTCCAGTTCCGCCAAGGTTGGAACGCTCGTATTGACCTCGACCTCGGCTCAACCCGCTTTCGTTACCTAACCAAGCACGACGCTGGGCGGGGATGGTACGACGCGCAACTCAGCATCTACCAAGTGGTCGGTTGCTTAGAACTTTTTGTCGTTTCCAAAAAGTTCGACAAAGACTTTCGATTTGGGTTCAAAATACGGGTGGATCAGTTCGTTGATCTTCTCCAGCGCCGAGATTTTCAACGGACGAAGCCGGTGCCCGGAACGCTTCCTAACGGACCGCCATGAACCTTTCGCTCGACGAGGCTAGTTGTCAGAACTTTGAAGTTTCCGCTCGGAAAGAGTGGTTGCTAACCAACGGGATCGGCGGCTATGCCATGGGTACCGTCGCCGGTGTTTTGGCCCGTCGCTACCACGGTCACCTCATCGCCGCCCTCGATCCTCCCGGGCGACGAACGCTTTTGTTGGCGGCCGTTGAAGCCGAGCTGGTGCTGGGAACGCACGCGAAGGGAATTTCGACTAATCAATATCCGGGCGCGGTCTACCCGCAGGGCTACCTGCACCTTGACTCGTTTACTGTCGGGAGCGTTGCCGAATGGACGTTTCGGGCGAAGGGCCACACGATCGTCAAACGGTTGTGGCTGGTCCCAGGCGAAAACCAGGTCGTTGTTGAATTCCAAAACGCGGGGGACCATCCGTTTGGTTTGCGATTACAGCCGCTCATTACGTTTCGCGACCATCATGGGGAGTCCAGTTTCGATGCTGGTTTCGCCCGCCGGATCAGCTTCGATGCCGACGAAACGCTGATCGCGACGGAGGTTCCTTACAAGATTTGGCACCCGGGGGCAGAACGGGTTGAGTTCAACGCCTGGTACTACCGATTCGAAATGTCACGGGAAACCGAGCGCGGGCTGCCGGATCACCAGGATCTCTTCTGCCCGTGTTCTCTGACCTACCACTTGGCGCCTGGGGAAACCTGCCGAATCGTCGTCGGAACCGGGGAAGTCGCCAACGTCGGAACGGCGCCGAAGTGGCCCGCAGACTCCTCCTTCGTGGATGCCATCGGAGCCTCACTCCGGCATTTTTGTGTCGAAACACCGGAGCGAAGTGCCATCATGGCGGGTTACCCGTGGTTTATGGATTGGGGCCGGGACACGATGATCGCGCTGCCGGGCGCTTGCCTTCACACCGGCCGGCTGGACATTGCGAAGCGAATCCTGCGTGACTACGCCTCGGTCGAGAAGGACGGCTTGATACCGAACCGATTCCCCGAGGTGGGCGAGCGACCGGACTACAACACCGCGGACGCCACCCTTTGGTTCGCCAACGCCGTCTACCGAACGCTCCTGCGATCGTGGGACCGCGAGCTCGCGGGCGAGATGCTGGGCGTGCTGCACAGGATATATCGTCACCACGTTAAGGGCACGCATTTCGGTATCCACGTTGACCCCGCGGATGGGCTGTTGTCGCAGGGGACGGACGGTAGCAACCTAACTTGGATGGACGCAAAGATTGGAAATTGGGTCGTTACGCCACGCCACGGCAAGCCGGTCGAGATCAATGGACTCTGGATCAACTTCCTGCGGGCCACGCAATGGATTGCTGACCGTCTTGGCCTGGACTCGGACAATTCGGCCGAGCGAGGAATCTACGCTCAGGCCGCCGACACCGCCCAGGCGAGCTTCGATCGCCGGTTCTGGCATGCCGGGCGCGGCCACTACCTCGATACGGTCGATCCCGCCGATGGATCGTTGCGCCCTAATCAGGTGATCGCCCTGAGTTTGCCGCTCTTCCGGGCGAACGTTCAGCATGCCCAGTTGGCACTGCAGGCCGTTTCGCGTCACCTACTTACTCCGGTCGGTCTCAGAACGCTCGGCCCCGACGAGCCGGGCTACACCGGGCGCTTTGAAGGCAACATGGGGGCTCGAGACGCCGCATACCACCGAGGAACGGTGTGGCCGTGGCTTCTAGGTCCCTACATCACCGCGCTGGTCCGCTACACCGGGGACGTCCGGGAAGCGAAGCGCATCCTGCGAGGAACAAAGGCGATGTTCAGCGAGCAAGGGTTGGGTGGCTTCAGTGAGGTGTACGACGGCGACAGCCCGCACCGACCTGGCGGATGCCCTTGGCAGGCCTGGAGTCACGCGGAGATTTTCCGAGCGTGGAAGGAAGACGTCGGCGGATAGTTGCTTCGAAAAGCCGCCCCGGGGCGTCTTAGTTTATTGCCGCTTATGCTCGCGCTTCTCCTCCCTGGGTCGAGACGCGTCGGGCGTTGTCGTCCCTCTTTGGCCTAGATATGTCCGATCGTTTTTGTCACCTACATAACCACACCGAGTACTCCCTGCTCGACGGCGCGAACCGCATCCCGGAGATGGTCCAGCGCGCAAAAGAAATGGAGATGGACGCCCTTGCCATCACCGATCACGGCGTGATGTTCGGCGTGGTGGAGTTCTATCTGGAGTGCAAGAAGGCGGGAATTAAGCCGCTGCTCGGCGTCGAAGCCTACGTGAGCCCGCAGGGAATCGCCCACCGTCGCGGCGATGGCGAGAAGGGCTCGTACCACCTTCTGCTGCTTGCAAAGGACTTGGAGGGCTACCGAAACCTATGCAAGCTGAGCACGATCGCCGCGCTTGAAGGCTATTACTACAAGCCGCGCGTGGACCACGATATCCTTCGAGCCCACAGCAAAGGCGTCATCGCGACCTCGGCTTGCCTGGGTTCCGAGATTTGCCAGGAGCTGCTTCGAGAGAATTACGACAAGGCTCAGTACATCGCCGGAATGTACAAAGAGATGTTCGGGCCAGACAATTTCTTTATTGAGCTGCAGGATCACCGATTGGCAGAACAGGCGCGAATCCGCGACCCGCTCATCAGAATCGCCCGCGAGCTAAACCTGCCGTTGATCGCGACGAACGACGCGCATTACCTCTGCAAAGAGTCGGCCAAGCCGCACGATGTACTGCTTTGCATCCAAACCGGATCCCTGACCAAAGACGAAAAGCGGTTCAAGTTCGAGACAGAAGAGTTCTTCCTGAAGGACAAGGCCGAGATGGCCGAACTTTTCCGCGATGTGCCGGAAGCTCTTGAAAACACAGGCATGGTGGCCGACATGTGCAACGTCGAGCTCGATAAGCGTCGGGCCGACATGCCACAGCCGGACGTTCCGGAAGGCGTCGAGAACTTCGCCTACCTCCGCGAGCTTGCCGTCAACGGCCTCAAGCAACGGCGGAAGTCTCCCGAGGAAGCGCTGGAACGGCTTGAGTACGAACTGGGCGTTATCGAAAAAACTGGTTACGGCGACTACTTCTTGCTCGTCCGCGAGTTCGCGAACGTGGCCCGGCAGCGAGGGATTCAGTACGGCGTGCGCGGTTCGGCGGCGGGCTCCCTGGTGTCGTACTGCATTGGCATCACCGACGTCGATCCAGTGGAGTACGGCCTCACGTTCGAGCGGTTCCTCAACCCCGAGCGAATCTCCATGCCCGACGTCGACATGGACTTTGAGGACACCCGCCGGGAAGAGATCATCCAATACGTCAGCGAGCGGTTTGGCAAGGACCACGTCGCGCAGATCATCACCTTCGGAACGCTCGGCGCAAAGGCGGCGATTAAGGACTGCGGCCGAGTCCAAGGCTACACGCCGCAAGAAACCGACCGGCTGACCAAACTCATCCCGAGCCTGCCCGGTTGGAACCTGGATCGTGCATACAAGGAAGTCGATGAGTTCCGCCAGCTGGTGGACAGCGAGCCGCGCTACAAGGAGTTGTTTGCCGACGCCAAGTCAGTGGAAGGCATTTCCCGCAACGCCGGGGTGCACGCCGCCGGCGTCGTGATCTCGCGCGAGCCGCTCGTGGATTACATCCCGCTGTATCGCAGCAACGACGGCCAGCCGATCACCGCCTTCGAGATGGGAATCTTGGAGAAAATCGGCATGCTCAAGATGGACTTTCTGGGTCTGTCGAACCTTACCGTGCTTGCCCGGACCATTGAGCACGTTAAGAAACAGCGCGGAATCACCATCGACCCGCTGACAATTGCGGACGGCGACGCCGCGACTTACGAGATGCTTGGCCGGGGCAAGACGATCGGTGTCTTCCAATTGGAAGGCGGCGGCATGACGCGGTGGGTAAGCCAGCTCAAGCCGAACAGCATCCGGGAACTCGCGGCGATGGTCGCGCTCTACCGCCCGGGTCCGATGACCCACATCCCGCGCTTCATCGACACTAAATTTGGCCGGAAGCAGGCCGAGTTCGTCGACGAGCGAATGCGCCCGATTCTGGAAGAGACCTACGGCGTCATCGTCTATCAGGACCAGGTCATGCAGTTGGTGCAGGCAATCGCCGGCTTCACCCTGGGCAAAGCCGATGTTCTGCGTCGGGCGATGGGAAAGAAGGACGTCAAGGCGATGGCCGAGATGAAGGTCGAGTTCATGGATGGCACGGCCGCGAATGGCGTCGCCGAAAAGAATGCCGACGACATCTGGGAAATGCTGCTTCCTTTTGCGGGCTACGCCTTCAACAAGGCCCACGCGGTTTGTTATGCGATCCTTGCGTACCAGACGGCCTACCTGAAGGCGACCTATCCGGTCGAGTACATGACCGCGCTCCTCAGCGTGTACTTATCGCGAGAAGATAAAGTGACGACCTTTATTGAGGAGTGTCGCCACATGAAGATTCCGGTTTTGCCGCCGGATGTCAATGCCTCCTTTGGCGACTTCAGCATCGAAAAGCGAGGAAAGCAGAGCAACATCCGGTTCGGATTGGTGGCGATCAAGGGAGTCGGCGAGGGCCTGGTCGAGGGCATCGTGGCGAACCGAGTCGCCGACGGGCCGTTCCAACACCTCTACGAATTTGCGGAGCGGACGAAACCATCGGGCATGAACAAGACCGCCCTGGAAGCGCTCATCAAGGCCGGCGCGCTGGACAGCATCGACTCAAATCGGAAGAAGCTTCTCGAGCACTCGGACGGGGCGCTGCAGTATGCCGAGCAGCAGAACCGCGACCGATTAGCCGGGCAGGATTCGCTTTTTCCATCGGAAGGCGGCGTCGCCTCGAGCTTTCCGGCGCTCCCTGAAGTTGATCCGCTTGGTCGGCACGAGAAGCTGGCCCAGGAGAAGGAGGTGATGGGCATCTATGTCTCTGATCACCCGCTGCGGGGCATGGAACGTGCAATTCGCAACGCGGCGACGCATCGTTGCGCCGACATCGGCGAGATGCAAGATGGCGCCACCGTGAAGCTTGGCGGGGTTATCTCGCGCTATCGTCCGACCACGACGAAGGCCGGAGCAAAAATGTGCCACGTTGCGATCGAAGACTTTTCCGGCGTCGCCGAAGGCATTATCTTCGCTGGTCCGTTCGAAAAACTGAAAGACAAGATCAGCAAGGACGCTGTCGTGTGCTTGGTCGGGAACGTTCAGGTTGAGGAGCGGGGCGCGGAAAGGACGGTAAAGATCCGCGTTCGCGATGTCGAGCCGATTGTGCAGGACGAGCTCGCTTTGGCGCTGGACCCGAACGCAATGGGGTTAGTGACGATCACGTTTGCGCGTGCGACGCAGGCGCAAGTTCGGAGCCTTGCCGAGATCATCGATGAGAATCCCGGCGGCTACGATTGCATGATTCAGATCGTCGACGAGACGCCCCTGCCGCCGATTCTCCTCACCAAGCAGGTTGATCCGAGCGCGTCCTTCGTCGAGTGCATCTCGAAGCTGGTTCGGGGGTCCAAGGTCCTCATCGAACATGTCGACGCTCCGCAGTCCGACGCAGTGGACGATCAGCTATCGGTCCTAGACGCCGAACTTGAGGCTGCCTAGCAGCGTTGCATGTCAAACTAGGAACTTCTCGCTCATGAAAATTTCTTCGCTAGCTTGCTTTGTGTTTGCCCTCGTCGCCGGAACAGCATCAGCGCAGTCCGTTGCCAACGCGACCTTCGACGAGTACGTGGGCGACGTCGTTTTGCTTCAATCGAAGCCGATTCAAAAAGAAATTGGCGTATCTGAAGCGCAGCGCACCCGCATGAATGCCGCCGCCGACCGATACCGCACGACCCTCACCGCCCTTGATAAGGGGCTGAACGGCCGCAAGCCGACCGAGGCCGACTTCAAGAAAGCACAGCCGCAGATTCAGGCAGCGGGTACCCGACTGAAGCTCGATATTCTAGCCGTGCTTACCACGCCGCAAAAGGTTCGACTTCGAGAGCTCACCTTGCAGCGCTCTGGCCTCAGCGCGATCAACGATCCCCGCGTCGCCGACAAGATTGGCCTTACCGGCGCGGGCCTGACCAAGTTTCGATCGACGTATCGCGAGGGTGGCTTGGCCATCGCGGCGATCCAGCGCAAAGCCACCGAGCCGATCATGGCGAAGTACAAGGGCAAGCAGCCGAAAACTGCCGAAGAAGGGAAGACCCTTCAGCAGCAGGTCGACGGCGAGCTGAGGAAAGCGGCCGAGAAGGTTGCGCCGCAAATCCGAGCGCTGGAGGCTTCGACAAGCACCAAGCTCCTTGCCCTGCTCACGGCAAAACAAAAAGCTGCCTACGAGAACTTACGCGGCAAGACGTTTCGTCCTAACTAAGGGCAAATGATTGTTTTGGCGATTGCGGCAGCGATTACGCTGGGGATGCAAGATGAACCGAAGAGCTTGCGGGAGCAGATCGGTGTGCCGTATGACGCTAGTAATGGCTTCTTCGACTATATCGACGCCGCCGAAATCGTTCGCGCCGCCGACTTGAGTGAGTTAGAACGTGAGTACACCGAGCTCCTGAACCAGCCGGTTAAAGCCAAGGGGCGGAAGGAGAGGCTTGCGGAGCTTCGGCAACGGATGGCGCGAGTCGCCGAACAGGCCATGGTCCCGGTCCGAATTGGGAACCAGAAACAGGTCTGGGATCCGAGGATCAAGGTCGACGTCACGACGCTCTTTCCCGAGCTTTCCGGCTTTCGGGCGGTCGCGAAGGCAGGTAGACATGCAATTCTGTATCGCCTTTCGCAGGGCGACTCTAGGGGTGCCGCGCGGATGGTTGCCGATGGGCTCTCGTTCTCACAGAACATCGCCTCAGGGCCACTCATCTCGCTGCTAGTTTCGCTTGCCGCCGATGCAATCTATTTGGCGGCGATTGAGCCGTACTTGATGTCGTTTTCGGAGGCTGACTTACGCTTGCTTTCCGAGGCGGCGACGGCATTTCTGGCGCGGCCACCGATGTTTCGCCGGGTTGCGGAGGCAGAGACACGCTTCTACCGGGAAATGTTCGAGTCATGGAAAGATGAGGGCAAGAAATATACGGAGGAGGACGAAGCCGACCAGACTACCGAGTATCTCAAGAAGCTGACCCCAGAGCGAATCGAAAAGATGGCGGTGCAGATCATGCGCCGTATGGCGCTCGAGGACGAGAAGGAACTCAAGGTTTTGGAGTCGCCGGAAGCCAACTGGTACGCAAAGATTCGCTTGACCGATCCGCCGGAGGAAGACTTCGTGGAAAAGGAAGAACCACCTCCAAAGAACGACCAGGATGTCGTAGACCAATTGTTAAGGCTTCGGAGTTCCCTGTTCATCATGGTCGAGCCGGTCGGGATCCGCCGCGCTCAGGTCCGGCTGTTGTTGCTTCACACGAAGATCTTGCAGTACCGCTGGAGCTACGGCCGTCTGCCTAAGGCGCTCGCCGAGGTGGATACAAGCGTCGATCCGTTCTCGGGCAAGCCATTTCGGTATGAGGTGAACGGGATGAACTACCGACTTTGGAGCGAGGGGCGTGGCCCCCGGGGAGAGGTCGAGTTGCGGTACCGACGGCCGAAATCAGCCGGGACGACTGTGGGAGATGGCCCGCCATGATGGCCGTTCTTACCGCCGCGCTCGTGCTTGGCCAAACGCCGACGACGGCCGATGAGGCGTACGTTCGGGCCGGAAAGATCGCTAAGGATCTCAAGCTGGAGGCCCATAATGAGTTCTTAAAGGAGCTTGTTCGGTTTCAGACCGGAGCCGCGAAGACGCCACCAAGACCGTTCGACAAATTCACGTTGGCGACGAAACCCACTGTGGTTCGAAAGCGGATCGCCGAGATCATGGCCAAGGTCTCGCCTTGGATCGAGATCGGGAATCGCCTGCCAGTGGCCGCACCGGAGCAGAAGGAAACGCTTCCAACGTCGTTCCAGTTTTTTATTCGGGATGGATTTGCAGCGGCGGCCCAGTACCGATTTTCGACCGGTGACCCCCGACTCGGCATTGAACTTTGGCGCCAGGCGACCGACTTTGGCCTTCAATTCGAGCGAAGCACGCTCGGGGTTTTTCCCGCAACAAGCTTCCACGTTGACCAAGGGCTCATGGAGATATTTCCATACGTAGACGGCCTGTCGTCTGAACAACGTCGAGTGGTTGAGAAACAAGCCCAGCGATTATTGCTTCCTCCCGATTATCCCGCGATTCGAAGTCGCGCTAACTTGAAGCAGCTACGAAGTTATTTGCCGGGGATGTTCAAAGAGCTCGAAGACTACATGTCAGACATTCCGTTGGGCCAGTACGCCGCGAAGATCAAGCCGGAGTTCCAACCAGCGATTCGGCGAGAGATCTACGAGGCGGCGGAAAAGCTCACGGAAGCTCGCATTGCCGCGTTTGGAAAAACCGAATCCGATTGGTACCGGCTGAAGCCAACCTCGGCCGAGCCGAACCCAGAGTGGCCAAAGAATCCGATACGCAACGATCAACAGTTCGTGGCCGAGTACGTGGACTGGGCCTTGGCTGACTTTCTTGGCTGGAGTACGCCGCGGTTAGGCCGACGGCAGTCTTACGTGCGCCAGCTGATCCTCCGGTGCAAGGTGCTTCGCTACCGATGGGAGAACGACAAACTGCCGGGCGACCTCACGGATGTGGTGCCGCTCTCCGAAACCGTAGACCCATTCTCCGAACGCAGGTTCGAATACGAGCAAAAGTGGAATGGCTTTCGCATCTGGTCCTACTGGCGCGGAACGGACGAAATTCTGGAGCTGCAAGCGCCCAGAAACTAAAAAGGCCGCCGGCGAAAATCGCCGACGGCCAAGATGAAGCCCAGACTTAACGGGCGTAGAACTCGACGACCTGCTGCTCTTGGAAGAACGAGGGGAAGTCTTCGCGCTCGGGCAGCGAGATGATCTTGCCGGCGAACTGAGGAACGTCGGCCTCCATGTAGGCCGGGACGGCCGCGCCCTCGTAGGCGTTCTCGCGGGCAATCTTTCGGCTGACTTCGCGGTCGCGGACGGCAACCACGTCGCCGATCTTCAGCAGGAAGCTGGAGATGTTGACCATTCGGCCGTTTACGGTGACGTGTCCGTGGCTGACCAACTGGCGGGCCTGGAAAATCGTCCGGGCGTAGCCAAGTCGCCAAACTGCCGTTGACAAGCGAAGCTCAAGAAGCCGGAGGAAGTTCAGGCTCGTGTTTCCGCTCATTCGCTGCGCTTTCGTAAAGGTGTTGGCAAACTGCTTCTCCAGAAGGTTGTAATACCGTCGGATAACCTGTTTCGCCAGAAGCTGGTCGCCATATTCAGAGCGGCGTCGTTGCTCCATGTTGGGGCCGTGCTGACCCGTTGGGTATAGGCGATTGCGCGATTTCTTCGACTGGGGGCGACCCCAAATGTCGAATCCTACGGCGCGGCAGATATCAGTCTTTCTTCCTCGGTACGTTGCCATGTGCTGTCCAAAAACCCGCGTACAAAACCTCGCGAACGACAAAGAATACCCTACAGAACGGGAGCCGACTTAGAGTATCGTTCGAGACATGATCTCGGTAGCGATTCTCGCGTCGATGGCGACTCTCCCGCAACTTGTTGCAATCCGTCCGAACGCCACCTTCGCCGCCGTTGGCCAAGAAACGGTGCTCAACTACTCCGAGCTTTCCCCCAACGTACCCTTTACCGAGGTGATCGCCAGTTGGAACGTGAAGTCCGCCGCCGCCGCGAAGGTTCGAATTGAGCTAAGGGGCCGAAACGGAGACCAACTTACGAAGTGGTACCGCATGGCCGATTGGGCCTACGAAGAGATGCTTTCCCCGCGCCAAAGCCTGAACGGCCAGCGGGATGAGAACGGAAACGTCGAGACCGACACGCTCGTATTTCGAAAGCCGATGCAAAGCGTTGATCTTCGCGTCACGCTTTCCACCTCTCCCGATGTGACGGATGAAGGCGGGCCGCTGCCGAAGCTGGACCTAGTGACGCTCGCGTTTTCGAAAGGGAAGGTAACGGCGAAGTCTCCGGTGCCTGCGGCTCGGCACGCCGCGTGGGGACGCGTCATCGAAGTCCCGCAGCGCGCGCAAGGAAACTATCCCCGCGGAAACGTGTTATGCAGCGCAACCTGCACCAGCATGATGCTTTGGCATTACGCCAAGAAGCTCAATCGACCCGAGATCGACCGCGATGTACCGCTGGTCGAAGCAAAGGTTTGGGATTCGGTTTACAAAGGGGCCGGAAACTGGCCCTTCAACACCGCTTTTGCAGGCAGCTTCGCGCCGCTACAAGCCTATGTCGCCCGGTTCGGCGGCATCGAGGACCTGGAGAAGTGGATCGAAGTCGGCTTGCCGGTGGTCTGCTCCGTCTCGTTCGACTTAGTGCGGGGGAGGCCGCTGTCTCCCACCGAATCCGGGCACCTGGTGGTGTTGGTAGGATTCACAAAGAACGGTGACCCAGTCTTCAACGATCCGGCCCGAAAGGAGCAGGTTCGCTACACCTATACGAGGCAGAACTTTGAGAACGGATGGGCCTATTCGGGCCGTACGGTCTACGTAATCCACCCTTCTTCGGCCGTCCCGCCGCCGAATTCTGAAGGAAAGTGGCTGGAAAAGCCGTAAACGGCGTCCTTTGGACCCACCCGCGTTGTCTGTTTCCCCGTAATGCCGCATACTCGGCCCGAGTTTCATGAAGAAAGCGATTGTCTGGATCGGAATCTGTTTAGCCATTTTTGTTGGCGTTGGCGTCGTCATGAGCCAAAACGCCGCACGCACCAAGTCCGATAACGAGAAGGTTGTCGCCGACCACACGGTGGAGCGGGGAACCCTTAAGGTCACCGTCGTCGAGAACGGCACCATAGAAGCGGTCAAGTCGGTTGAGCTGAAGAGCCGGGTGACGGGCCGCGTTGCGCAGCTGTTGGTAGACGAAGGCGATGTCGTAAAGGCGGGCGACCTGATTGCCGTGATTGACCCGCAAGAGACCCAGCTCAAGGTTCAGCAAGACCAGGCACAGCTGCGCGGAGCGCAAAGCCAAGTCGACCGAGCGAGTCTTGAAATTAGTCAGCGACGCCTCACCGCCCGGGCGGCTTATTCGCAAGCTGAGGAGCGCGTCAAGCAGTTGCAGCTCGAGCTGAAATCTCAGCCAGTGCTGACTCGCGCTCTTATCGCCGAGGCAGAGAGCGCCGTGAACACCGCGATCGCCGAGAAAGATCGGCTGGTGAAAAGCGCCCAGCCATCGCAGCGCGTTTCCACCGAGACCGCGCTGCAGGAAGCGAAGTCGAACTATGACAATGCGGTTCGAGACCTCAACCGACAGACGGAGCTAGAAGCCAAGGGATACGTCTCCAAAAAGGCGGTCGAAGACTCGCAACTGAACGTGGACAATGCCCGGAGCCGACGTGCGTCTGCGCAAGAGTCACTGGATCGATTAGCCGCCGCGCAGGTGGTTGAGTTGAAGAAAGCGGATGAGCAGATTGCCCAGGCGAGAGCCAGCCTCTCCCGAGCGAAGGCGAACGCGATTCAGGACCGGACAAAGCAGATGGAGTTTCGAAGTGCGCTCGATGCATTGGCCAGCGCCCGAGCAAACCTGCAGGATCCGGCAATTTTGGCCAAAGGCAGAGACCAGAACCAGGCCTCCATCGACCAGCTCCGAAGCATCCTTTCCGACTCGGAACGGCAGCTTCGCGAGACCGAAATTCGCGCGCCGTTCGGCGGAATCGTTACGAAGAAGGGAATCGAGATCGGGGAATTGGCTACTGGTCTTAGCTCGTTTAGCAGCGGTTCCACCATCGTAAAGATTGAGGATCGAACGACGATGCGGGTGACGCTGAACATGAATGAAATCGACGTCGCCCGGATCAAGAACGAGATGCCGGCAGTCGTCGAGGTCGATGCCCTTCCGAGTGAGAAGTTTAGCGGACGGGTCCAGAAGATCTCGCCCGCAAGCAACGAGGCGGCCCCGGGCTCGGCCGACGCAGTGGTTCGCTATAAGGTCGAGATCTTGCTGGACGCCGGGTCACCCACCCTTCGATCGGGAATGTCGGCCAAGTGTAAGCTAGATGTCATCAATCGGAAAGATGTCGTGCTTGTTCCGCTCGATTACTTGACGAAGAAGGGCGAGGATTCGTATATCACGCTCCTCAATCCAGATGCGAAAGCGAAGGAGAAGACCATCGAGAAGAAGGTGGTTCTCGGAGCCCAGTCTGGCTCGCAAGCTGAGGTTGTCTCAGGCATCAAGAATGGCGAAAAGATCGTCAAGCCCACGTTCACGGGGCCAAAGAGGAAAGGCTTTATGGGCGGACCTGAGGACGGCGGCTCGTGATCTGGCAGAGCTTCATCACCGCGCTTGAGATGCTACGCATGCACAAGCTGCGGGCATTCCTCACGATGCTCGGCGTGATCATCGGGGTCATGGCCGTGACGATCATCGTCATGGTCTCAAGCGGATTCCAATACTATCTTTCGAACGAGTTCAAGAAAATCGGGTCCGACACCATCATGGTCGTCTATGACCGCTGGGGGGGCAGTACCGAGAAGAACGCCTCGATTGACTCGCTGAAGATGGAGGATGCCGACTTCCTCCGAAATCGGGTGAGCTCGATCGACGTGGTCGTGCCGATGGTGCAGGCCGGCGGTCAAAAGATCGTGTTCGGGGATCAATCCATCGACAACGCCAAGGTGAACGCGACCGATGAGAACTACGGCGTGCTCAACGGCGTGAAGCTCTCCAGTGGGCGTGGACTCTCGGCGGTGGACATAGCCACCCGGGCGAACGTGGCGGTCATTGGGCCGGAGATTCGCGAGCGATTGTTCCCGACCGGCAAAGTTCTTGGGCAGCTAATCAGCCTGAACGGGATCGCGCTTGAAGTCATTGGTGTGGCGGAGCGGGCCGACTTTTTGGGTGACAGCAACGCAAAGGAGATCCTGATGCCGATTTCGACGGCGCAGGACAAGTGGCTGGGTAGCAAAAGCCTGTATCTCATCACCACGCGGCCGAAGCCCGGCATCAAGGTGGACCGCGCGATGGACGACGTTTGGGCGGCGATGATGATGCGTAGCGGAAACAAGCGCATTTACCGGGTTGACTCGAACGAATCCATCCTGAAGGTCTTCGGCAACGTCTTTGGCGTCGCTGGCGCCGTCCTGAGCGCGATTGCAGCCCTCTCGTTGTTGGTTGGCGGCATCGGAATCATGAACATCATGCTGGTATCGGTTACCGAACGGACGAAGGAGATTGGCCTACGTAAGTCGGTAGGAGCCAAGCGTGGGGCGATCCTCGTACAGTTCATGGTTGAAGCCGGCATGCTTTCGCTCATCGGCGGCCTTATCGGCATGGGAATTGCGTTCCTGCTGGGGCAGCTCGTTACCGCCGGGACGGCGGCGGCAAAGTGGCCCTCGGAGGGCGGATTGCCAACCCAGTTTCCGATCGCAGCGGCGCTCATGTCGGCGCTTTTTTCGGCGCTCATCGGTATCGTGTTCGGCCTGTATCCGGCGATCAGCGCCTCGAAGCTGGATCCCATCGTCGCTCTGCGGCGTGAGTGAGGCTAACTTCCGACCGAATCCGCTTGAGTGCCCGGTTCTCCGACGAGAACCGGGCACTTTCTACTTGGCCTGACGGCAGCGGCCGGTGAGACCGCTCACGCGGAGCACGCTTGATCGCCCGGTTCTACGAAGAGCACCGGGTACTCCTACCCGCACTGACGGTTACGGAGCAGGCAGACTGCCCGGAGAGAGCCCTTCGGACGGCATGCTCCCGGTGTGTGTAACGTACAAAAAAGCACCCGGCCCTCCAAGGAGAACCGGGTGCCCGATTGTCTGCCCTTACTTCTTCAGCGTCAGGGTGGTCGCCTTACCGGCGCCTGCATAGAACGCGGAGATCGTAACGATCTTGTCGGCCGCAACCTTCGAGTGCGTGATGTTGAACGTTGCCGTCTTCGTGCCAGCGGCGATCACGACCGAAGCCGGAACCACGGCCGAGCCGGTGTTCGATTTCAACGTGACCGTAAGGCCGCCCGCCGGAGCGTTCTGAACGAGGGTTACCGTACCCGTCACAACCGCACCCGAGCCACCAACCACGCTGTTCGGCGAGACCGTGACGCTGCTTAGCTGGAACGGATAGATGTAGGCAAAGCCGGTCGCGTTGCCGGTTGCGGTATCTGCCTTGATCCCGAACGTCTTCCGTACGGTGACGATGCCGTGGGTGATCGGGAACGTCGCAAAGTTTGTTCCTGCCGGAACCGTAACCGTTGCCGGGAACGAGAGGGTGGAACCAACCGTAGCCGACGTCAGGTTAACCGTGATCGAACTTCCGGCGGGTGCCTTCGCGTTCAGATCGACCCGACCGGTCATCGTCGAACCGTCGCCGCCAAATGCCGTCGCGGGACTAATTCCGACTCGCGCCGGCTTCGGCATGAGGACCCTCAGCTTCGCCGTGCTGCTTGAACCCGCGTAGCTACCCGTGATGTTCACATCCGTCGACGTCGATACCGAGTAGACCTTCACCAAGAATGTCGCCGTCGTGGCACCTTCGGCAACAGTTACCGCGGTCAAGCGTGGCAGTGCGATAGCGTTGTTGCTAGAAGACAACGTCACCTTTGCGCCACCGACCGGCGCCGGATTCTTGAGTTCAACGGTACCCGTCGCATCGGCAAGACCACCGAAGGTGGAGGTTGGCGACAGCGTCACCGTCTTGATCGCGCCCGGCACGACATTTACTACCACCGAACCGCTGTTCGGACCGTATGTCGCCGTGATGGTTACCGGCGTCGTGGTCGCAACTGAGTTTGCCTGGATGGGGAACTGCACGCTGAAGCCGCGTGGGGAGATGGTCGCCGTCGCCGGAACCGAGATTGCCGGGGATGAGGACGAGAGGGAGATTTGACCGCCAAACGAGCTGGCCGGCTCGTTGATCGTGATGGTTCCCATTCCGCCCGTGTTGCTCTCAAGGCTTGCCGGGCCGGTAACCGCAACGCCAATCGGGCCGAGGGTCCAAATTCCGCGTCCGTGGGTGGCAGCAAGGAGGGTCTTCGAGTTCGCCATGTAGGTGAGCTCGTCGACGGAAACATTCACCGGACCGTCGGCAACCGACGACCACGAAGCTCCGTTGTTCGACGTCTTCAGGATTCCGACTTCCGTGCCCACGTAGATGACATTGGCGTTGTCGGGGTGTCGGGCAATGCCGCGAATCGGTGCGGAAGGCAGGGCAGTTGCGCCGGCGCCCGAGATCGAAGTCCAGGTGGTACCGCCGTTCGTCGTCTGCCAAAGGTTATTCGCCTCAAAGCCGCCAAAGCCAATGGTGACCTTGTTGCTGTCGGTTGGATCGATCATGATTCGACCGACGTAGCGGTTTGGCAAACCGGCAATTGCGGTCCAGGTCGGCGTTCCGAGGGCATTTGAGGTCTTTCGAACCTTGCCGTCGTTGCAGCCCACCCAGACGACTTCTGAGTTACCGGGTGCTACGGCAACCGCAGAGATGTAGTCCGTCAACGGGGACATGATCTGCGTCCACGTCGGAGTGCCTGCTTTGAGGTTATTGCTTCGCCAGAGGCTGGCACCACCGGCGAACATTCGGTTCACGTTGTTCGGGTCCAAAACAAACGGAGCAATGAAGTTCGCGCTGTTGCCAGCGTCACCCAAACCACTGGTGATGTAGTTTGCGTTGCCTCCACCGTTGGTGGTTCGGAAAATCCGGAGAAAGATGTACTCGCCGTACTGATAGTTGTTGTCCGTCGGATCGATGGCACACCAGCCACCGTCGCCGCCGAAAATCCAGTCCGTATCCAGGCTCGCCCGGGTCAACAGGTGCGTACCGTTGTCTTGGGTTCCACCAACGATTTTGCCAGTTGCGCCATCACCAGCGGCTCCGTAGAACTGGCTGGTACGGACTTTCTTCGAGGGCCACGACCATCCGGTCGTCTTGCTCGCGGAGTAGATGTTGTCGGTGCGGTAGACACCGCCGTCGGTGCAGATGTAAACCCGTCGATTGTTGACCCCATCGAAGCCGGGATCAGCGGTGATCGAGTGGTTGTCCGGGTGCGGCGTGTTCGTTTGGATGTAGCCTTCGCCGATTTGGGTTAGGCTGGTTCCTCCATTGGTGCTTCGAAAAGTCTCGGTGCCAGAAACAACGATGACGTTTTCGTTCGTCGGGTCAACCCAGATCGCGTTGTTGTACCAGTTAGAATTGACGGAACCGCTCGTCGTGCGCACAGAGAATGTCGCGCCACCGTCGGTCGACCGGTAGATTTTTCCGTCCACGGCTGCGTTAGCGAAGATGACATCGGGATTCGACTTGGCGTAGGCCAGTTCGATTCGACTTCCGAAGCCATTGAATCGAAGACCCGCACTTTCCGTCCAGTTTGCGCCGCCGTTCGTCGAGAACATGGCTCTATGGAACCACTGGCCGGTGCTGAAGCTGTAATCCAAGAAGGTGGCGACCGCCTTGTTTCCATCGGTCGGATGGAAGGTAACCATCATGCCCACCTGCGAATCTTGGACCTTTGTGAAGCTCGTTCCGCCATTGGTGGATCGGAAGAGTCCGCCGTACTGCACCGAGATGAGGATGCGGTTAGAGTCGGTTGGGGAAATGGCGATTCGGTTAACGCCAGCAAATTGTGAGGTGCCCGGGATCATGTTCCAGGTCGTCCCGCCGTCAACAGACTTTAGGATGCCGGAGCCTTGGATCGCGTCGCCGTTGAAGTAGCCTTCGCCGGTGCCCGCATAGAGAATGTTCGGGTTCGCCGGGTCGATGGCCATGGAGCAGATCGCGAGATTTTCGATCTTGTCGCCCAAATTCGTCCAGTTCGCGCCGCCGTCGGTGGTCTTCCAGATACCGCCGCCAACTGCACCCGTCCACATCACGTTTCGGTCCGCCGGGCTGATGACCAGCGCGCGAGTTCGGCCAGGTACGTTGTCCGGGCCTCGCTCGACCCAGAGCTCCGATTCTCCAGAGAACCGGGACCGAAAGTTCATCTCGGCAATCTGTGCCCGGGCTTTCATCATGCCATCCGGCCGAATCTTTCCGTCATCGCTGCGCCATGCCAGCGCGCGCCACTGAGCTGCTTCCATTGCGCCGGTTGCCTTGGGCATAGCTCGCTTTCGCGTCGTTTGCTTCTTCGCCGCGGCGATAAGAGCCTTCATGCGGTCCGTCTTCGAAGCCTCTTTGGCTACGGGAACGGCCTTCTTGGTGAGAATTTTGGCCTTGGGCGCGGTAGGTACCTTCTTGTCTTGGCCGCCGGCAACCGCAAACGCAGCTGCGAGCAGAAGGCACAATTGGGGAAGCAATTTTTTGATTGGCATGAATCTCTGGACGTACGGCGGCGCCATGACCGAGAACAATTGGGGAAGCAATTTTTTGATTGGCATGAATCTCCTTTGATCTTAACGATTGTCCTGTTCCTCGCAGTTTTGGCAAAACGAGGACTGGCTGGAAGTGAAAGTGCGTGGTAGCGACGTCCGGACTTGAACCGGAGACCTAACGGGTATGAACCGTTCGCTCTAACCAACTGAGCTACGTCGCCAAACAGTATCAATTATGACACGCCGGAACCCTTCTTCTCCAGCCCGAAGCAAGCTGACGCATACTCTAGTGGTAATGTTCCCGATCGTCGCGCTCCTCATTTCGCCGTGGTTGGCACCCGCGTCACCCTCTGTCGCCGATCTGAATTTCTGGATTAAGCAGAAAGATATAACGAAGTTGCAACAGGTGACAGACGTTCCGGCGGATGCGATCAATCCTTGGCCGGTCCTGCGTATCGGCGGCGCATACGGCACGGGGCGCTTTGGCTGGAAGGCGGAAGAGTCGGGGGATTACGTCGTCGTGACGACGAAAATCACGAGCCAAGATGTGGGTGACTTCGTCTTCCGCCGCAAAGGCAATCGCCTCGCCTACATCCCCGAAACGGATTCTCTAGGGGCGCGGATCACTCGGCATAGCTTCCAGATCGACTTCGACCCTCCGACCAAGCGGGCTCGAATTGAAGACAAAGTTCGGCTGCGGCTGGCGGCCGGCGGCGACTGGATGATGCGGTTCTCCAGCGTTTATGCGATTGAATCCGTAAACGACGCGGCTGGTAAGTCGGTGCCGTTCCGGCAGGTCGGCGGGGTTGTCATTTTCCCAGAGCGGAAGGTCGGCGAGACGACTTACACCCTGCGTTACTCGGGAATTGTTGACCTCCCGCAGTATGCCGGGAGCATCAGCACCCAAGAAGCGACGCTGACCAATGACTATTGGTATCCCATGATTGGTCGAATGCCTGCGGCATATGACCTCAAGGTGAAGGTTCCGGCCGGTTGGACGGCGGTGGGGCAGGGGGAACGACTTGCCGACCAAAAAACGGCTGAGGGCACCTTCGCGAGGTTCCAGATGGACTTGCCGGTGATCTATTACAGCCTCTCGCTTGGGCCTTACCGAACGGTCTCGGAGAAACGGAACGGACGAACGTATTCCATTTGGAGCCCGCGGCTTTCCGAAGCCGAGATGAAGCTGCAGCCGCGGCTCTACCAACCGATTTTTGAGCTGTACGAGCGGTCGTTTGGTCGGTCGCCGTTTCCGCGGTACGGCGCACTGGATAGTCCGGCTTACGGCGGCGGCGCACTTGAGGCTTATTCCTATGCCACCTACGGGGGCGGCCTTCCGGCAGAAGATCCGCACGAACCGGCTCACACGTGGTGGGGTGGTGTCGTCAACAACACCTACCTCAAGAGCTTCTGGAACGAAAGCTTCGCGGTCTTCTGCGAAGGCTATTTTTCCAGAAACGTGCCGCTAGGCAACATCGAGGACCGACGGCTTGCCTTCGTGAGTGATAGCTCGCCTAGCCCGGCCTACGACGCAGTTTCGTGTGCCGAGGGCGGAGCATTCAGCGGCCCGGTCGCGGGTGCGCTTGGCTACGGAAAAGGAGCCAAGGTTCTGCAGATGCTGGAGCAGATCATCGGAACGAAAGCGATGGTGAAGGCGATGCGGACCTGGGCCGAAACGCATCCTAAAGGCGTTCCCGGAGAGTGGGAAGATTTCGAGCGGGTCGCAAAGTCGGTGGCACCGGAGGCAAAACTGGACACGTTCTTCGCCGATTGGTTGCACAAGCCCGGGACCGTGACCCTGGACGTTGCCCAGCCTAAGATGGACGGGCGCGAACTCGTGATCCCGATTCGGTTCGGGGGTCGCGCCTACGACACCCCGCTATCAATGCTTCTCGAGTTCCCCGACGGCAAGCGAAAGTTCGTTACCGTACGCACGAACGGCTCCTCACCGGTTCGAATCGTGACGCCAAAGCCGTCGCTAGTCGTGATCGACCCGTACCAGCAGGCATTGCGAAAAAAGACTGGAGAAACGATGCCGCAAAATCTGGCCGACGTCATACGTCGGTGGCCGGTCACCCGACTGAGAGGCTTTGGCACCCACGCGGAAGCGCTCAGGGGTTCCACTACCGAGTCTCCCTTGCCGCTCGACCTTAGCAACAAGGTCATCGTCGGGAATCCGTTGGATTTCCCTGAGCTTGCCGACCTAGCCGTGGCTGCGGGATGGAAGCTCACACGTACCACGGTGACCTACCGAGGCCAGACCGTGAACCTTGAGAAGGGCGGCGCACTGGCCCTCGTGACCTTGCCAAACGGAAAGTCAGCCTTGTTGGCCGTCGGTAAGTTCACCCGTCGACCGGATACGGGAATCGCTCAGGTAGCGCTGATCGACGATATCGGTCGGTTCCTCGCCGGCAAGAGCGAGCCAAAGCGAACCGGCCCGCTAACCTTCCGGCTCTAAGGCTGAATTGGGCTCGTAGGGCCGGACTTCCCAAACCTTGGGGTGCCGGTCCTCCCAATTGCTCACCTCGCCCTTCTCCCGAGCTTCGGCAAGACGCGCCAGATTTAGGTCGGAGACGATAACGCCTTCCTCCTGCAGCTCCGTCTCGCGCAAGATGGCCTCGGATGGGAAGGGTTCCACGCTGGGGGCGATGATCGCACTTGAACCGTAGCTTTCTGGAACCGGTTCTACACCGAACCCACCCACGAGCGAGGCGTGGACCACAAAGTTCTGGTTCTCAACCGCCCGCGCCAGGCAACTCCATCGGACCCGCTGAAAGCCGCGGCGGGTCTCCGTCCAAGCCGGGACGCAATGAATCGTTGTTCCCGCTTCGGCCAACGCCCGACCGGCCTCGGGGAATTCGGAGTCGTAGCAGATGGTGACGCCGAGGCCATTGCCCGGGGCGTAGAGCGACGAACCGTTTGCCAAATCCCAGACTTCCTTTTCGAACCGAGTCAGGCGGTTTTTTGGCGCGAACTTCAACGGTTCGCCGGGCGTGGCGATCGCTCCAATGTTCAAGATCCCGTCCGGCGTCTCGCGGAAGTGGCTGCCGCCGATGATCGTCAGTCCGGACGAATCCGAGATTCGCTGAAGCCAGCCTTCGATCGCGTCGGCATACTGCGCGAGGTAGATCGCCGCCTGGTGCGGCTTAAGTAACGGCTCCAAAGAAAGAAGCTCCATCACGTGCAACTCGGGGAAGACCACGACCTCGGCACCCTCGTCGTGGGCCTCGCTCACGAGATCGTGGAAGTGCCCAAAGTAGCCGCTATCGCCGCGAATGCGCCGCAGCTTCCAGGCGACCGCTGCAACCCGCCGAATCACTTTCGAGCCTCCACGCGCGGACGTTCGAGCAGCGCGGCCGCGTTTCCTGATTCCGGATCTTCCATGTAGTCGTCAATGATGCCCAAAAACGTGAGTCCGTAGCTGAGCAGCGGAGTGAGGGTGCGGTCCGTGGCCTCAGTTTGGGCTACGGCAGCCGCATATTCGCTTGGCTTGTCGTAGTTCGATGCTGCGAAGTCCGGCAATCGGCAGGCCGTACCGTAACGGGCGAGCCGAAGTTCCTCGACCAATGCAAAGCGAGAAAGGTACAAGGCTCGCCCTACCCCTTGCCGCCGGAACGCCGGCGAAACGCTGATATCCAGCCCGTACAGAACTTCGCCTTCGGCCGAGAAACTTTCTAGAAACGGCCCGCCGACGGTCGCGGTCCAGTTGCCGTGCTGGTTCCACACCGATTCGCTGACCAGGGTGTTGCTGCAGCTTCCCACGATTTGATCGTTTGCCAATCCGACGAACTGACCGACCGGAAACTTTTCAATGTGAGCAAAAAGATGCTCGGGCTTCCAGAGGAACTCCGGATCAAACGGCGGCGGAAACGCGTCGGCTTGAAGTGCGACCACCGCCGGAATGTCGTCGATTTGCATCGCCCGAATCCGGAACCTCACTCTCCGGCGAGCTCCCGGGTATCAACATGAATCCCGAGACGATCCACGATTCGGGTTAGGTCTTCCTCAGAGAAAAACTCGATTGATAGCTTGCCGCGCTTGCCATCGGTCTGGATCCGCACCGGGGCAGAGAAGTGCTCGCGCAGAGTTTGAAGGAGAACCGGATCCTTGTATTCCGATTCATTGGCCGGGGCCTTTTTCGGAGGTATCGGTCGGGCTTCGGCCTTTGCAAGACGCTCGGTTTCTCTAACGCTCAGGCCGTCAACCAGAATCTTTTCGTAAAGGGCCAGCTGCCGAGTCGGGGAATCCGTGGAAAGCAGGGCTCGGGCGTGACCTTCCGAAATTGCTCCGCTTTCGACGCCTTCCTGGATCACTTCCGGCAGGCGCAGCAGACGCAATTGGTTCGCCACCGCCGTGCGGGACTTACCCACTCGCAGCGAGACCTGCTCTTGGGTGAGTCCGAAATCCTGGATAAGGTGCTGGTAGGCGCGCGCGCATTCCATCGCGTTGATGTCCTCGCGCTGGAGGTTCTCGATGATTGCCAGTTCGAGCGAGTTCTGCCCCGTTGCGGAGCGAATCGTTACGGGCACCGTTTCCAAACCGGCGTCCTTCGCCGCACGGAGCCGGCGCTCTCCGGCGATGAGTTCGTAATTACCTTCCGAAACCGGCCGCACCAGCAACGGTTGGATGACTCCGTACTCGCGGATGCTTGCCGCGAGCTCAGCGAGTGATTCAGGATCGAAGTGCCGCCTCGGCTGGCGTGGATTGGGCGAGATGCGGTCGATCGCAACCTCCGAGGTTCCCGTGTCGGTCTGCTCGGCCAGCAGTTGTGAGAGACCTTTTCCTAGCGCACGGCGCATGTCTGCTGCACCTCTTTTACGAAGTCTAGGTAAGCCATTGCGCCTTTCGAACCCGGGTAGAGCGAGATCGCCGGCTCGCCGAAGCCCGGGGCCTCACTGAGCCGAACATTCCGGGGGATCACGGTCTCGCACACTTTCGGGCCAAAAAACTTTCGCACTTCTTCGGCAACCTGCTGAGAAAGTCGGTTCCGCGAGTCCACCATCGTCAGCAAAACCTTCGCCACGTGGAGCGACGGGTTGATTCGGCGTCGCACCAGTTCGATGGTTTTCATAAGCTGGCTCAGTCCTTCCAAGGCGTAGAACTCGCACTGCATCGGGACAAGCACGGCGTCTGAGGCGGCCAGGATGTTAATGGTAAGCAACCCCAGGCTCGGCGGGGAATCGATGATGATCCAGTCGTAGTCGTCCTGAATCGGCCGGATCGCTTCGGCGAGGATGCGCTCCTTCCCGACCGCGCTGAGGAGCGTGGGTTCGATTCCGGCGAGGTCCAGCGTCGCGGGCAAGATGAAGAAACCTTCCGCTACCGGATAGATCGCCTGGTAGACAAGCGTTGAGTTTTCGTCATCCGCAGAGGCTACCAGCACCTCATACAGCGTGACTTCGGGTCGTTGTTTGTCGAATCCCACACCCGTGGTGGCGTTACCTTGCGGGTCGGCATCGATCAGTAGCGTTTTGAAGCCGCTCGCGGCGAGCCCGGCGGCTAGGTTCACAGCGGTGGTCGTTTTCCCCACTCCGCCCTTCTGGTTCACGACCCCCCACACTGGCATAGCAAAGATTATGACTGGCTAGCCGACATCAATCTTCGCCGTTTGCCAAAGCTGCTCCCACGCCTCACCGCTCAGTTCGGCAAGAGGCACTTCAGCAAGGGCTTCCATCCGGCGGTACCGCCGATCGAACCGGGCCAGCATCTTGCGAAGGGATTCCTCGGGGTCGACGCGCTGCCAGCGCGCCAAATTCACCACGGTGAACAGCACGTCGCCGAGTTCAGCTTCGATTCGCGCGGGATCGCCTCCGCTGACGGCCTCGGATAGTTCGTTTAGCTCTTCCGTAAGCTTGTCCAGGACACTCGCGTAGTCTGGCCACTCAAACCCTTGCTTCGCGGCACGCTTGCTGATTTGGAGAGCGCGAAAAAGGGCGGGCATGGCCGGGGGAACGCCGTCGAGGGTTGAACGGGGACGATCTGGCTTTTCTAAGCGTTTGATCTCGGCCCAATTTCGCAGTACGGCTTCGGTGTCAGTCGCGACGACATCGCCGAAGACGTGCGGGTGCCGTCGAATCAGCTTTTCGGTGATCGTTTGCGCCACGTCCTGAATGGAAAAGCCACCATCGCGAGCGGAGATCTGCGCATTCAGGAAGGGTTGGAGAAGCAGGTCGCCCAGCTCCTCGCGAAAGTGATCCCGGTTGCCGGAGTCGATTGCCTCGAAGACCTCATAGACTTCCTCGAGCAAGTACTTCTTCAGCGTTTCGTGGGTCTGTTCCTGGTCCCACGGACAGCCGCCGGGGCCGAGCAAGCGGTCCGTGAGGTGCGCCAGCCCGTCCAGCGGGCTGGCGATGCCCAGAACGAGCGTGCACCCATCCGGCGGCTCGGCACCCGTGGTGACGCTGAGTCCAGCGGCGCGCAACCGTTCCGCCGTCCAAGGCTCATCGGCAAGCACGAACAGCGGGCCATCAATCCGATCGCGAAACGCCTCGTCCGCTCCCTCCGGACCCAACCGCAACACCCGCATTAGCTGGCTTAGTTCTGTCCGCCGGTACCGGCGGTGGCGCCGCTGCTCGGCTGGCTCAAGTAGGCGTCGATCAGCTTCTTGTAGGCAGCGGCAAATTGCGTTTGGCGAATGTCGATTTTTGACTTTCGGCGAAGAGCGGACATCTCCTTTTGGACATCGTTCTTCACGGAGCCTAGTTCCAACATGCGCTTTCGTCGGATTCGCTTGCGCAACTCGGGAGTCATCGCGTCTTTCTTTTCAGCGACGATGTCTTCCAACCGGAACTTAACGAAGGCACTTTGGTCGTTCGCCGTCGTGCTGATCCACTCGGTGTTCTGCCCGACCTTGATCTTTTCCAGGGCGTCACGCGTAGGCGTGTTTACCGAGGTCGACGGGACCATTCCGAACTGGCCGCCGTTGGCCGCCGTATAGTCCTTGCTTCGTGCCTTTGCAACATCGGCGAAGACCTTGCCGCCGGCGAGATCGGCGTCCACGGCGTCCTTATCTGCCGGCGTTAAAACCACGATCACACTCAGGCGATACTGCTTGGGCGTCGTGAACTCTGAAGCGCGCTCTTTGAAAATTCGATCAACTTCCTGGTCGGTCACGGTGATTCCGAACGCCTGGATCTTGAACTGGGCAAGGTCCACGCGGATCGTATCCAGCAGGTCCGCTTCCGTGCGTCCGGATGCTAGCCAAAGGGTCACGAGGTCTGGATTATCGCGCTTTCGCTCGGCGTATTCGGTGTTCACCTCAAGATCGCTCGGAAGAACACCTTTCTCCTTGGCGAGTTGCAGGATCAGTTTCTCAGTGACGATTTGGTCGAGAGCCAACAGCCCAGGCGGCATTTCGGCGATCGTGTTCCCAGACCGGCGACCCACGCCCGGCAGGAACTCCATCTTGCGGTAGTACTCGGCGGCCTTTACCTCCTCGCCATTGACAACCAGAACCACCTTGGCCGGGTCTAGCGCCGGGGCCTGTGCGGTGGCCAATGCCGAACCCATCAATAGGACTAGGCCGAAAACGGCACTGCGAGACGTAAAGCTTCGTTTCAAAAGATCCTCTTAGTTTTTCGCCGTTCCGGGCGTGGTGCCATCGAGCACCGGTGTCATTCCAGACGCCCGAGGCTACAGATAGGAACCATCGGCTTACGCTTTCTTAAGTTCTCGCTCCAAAACCGGTAGGACCTCGTATAGGTCGCCGACCAAACCCAAGTCCGCTATCGAGAAAATGGGGGCGTCGCCGTCGGTGTTAATCGCTACGATCAACTTGCTGTCCTTGATTCCCGCCATGTGCTGCGTGGAGCCAGAAATCCCGGCTGCGATGTACAAGTCTGGGGCGACGATCTTGCCGGTTTGGCCAACCTGGAGTTCATTCGCGGCGATACCCGCGTCCACGGCCGCTCGAGTTGCTCCGACCGCGCCGCCAAGGGCGTCCGCAAGACCACCAATTACGCGCTCGAAACTAGCGGCGTCCTTCAGCGGACGTCCGCCGCTGACGACAACCTTCGCTGCCGAGAGGTCGGGGCGACCGCCTTCTTTGGCTCGGGTTCCGATGTTCCGCACCGCAGAATCGTCGACCTGGATCGCCACGGTTTCCGTAGGGACCGATGCACCCGCATCTGAAACGGCGGGGAAACCAACCGGACGGAAAGTGAACCATGTCTGGGGTGCCGAAACTTCCACCGTAGCGACAATCGCTCCGGCGTACATGGGCCGCGTGAAGCGCGTGTCCGACTCGATGGAAAGAACGTCCGTCACGCAGGCGGCGTCGGCGACTCCGGCTGCCCTCGGCAACAGATCCTTCGACCACATCGCGCTGACCGCAAAGACTCGCGCGTAACCAGTTGCCAGCTTGGCGAGTTCCGCAGCATAGGCCGCCGCCGGCGGTAGGGAAGCCCAGCCGGTTGCCATAACTTTTTCTGCGCCAAACGAGTCGTTCACGGTCGAGGTGAGAACGATGACGTCGAAGGCTTCCGCGAAGTTGGCGGCGACAGCGGCACCAACCGCGAGGTCCGTGCCGTCGAGCGATAAAAATAGTGACTTACCCATTAGATGCTCCCTGCGGCTTTCAGCTCGGCGATCAGCTCTTCGACGTTGGCGACCCGTTTTCCGGCCTTTCGTGCCGGGGGTGCGGTGAAGCCTGTCACCGTGACAAAACTCTGAAGCGCCGTTGCCGGAGCGCGCTTCTCAAGCGGCTTCGAGCGTGCCTTGATAATTCCTGGCAAGGCGATGTACCGCGGCTCATTGAGCCGGAGGTCGGCGGTAACCACCGCCGGAAGCTGGATTTGCAGCGTCTCGGTCCCCGTGTCGGTCTCGCGGATGACCGTGAGGGAGCCGGAACCCGGAGTGACTTCACTGGCGAACGTCGCCTGCGGCCAGCCTAGGCGAGCGGCCAAAATTTGCCCGACCTGATTTGAGTCGTCGTCGGTCGCTTGCTTGCCCATCAGGACGAGATCCGGATTTTGCTCGCGAACAAAACTTTCGAGTTCCAGCGCCACGGCCCGTGAATCCGGCGACGTGGTCGTTTCAATCAAAACGGCCTTATCTGCACCCATCGCCAGGGCCTTTCGTAGTTGCTCTTCGGATTCGGCTGGACCGATGGCCACCACGATAATTTCTACCGCACCGACTTTTTCGCGGAGACGAACCGCCTCTTCGAGGGCGATTTCGTCAAACGGATTGATCTCTGACTTTGCTCCGCCCGAGTCAATGCTCATGCCGTCGGAGCCTGGCTTGACCTTCGCATACGGGTCGAGAACGCGCTTAATGGGAACAACTATTTTCATCGGCTGGCCAATCAAAGCTAGTGTACCGGCGCACCTGGGTTATCCTAGTCGGGTGCTCTCGCGCGAGAGCCGCGAATCAAAGCGGATTTGCGCCCTTCACGTCGTCGCTAGTTAACAATCACGCCGCTATGAAAAGTCCTAAGTTTTCGCATGCTTTTGAAGTTGTCGCCGATATCCCGGCCTCGCTCTCGCCGCTCAAGCGGCTCGCCGGAAACTTCCGATGGACGTGGGACCACGCGACCCGCGACCTCTTTCGTAGCATTGACAAGGCCGCTTGGGTTGCCAGTGAGCACAATCCGGTTCTCTTTTTGAACTCGGTGCCTGCGGCGCGACTCGACGTGCTGTCGAAGGACGATTCGTTCCTGGGGCGCATGAACGAGTGCGAGCAGGATCTCTCGAACTACCTTGCCGCGGACACCTGGTTTAGCAAGACGTTTCCTGGGGTTTCGACCGATAACTCCATCGCCTATTTCTGCTTCGAGTTCGGCATTACCGAAGGGTTGCCGATCTATTCCGGTGGTTTGGGTGTGCTTGCCGGCGACCACCTAAAGGCGGCCAGCGACCTTGGTTTGCCGCTCGTCGCGGTGGGATTGCTTTATAATCGCGGCTACTTCCGGCAGCGGCTTAGCCACGACGGCTGGCAGCAAGAGGTCTATCCGGAATACGACTTCTACCAGATGCCGTTGACGCTGATGCGGGGATCGGACGGCCAGCCGATTCGGATTGAGGTCGAGTTCCCGGATCGCCAGGTGACGCTTCAAGTTTGGCGGGCCGAAGTAGGCCGCATCGCGCTGTATCTGCTTGACAGCAACGTTCTCGAGAACGAGGCCGCCGACCAAACGATCACCGACTCGCTCTACTCGGGTGACGAGGAGATGCGCATCCGCCAAGAAATGATCCTCGGCATCGGCGGTCTGAAGGCGCTGCGAGAGCTAGGGATTCGGCCGAAGGTTTGCCATATGAACGAAGGCCACGCTGCCTTCCTGTCAGTGGAGCGCATTCGGCAGTTCATGGCGGACCATGCCTGCGACTTCCGTACGGCCCGCCAGGCCATCGTGAACGGCAACGTATTCACGACCCACACGCCGGTTCCGGCTGGCTTCGACTTGTTCCGACCCGAGCTGTTGGAGAGATATCTAGGCCGAACCGTCGCCGACACCGGACTGCCGTTCACCGAGTTCCTCCGTTTGGGTCGGATCGATCCCGAAAACGGCGGGGAAGCGTTCAACATGGCCGTGCTTGCCATGGAGACGGCAAACCACGTGAACGGCGTTTCAAAGCTACACGCGGCGGTTACGCGCAGCATGTTCTCGCACCGATGGTCGCAGTACCCCGAGGACGAGGTACCGGTACAAGCCGTCACCAATGGTATCCACACAGCTACCTGGATCAGCCGCCGTATGGCCGCTGTATTCGACGCGTACCTTTCACCGGACTGGCGACGGTTCCCGCAAGAGCCAGAAACCTGGGCCGGAGTGGAGGACATTCCGGACGACGAGCTCTGGCTCGCCCGCGAAGCATCGCGCGCCGACCTCGTTCGGTTCGTGCGCAAGCGCCTCCAGACGAAGAGCACGAAGACCGACTTTGGAACCGACGGCAATATCTTAGATCCGCGCGTGCTGACCATCGGATTTGCGCGTCGCTTCGCAACGTACAAGCGCGGATCGCTGATGCTCACCGACCGCGAGCGACTGAAGCGCCTCCTGTTCCATTCCGAACGACCAGTACAAATCGTCATCAGCGGAAAGTCGCACCCGCGCGATGACGGCGGAAAGCACATCATTCAAGTTCTCTGGAACTTCACCACCAAAGATGGGGCTCAGACCCGCATGGTGTTCCTGGAGGACTACGACATGCAGATCGCGCGCGGGCTCGTTCAGGGGGTTGATGTTTGGCTCAACAACCCGCGCCGCCCCTATGAAGCGAGCGGTACCAGCGGCATGAAAGTCGTGCCGAACGGCGGCCTGAATTGCTCGATTCTAGACGGCTGGTGGGACGAAGGGTTCGACAGCTCCGTCGGTTGGGCAATCGGAGACCGCGTGCAAGCCGACGACGTAGCGCACCAGGATTGGCTGGACAGCCGGTCGCTTTACTACCTGCTTGAAGGAGAAATCGCGCCGACGTTCTACCAGCGCAACGAGCACGGCATCCCGGTTCGATGGGTGCGGATGATGAAGGAGTCCATGAAGAAGCTGGCGCCTCAGTTTTCGACCGCGCGAATGGTGCGGGACTATGCAACGCAGGCATATGTTCCGGCGATCAAGGCGTTCGAGCGCATGTCGAGCGGCGACCTTTCGCTCGCCCACGCGGCGATCGCCTGGCGAGTCCAAGTCCGCGAAAGCTGGCCCCAGGTTCGGATCATCTCGGTCGTTGACGACGCTCCTCGCTCGAACCGAGTCGGGGCGATGGTCAACGTGACGGTGGTTGCCGAGCTTGGGAAGCTCACCCCGAATGACGTGCAAGCCGAAGCGATCGTCGGGCGCGTTGGACCGAACCGGGAGCTTCACCAGACGGAACCGCAGCCGCTTGCCCTCAACAAGATTGATGGCACCACCGTAATCTTCACCGGCCAGATCCGTTGCGCGATCACTGGCCATCAGGGCTACACGGTGAGAATTCGGCCGCGACACGACGACGTGGATGTCGCCAGCGAACTGCCGCTCGTTGTCTGGGAAGGCTAGTTAATCGGCACGCCGCGAATCACTATCTGGCCGTCGATGTAGACGGCCTCCGATAGGTTCTTGATAACTGCGTCGGCCTGGGGATACTCCTGCCCAGGGTGCATCTCCGAGATCGCTACCACGCGGCATCCCGCCGCCTTCGCCGACTGAACCCCGGCCAGCGTGTCCTCAAACGCGACGCAACGATCCGCCGGGACCCGGAGTCTCGCCGCCGCAAGTAAGAAGGGCTCGGGATGCGGCTTGCCGTTCTCGACGTCCTCGCCATATACCGCCAGAGCGGGAATCGGAATGCCGACGGCACGCAAGCGAGCCTGGGCAACGTCGGACGTTCCGGACGTAACCACCGTCCAACTTCCTTGTGGCAAAGAGGCGGTGAATGACCGACTTCCGGCGAGGGCGCGGACCCCCGCCGTATCTGCCGTCTCAATCTTCCGCAGCTTCATATTCTCGACCTCCGCATCAAGATGCGGAGCGAGAAGACGCAAGGTGTCCAGGCTTCTGCGGCCATGGATGTGCGGCAAGATTTCAGCGGGATCCAAACCGGCACCGGCCGCATACCTTGCCCAGCTTCGCTCCACGGCCGGGAGCGAGTCAATGAGCGTGCCGTCGAGGTCGAAGAGGAAGGCGAGCGGTCGGTTCATGCGGATTAGATGGTCGTCGAAAGCCCTTGAGCCAAGACGATCTCACGCGCATGGTTTACCGTGAAGGCGATTCGGTGCGTGACCGAATCCAGAATGCCTTCGGCACCCGGGTGGCCGTTGCCGGAAGCCTTGACACCACCAAACGGAAGATGAACCTCGGCGCCGATCGACGGGAGATTCACATAGCCAAGTCCGAACTCGGCATGGTCGCGCACCCAGCGCCACTTTCGATAGTCCTCCGTGATGACCGCCATCGCGAGGCCGTAGTCCGTATCGTTGTAGACATCGACGGCTTCTTCCATGCCGGAGACCGGGATGATGGCGACGTGCGGGCTGAAGGCCTCTTCGCGCAGGCAGAAGGTGTTCTTCTTGTATCCGTCGAAGCGGTAAACGAACGGCGAAACGAAGTTGCCGTTGGCGTAGTCGCCGTCGGTGAGAACCTCGCCTTGGACCAGAACTTCCGCGCCTTCTTCAACCGCCTTCGCGTTGTGGAACTGCCACTTTTCGATGGAGCCGGGCTCGATCAGCGGACCCATGAACGTCTCCTCACGCATGCCGTCGCCGATCTTGATCTTGGCGACCTTCTCGGCGTAGCGGCGGCTGAATTCGGGCTCAAGCGCGCGGTCGATGATGATTCGGCTGGTAGAAACGCATCGCTGTCCGCTGGTCTTGAAAGCACCTAGTAAGCACGCGTTGATGGCGAGGTCCAGGTCGGCGTCCGCCAGAACGATGGTCGCGTTCTTACCGCCCATCTCGGTCGCGGCGAACTTGAACGCGTCGCCCGCGGCAACCTGCTGGATGTACTTTCCAACGGCTCGCGAGCCGGTGAAGAGGATTGCGGCGACATCCTTGTGCTTCACGAGCGGATCGCCGACTTCCTCACCGAAACCATGAAGGAGGTTGACGACTCCGGCCGGGAATCCGGCCTCGTGGAACAGCTCCTGCAGCTTGTGGGCGACGATCGGGGTCTGCTCGGCGGGCTTGAAAACGACCGTATTACCGGCAAGGATTGCCGGAAGGATGACCCATAGCGGGATCGCGCTGGGAAAGTTCCATGGCGTGATACAGGCAATGACGCCTTTCGGCTTGCGCAGGATGAACGCGTCCTTCGAGGCGACTTCGCTAGAAATGGTGAAGCCGTTCGGCATGCGGCCCAGGCCGGCCACATATTGCGCCATGTGGAGGGCTTCGACGGCGTCGGCGCGTCCTTCGTTGATCGCCTTACCGCACTCCCGGGTGACTAGTGCTGACACTTCTTCGATATCGCGCCGCAGGAGTTGGGCGAAGGTGTCGACGTATTCCGCGCGCTTTACCCAGCTGAGTTCTCGCCAGGATTCGTAAGCGTTCTTCGCCGATGAAACGGCATCATCAACGTCGGCAGCGGTCGAACGCGGTGCCGTGCCGATGATGTCATTCCGGTTTGCCGGATTCACGCTTTCGAACTGCTCGGCAGCGTCGCGCCACTCACCGTGGACGTAATTTTTTGCGATAACGGTCGCCATGTTGTGTAGAAGGGTACCCTTCCCTGAGGCGACACGAGGGTGTGAACCGTCTGATTCTTGGAGCTTACAGAATGCAAAGGTTTGGCAAGGGATGGCTAACCATTTGGCTGTGGATGATTGTTTCGGTTTGTTTTGGCCAGGTCGTGGTTCGAACGGAAGGGGCTAACGTCTTCGTCAATGGCGTAAACGTAGTGTCGTTTAAAACGGCGTCGGTGTATGGTCTTTCGGCCGAGGGGCGCGCCACCGAGTTCGGTTTGGCGGTCGAGGGGCTCCCGTACTTCGGTGAAGTCAAACTTCGGAAAGTAGGCAAAACACATGTGGTTTTTGCTGGCGGCAAGCGGCTCGTCACGATTACTGCCGCCGAGGCCAAAGCCCACGGCAGCACAACGGCAGCGCTGGGGATGAGTTGGTCTCGCAAGCTCCGTCAGGCGTTTCTCGTTCCGCCGCTCCAGGTGGACACGTCGCCGATGCTTTTGCCGGTGCCCTCAACGCGGACGGTTAAGGTTTCCGGCTCGGAATTTGCGGAAGCGATCGTGGAAAGCTCCGACCCAGCGGTGGTCTCGGTTCAGAAAACGGCGACCGGGCTCACCCTTGCTGTCAATTCACCCGGCAACGCTACGATCCGGGTCTATTCGACGGATGCCGACAAGTCTTTCGAGGTGACTGCCCAACCCTACGCGGCCCTACTACCGCAGACGGTGGCGGCAACCGTCAACGGCAGTCCAGCCAGTGGCGCCACCATCATTGGGGCAGTGGAAGGTGCCATCCGAACCCAGCTGAATCGTCTTCCCGGCTCCAACGTCGAAATTTCCCCGACGGACGTCAGCAGTCTTGCCGATGGTCAGGCAAGAACCGTTCCGGTGAAAGTGCGTATCTTCGCACCGGACGCTATTGAAAGGGTCGGCACCGTGAACGTCATCGTTCGAAACGCTTCGCTGCCGTACCGCAAGGAATCCGAGCTCTGGTACTGCAACTATCCCGAGAACGTGCAATCCGCCGGGAATCTCTTTGCCGCGAATCTGAAGATCAATCAGCCGGCCCGGATGCTCTACCATCACATCAACGAGTCGGGGAGCCCACTCTTTATTCGCATACAGGCAGTCAATGACTCCGACATCCCGGCGCGCGTCGTCGTGATGCCGGGCGACGGTGAGCCCGACAAAAACCCGGTACGAGTCGGATTGCGGGCAGCTAGCCAGTACTTCCGCGCTTTGACCACGGGAAGCGGCGAAGTGATCACGATTCCTCCACGGAGCACGTTGCCGATCTCCATTCGGCGTCTGGCTCCGAAGGAGACCATGAGCGGGCTGTGTGGTCTGCGCCTGATCGACGGACCAACCAGCGTTTTGGTTCGAACCGACGCTTGGCCGCCGTTCCCGCTAGAGCCGCGCTGGGTTGCCGCGACAAATTCGCCAACCCCGTGGCGCTTTGTCGGCTGCAACCCGATCAACGAGTACGATTCCTCTCGTTTCGAGATCTCGAAGCACGTGTACCCAAACCCTTTTAAAACGGCCGACGTCCGGTACGAAGTAGGGAAGCGCTTTGGGTTCTTCAAGATCGGGGAACGGCCGATCTCCGGAGAGGACCAGCGGCGAGTGCTGGACGGCAACTTCGGCGTGGTCTACAACGTTCGGGCCGACATCAGTAATCCGACGCCGGAGCCGGCCGACATCGAGATCGTTTTTGAGGCCTCGGCCGGTTACAGCGGCTGCCTTTTCCTGGTAGACGGTGCTTACAAGGAGTCGCCGCTTTTGCAGCCAAAGGCGGAGTACCGCGTGGAGCGCGTTACCATTCCTCCCGGAGGCTTCAAGCGCATCGAACTGGTAACGATTCCGCTTTCTGGAAGCAGCTATCCGTCAATGATTAGCATTCGGCCATTCCAGGTGCTCAGCACTGGAATCACTTCTGGAGGGAAGTAGCGCTTTGGACCCAAGTTTTCTCGCGATCAGTCAGCTCTTCCAGGGTGCTCCGTCCGAGACTCCTTCCGGACACAAGACCGGAAGGTCATCGACCGAAAGCCGCGAGCTGGGCGAAACGGCGATGAACGACGGGCTTTACACCGTCGCCATCGACCACTTCAAGCGTGCCATCGAGCAGGCGAGTGAAGTCACCGAGGGCGACGTTCTGAACCTGGCCGGTGCCTACGAGGCGGCTGATCAACTACCGGAAGCTTTCCGGCAGTACGAGAGAGCCGTTCGCCTCAAGGCCCACCCGGAGGCCCACCTTGGCTTAACCGACCTTTATCGGCGGTACGGCCGATACCGAGATGCCCTGGAGGAACTTCAGAAGGCCATCGACTTAAACCCGGAAAACGCGTTCCATCACTTCAAGCTTGCTGAAACTCTGAAGGAGATCGGTGAGCGGAAGAAGGCCCTCGTGGCCATCGATCTCGCCATCGTCAACCAGCCGGAGCATTCGTTCTATCACTACTGGAAGGGTGACCTCTTGCTGAAGATGAAGCGGCCGGACGACGCATTGAAGTCCTTCCGCGCCGCGATTGAACTTTCCCCGGGAGACGACTTCTTGTACTTGCGAGCGGCGGTGGCGTTCTGGCAAGCCGACCGTAAGGCCGACGCCATTCGCTCCATCCGGCTTTCTATCGAGCTCGACCCGGAAAAAACAATCTACAACGGGTTGCTGGCCGCGCTGTTGGAAGCCAACGGACAGATTGAAGACGCCGTCCACGAGCAGGAACGTGCGGACAAGATGGATAGCTTCGACCGAGCCGAAGCGAAACGTGTCCTGCTCGAAATGGGTCTCGGCGACGCCGACCTGCTCTAAAGCGAATCGAGGCCGCGTTGCGCGGTTTCGATTGCTTTGAGCGAGGCGCGGGCCTTGTTACGACTCTCTTCGTACTCGAGTGTCGGCACACTGTCGTATACGACTCCGCCGCCAGCCTGCACGTAGGCCACGCCATCCTTCAGCAAGATGGTTCGCAACGTGATGCAGAGATCCAAATTGCCGGTCCGACTGAGATACCCGACAGCCCCGGCGTAAAACCCGCGCCGCGTTGGCTCCAGCTCGTCGATGATTTGCATGGCCCGAATCTTCGGCGCGCCCGACACGGTGCCGGCCGGGAAGGTCGCACGGATCAAATCAAGCGGCGACTTTCCGGCCCGAAGCGTTCCGGTCACGTCGCTGACGATGTGCATGACGTGACTGTATCGTTCGATGACCATCAGATCGTTCACGCGCACGGTGCCGTATTCGCAGACTCGCCCGAGGTCGTTGCGACCGAGATCGACGAGCATGACGTGCTCGGCTCGCTCCTTCTCGTCGGCCAAAAGTTCCTTCTCCAGTGCCAAGTCCTCGGCCATGGTCTTCCCGCGCCAACGCGTTCCGGCGATGGGCCGCACGCGAGCTTGGTCGCCCTGAAGGCTGACCAAAATTTCGGGCGAGGCGCCAATGAGATCGAACTCGCCGAAGCGAATCAGGAACATATAAGGTGAAGGATTGATCGATCGCAGAGCCCGGTACAGCGTAAGCGGGTGAGCTTCGCATTTGGTTGCGAAGCGTTGGGAGGGCACCATTTGCACGCCATCTCCGGCGGCTATGTACTCCTTCATTCTCGAAACGCTCGCCTCAAACGTCTCGCGAGTTACGTTCATTTCGACCGGATGAACCGGGAAGGAGCCGGTTGGTAGCGGACGCAACGGCTCCCGAAGTCGTGCCTCAGTTGCGGCGATTTTCTCCACACCGGCGGCGTATCCGGCTTCGCTGCCGTCCGTATCCACCAAAATCTGGACAAGGTTTTTGGCGTGATCGAACACGACTACGTCGTCGATCTCCATCATAGCGAGGTCGTCCAGATTCAGGTCATCAACCGTCGTATCCGGCAGCCGCTCGAAGTACCGTACGATGTCGTACGCAAGAAATCCGACCGCGCCGGCGGTGAACGGCGGCAGACCTTCCTGGTGCACTCTTGGAGCATGCGCCTGAACTTCGGCCAGCAGATCGAGCGGGTCACTCCCCTCCGGCAAGGAATGCGCAAGCCCGTCGATGGTAGCTTGGCCGTTCTTTGCGCGCAGATATCGCTTGGGTTGCCAGCCGATGACGGAGTAGCGACCCACGTTTTCCCCGCCGGTGACGCTTTCTAGCAAGAAGCAAAGCGGTGCATCGTGGCACAGCTTCCAATAGGCGCTCACCGGAGTTTCGGTGTCACCCAGGATTTCGCGGGAAAGCGTATAGCGGCGGTTTCCGCCCGTTTCCGCTAGATAATTCTCAAGCGAGGGAATCGGCATGCGGCTCATTATGGCTTCGGGGATACTGTCCGTATGGAAGCTTTTCGAGTGCACTCTGGCAAAGTTGCGGTGCTGCCGGGCGATCAGATCGACACCGACCGCATTATCCCGGCCCGGTTCCTCAGCCGAATCTCCCGGCTTGGCTACGGGGAGCTGCTCTTCGTGGATGTTCGTGGACCCGAATTCGCGCTCGATCAGCCCGACGCCGCCGGAGCTTCGATCCTGGTAGTTGGCACAAACTTCGGCTGCGGCTCCAGCCGCGAGCATGCCGTCTGGGCCATTCAACAGGCTGGATTCCGGGCGGTTATCGCTCGGAAGGGAGACGGCACGCCGGGATTTAGCGACATTTTTCGCCAGAATGCGGCGAACTGTGGGCTGCTGTTGATCGAATTGGACCATCAGGATCACGCGGCTCTGGCAGGCGGCGGAAGCGGTCAGGAAGCTACAATTGATCTCCCTGGCCAGACGATCACCTTCGGCACCACTGTTTTGGTATTCAAAATCGACGCCGCAACCAAGCACGCCATCGTGGAGGGGCTTGATTTGATTGGGACGACCCTGTTGTACGCCGAGAATATCGACCGTTTCGAAAAGCGACACAACACCTTCGTTTCGTCGTCTAATTAGCCATGGGAATCTTTGCCGTCTCGCTCCTTGCCGTCCTTGCTCTGCAGCCCGGCGTCGAGCCGCAGCAGGGCGGCGAGCGCATCTACCCATTGAAGGATCTTCAGACGGTCACGATCAAGGCCAATGACAAGAAGATTACGGCCTGGATCATGGACAGCGCGAGCAAGCGAATGGAAGGCCTTATGCTCGTGCGAGACAAGGATATGAAAATGTCGCAGGGAATGATCTTTGTGTTCAAGTCCGAGGAGCCGCAGAGCTTCTGGATGCGGAACACACTGATTCCGCTCGACATCATCTACATCTCCGCACGCGGGGTGGTTCGAAACGTGGTTCGGGGTAAGCCAATGACCGAGACCCCGTTGCCGAGCGACGGACCGGCGCAGTATGTTCTGGAGCTCAAAGCAGGCGGCGCAAAAGCCTACGGAATCCGCCGAGGACTGATGCTTTTCTTTCCCAAGCTCACTGCGCAAGACTGAAGCGCACGAACCAAGTAAGATCGCAGAATGATTTCTGGACGCTGGGATCTTATCGTTCATGACACCGACGGAGACTATCCGTCTTGGGTTCACCTATCAGCCGAGGGCGGCTGGTTTGTCGGCAAGGTCGGCAGCGCCCGCCCGGTCATACAAACCGATCTTGTTGGCGATACCGTTCGCTGGCAGTTGCCGAAGCAGTACGAGGGTCGAAGCGATGATCTGGTCTTCACGGGTGAGCTCGTTGATGGCCGCATCGAAGGAACCTTTGTTAACGACGCCGGAGTCGAAGTCCGCTGGGAAGGAACCCGTGCCCCCGAGCTTCCGAAGCGCGACGTGACCTGGGGCGAGCCGATCGAACTGGTTCGGGCCAGCGCCGCAAACTGGACCGCGCGATGGCCGCACATGGCGGACAACTGGGCGATCACCGCCTACGGCCTGGTGAACTCCGAAGCCGGTACGGACTACGTCTCAACCGAGCTTTTCTCTGACTTCCACCTCACCGCCGAGTACCGGTATCCGGAAGGAAGCAATTCCGGCATCTACCTGCGCGGCCGCTACGAGTTCCAGGTCCTGGACGACCACGGCACGACACCGCACGTTGGCGGAAGCGCGGCGATCTACGGCTTCATTCGACCCAGCAAAAATGCGATCCACCCGCACTCAGAGTGGAACGTGGCCGAGATCACGCTCGTTGGCCGCTTCATCACGGTCGTCCTGAACGGCGAAACCATCATCGACGCCGAGGAGATTCCCGGCATCACCGGTGGTGCTCTGGACTCGAACGAAGGAGAACCCGGCCCGATCCTCATCCAAGGCGACCACGGCCCGGTGACCTACCGACGCCTCACCGTCCGACCCGCGCTCTAACTTAGAACGCGGGAGACCAGAACGCTTCGTCTTCGTCCTCTTCCGGCCGCGGTGCCGGAACGGGGACGGCGACGGGAACTCGCGGTCGCTCGATGGGAACGCCCGTGAGTGCCTTCTCGTCGAGCTGAAGCTCTTTCGCCCGTTCCTCCGCACCCGGAGAAACCGGCCACACCGTCGAGTCCGCCCAGTAGCTCGTTAGGAACTCGGTCCAGACCCGCTGGTAGACGGCAATCGTTTGCTCCGCCAAGTTCGGCCAAGCGAAATCGGCAACCAGACGTTCGGCGGCGGCGACCTTCAGCTCTGCGGCTCGCTCGGCGTCGCCAAGGGCGTGGAGAATGCCCCAGGCAAGGGAAGTCGGGTCTCCGGCAAACGTCGTCGTTCCGGTCTTGTCGTGCAACACGACCTCCTTCAGGCCACCCGCATCGGAGGTGACGACCGCGCATCCTGCCGCCATCGCCTCTAGCGCGACGATTCCGAACGGCTCGTAGAGCGAAGGGAAGACCGCAACATCCGCGCAGCGGTACATCTGGTGAAGGTTTCGGCCCGACATGAAGCCGGTGAACAGGATCTTGTCCTCCAGGCCGGACCATCGGGCAAAGTGCTCGAACCGCTCGCGATGCCCGCCGCCCACGATGACGAACTTGGTGTCCGGTTGCTGAGCCAGAACAACGCTCGCCGCATTCAGCAGAACCTGGATGCCTTTCTCGCGAACGAATCGACCAACGTACATCACGACTTTTTCACCCGGAAGGGCGATCTTGGCGCGCTGCGCGGCGCGCTCTTCATCCGGCCATTCGAAGTTGAACCGGGCGGCATTCACGCCGTTGTAGATGATGTCGATCTTGTCGTCGGGGACGTCAAAAATCTTGCTGACCGTGCCCTTCATGAACTCGCTGCACACGATGACCCGCCAGGCCTCGTAGGTCAGCCAATATTCCTGGTCGTGGATGTAACGCTGGGTCGTTGTGTGGATTCCGCCGTGGCGGCCGTGTTCCGTGGCGTGAATCGTGGCCACCATGGGCAGCTTGTATTCGTACTTCAACTCTCGGGCGGAGTCGAGCGAAAGCCAGTCGTGCGCGTGCAAAATCGTCGGCTCGCCGCCGGGTCGCCAGTCTTCCAGCAACTGCCGCACCCGGAGATCGGTCGCCTGGTTTAGAAGCTGAATTTCGTGCAGAAAGTCGTTAGGCTCTTCCTTGAGGTGGACCCGGTGAACCTGAACGCCGCTAGGTTCGGTCTCTTCGTCGGGCGCGGTGGGTGTCGCCTTCGTGACGACGTGAACCTCGATGCCTTGCCGCTGAAGTTCTTGCGAAAGTTCAAAAACGTGCGGCGAGATGCCGCCAACGATTCGAGGCGGGTACTCCCAAGAAAGCATCATCACGCGCATGTCAAGAAGGATTATATGGGTTAATCCGCCGAACCTGCCACCGGTCGCCGACTTCCGAGCTGTTTCGTGTATTCGACCGTGATTTCGGCCCCAAGAAAGAACACGAGGCTGGAGTAATTGATCCAGAGCAGAACCGCAACGAGGCTTCCGGCCGAGCCGTAAATCTGCGTAAAGCCCGCCCGGGCGAAGTAGTAGGCGAGGAGAGCCCGGCAAATGGTGAAGCCGACCGCCGCCACCAACGCTCCCGGCCAGACATCGCGCCAAGTGGCGGTTTTGTGGGGGAACATTCGGTAGGCAACGGCAAAGATAAAGGTAAGGAACAGAACGCCGACGGCGGTTGTCACGTCGCGGGCGTTGTGGAAGTTGGCCGCCGCCCCTGCCGTTTGCATCCAGGATTCCAGTACCACCCAAGCAAGCAAGAGGCCACCGAATGCGAGCAACGCGGCAAACGCCAGCAGCCGAGTCTGGAAGAACGCCTTCACCGGATGGGCGTCAGGTTTGATCCCCCAGATCGTGTTCAGGGCGTCGCTCAGCTGAAGGAAGAGGCCAGACGCGCCGTTAAACGCAATAAGGATCGAGAAGACCGTGGCAAGGATTCCGGCCGAGGGGTTCTGAGATTGCTGAGCCAGCGTCTGCACCAGGTCGCCCGCCTGCGGGCCGGCCGAGTTCACGGCCAGGCGGGTCACTTCGGCCAGCTTGTCTCCATCTCGCACGAACTGCCCGGCCACGAACACCGCAAAAACAATGAGCGGCGACAGGGAGAGCATCGCAAAGAAGCTGAACGACGCAGAAAGACGTGGAAGGTTATGCTCGGCAGCGTTTGCCCCCACGGTTCGCAGGAAGACCAACGAGGGCAACGCCAACAGCTTTTGGATGGGAGTTGGCGTCGCGGGCGGCACGCTTGGATGATATCCGTGGTTTGCGGCCCCCATGGGCCGTATCGCCGATCGGCGCGTAGGATTAATGTAGGATTAGCTGAGCATTCCCGGAATCAGTTTCACCAGGATCACGTTCGCCTCGTCATCGATCTCGCCGACGAACTCGTCGACGAAGGGAATAAGGACGTCGCCCACGACTAAAATCTCGTGCGCGGGATTTTCTAAAACTTCCGTAACGACGCCGAGGTCGCGCCCATCCGTGGTCACGACGCGCATCCCGATAAGGTCTTCGATGAGGAATTCGTCGTCGTCAAGCTCAACCTCTTCGTCGGCTCCTTCGACATAGGCCCACTGAAGTTTCTGGGCGGTGGTCATATCGGAAATGCCCGCAACGCGGATAAGCGGGCGTCCTTTGTGGACCGTGAATTCCGTGATGGTTCGCTCGACACCTTGAATCGTGACGACCGTGCCTTTGGCGAACCGCTCGAAGAAATCGGTGAGCGGTTCTACCTTTAGCTGCCCACGCAGGCCGTGGGCGCCAACAATTTGTCCTAAACGCAATTAATCCGTGACGACTTTGACGTACGCCTTTTCGCGCGACTTGCTGGCCACGGCGCTGACAACGGAACGGATTGCGGAAACGACGCGACCGGCTTTGCCGATCACCTTACCGACATCTTCCGGATCGACCGTGACATGGAAGGTTCGCGAACCCATTTCGGTTTCTTCTTCCACCGAGACGAGCTCCGGCTTTTCGACGACGGCTTTAACCAGCGATTCAACGAGGGGTGCGTAGGCCATGGTGATTACTCAGCGGGAGCGGGCTCGGCGACTTCGGCCTTGGTTGCCGGGGTTCGCTTATCGAGAAACTTGTATTTTGCCTTCAGGTTCGGTCGCTCGGCAAAGAACTTCTCCAAAACACCGGCGCGGTTGAGGATGACGGCGGCGGTTTCGGTCGGCTGGGCTCCAGCGAGCAGCCAGTGAAGGGCTCGATCTTCTTTCAGCTCAAGGCGCTTGGGCTGCGCAATCGGGTCGTATAGACCGATCGTCTCTACAAAGCTACCGCTTCGGCCGGCCGCAGCCTCGGCGACGATTACGCGATAGAAAGGGCGCCCTTTGTTGCCCAGCCGTCGAAGTCGAATTTTTACCATTCCGTGATTTAACCTGCTATCTTCGTCGCATCCCGCCAAACTTTCCGAGGCGTTTCTGCATCTGCCCCATCTGCTTCATCTGACGACGGCCCTCGTAGAACTGCTTGAGAAGTGCGTTGACTTCCTCCACCGATGTTCCCGAGCCCCGGGCAATGCGCTTCCGACGCGAACCATTGATTATATCCGGGTTCGAACGCTCTTTGGTGGTCATGCTTTGGATGATCGCTTTGATGCGGTTCGTATCGCTGTCGTTCACCTTGTCGAACGCCTCTTCGGGAATCTGCGAGCCGAGGCCAGGGATCATCTTGAGGATGTTCTTCATCGGCCCCATCTTCTTCATCATCTCGAACATCTGGAGCATGTCGTGGAAGTCGAACTGGCCCTTGCCCAGCTTGTTTTCCATGAAGGAAAGGTCGTGGCCGGCGAAGGCGGCCTCCGCCTTCTCGATGATGCCCATCACGTCGCCCATGCCGATAATGCGCTCGGCGAGACGAACCGGATAGAACGGCTCCAAGGCATCGACCTGCTCACCGACGCCGGTGAACCGAACCGGAACCCCGGTCGCCGCGCGCACGCTGAGGATCGCGCCGCCGCGGGTGTCGCCGTCTAGCTTCGTGAAAATCGCGCCGGTAACGGCCACGCGCTCGTGGAACGCCTTGGCCACGCTCACCGCTTCCTGGCCGGTGGTTGCGTCCAGAACCAGGAACACCTCGGTCGGCTTGGTGAACTCCCAAATCTTGCGCAGCTCCTCCATCAGGTCCTCGTCCACCTGGAGTCGGCCGGCCGTGTCGATAATCAACACATCGTTCATCAGGTACTTGGCCCGTTCCAGTGCCTCTTTGGCGATCTGGACCGGGCTTGTGCCGTCGGTCTTGGCAAAGACCGGAACACCGACCGATTCGCCCAGAACTTGGAGCTGCTTGATTGCGGCGGGCCGCTGGATGTCGCAGGCGGCGAGCATCGGCTTTTTGCCCTCGGCCAAAAGGTGCTTGGCCAGCTTGGCGGTGGTAGTGGTTTTTCCGGAACCCTGAAGGCCGCACATGAGGATGACGGCGGGCGGGGAGCTACCAAAGTTGATCTTGGCCGATTCCTCGCCGAGAATCGAGACCAGCTCGTCCCGGACGATCTTGACGATGGTCTGGTCGGCGGTGAGCGAACCGAAAACCTCCTCGCCGACGGCTTTTTCCTTTACGCTCGCGATGAACTCTTTGGCGACCTTAAAGTTAACGTCGGCTTCCAGCAGCGCAACGCGGATCTCTCGCAACACGTCGGCGACGTCTTGCTCCGAGAGCCGTCCTTTGTTCCGGAGTCCACCAAGAATCCCGGCAATTCGCCGCGTTAGGTTGTCGAGCACGGTTGCAGTTTACCGACGGCGATTCGGGTGGTCGCGGACCCAGTCCCGGCTCTTCAAGAAGTTCTGATAATCATTATTATGAAGTTTATCGATCAGCCGCAAAGAATAAGCGGCGGAGGGTTTCCCCGCCGCCGCTTATCGTTACCGGGTCAACCGTAGCGGTCGCGAGATCGTCTTCCCTCGGAAGGTGGCCGAGATCGTCACGTTAGTGGCGGTGGTCACCGCCTGAGTCGTGATGTTCACGAACACGTAGGTGTTCAGCCCAATCACGAACAGCTGGCCTGGCACCGTGACAAACCCGCTAGACGAACCAAACGTCACCGGCAAGGTGTCTAGCACCATTCCATCGAACGTGACCAGACCCATCACGTTCGTGCCGCCCTTCGTGCTTCGCGTGCTAAGGACGAAGTCCGTCATGACCGGAGCTTCGACGGTCACGTTTGCCGAGGCGGTCGCGCCAAAGGTGGCCGACAGGCTGCGCGCGTCATCGGCGGCGACCGGCACCGATCCCAACCCGAAGGTGGCTTCGGTCTGCCCTGCCGGAATCGTGACCGTTGCTGGTCCGGTTAGGCTGGTACCGTACCCCGACAAAGCGACCACCGCGCCGCCCGCCGGAGCCGGGCCGGTGAGCCGGATCGTCGCTTCGGCACTTTCGCCACCCTTGATCGAGCTATCGGACACGGTGACCTGGCTGACGGCGCTCGGAACCAGAACCGTGTTTAGGCGAAGGGCACGGCCGTTTACCGTTGCGGTGACACCAACCGTGGTTTCGGTGCGGACGGCGCGGGTATCGACCGAGAAGGTGACCGAGTTCGTTCCTTCCGGAATCCGAACTCCGGACGGGACGATCGCGTTTGCGGTGCTTGGGGCCAGGGTGACCGGCAGGCCGCCTTCGGGCGCTAGACCGGAGATGGTCACCGTTCCGGTGCGCGGGAGACCACCGACTGCCCTTGCCGGCGTCAATGTGAATGTGGCCAGCGCGTTCGGCCGAATCGTGAGATTGGCGAAGACCGTCCGGCCAAGTAGGGTCGCGTTGATCCTTGCGATTTGGTCGGTTGCACCCGCAGTGGTACCAATGGCGAAGGTTGCGCTGAGCGTGCCCGCCGGGACGGTTACCGTGGCCGGAAACTCGACCAACGGACTCAAAGACGAGAGGTTGACGACAACGTCGCTGCCTTGGGTGCGAGCGAGGGTTACCGTTCCCACCGACTCTTGACCGCCAATCACCGTGGTAGGCGCAAGGGTGATCCGTTGGAGCTCGACAGGGAGAGCCAGCGAGTACAGCGAACCCTGAACCGTCGTTAGATAGAGGCTGGCGTTGTCGGCGGTGAACCGCAGTGCGCTGACATCCTCGAGAGCGCCAAAGTATTCGTCTTCGAAGGCGACGGTGCCGTCGGCCGTGCGGATGATCAAGAGCCCGGTGTCGCTGGCAAGCCCGAGTCGGCTGCTGTCGGGAGAAAAGTGAGCCGCCACCGGACCGCTCGTGCTGAAGAGATACGGCCCACGCACAAGGGTCGCCGTCGCTCCCGTAACGTTGTATACCGAGAGGCTATAGACCCCGGCGCCATCCGTGTGGAGAGTCAGCAGCTCTCCACCGGCCCCGAAAGTGAGTTCAATTGGCTGGCCGGGAAGCGGCAATTCCGAAACTTGAGCCCATGTGTCGGTGTTGAGGACTCGGATTCGGTCGATTTCTGCAAACGCCACCCTCTTCAGGGTTGTCGACACGGAAAGCGGTTCGCGAAGGTAGATGGAGTCTGTTCCCCTTGTGAGTCGGCGCGTCCAACTACTCGTCCCCTTGCGGAAGGAAGATAGACGGTAGGAGTTGTTGTCAAACTCCCGAACGACGACGTTGGACTCATCCAGCCAACGACCGACATAAACGTTTGTCCCGAAGGTGCTTTGCTGCACGCCGGTCGTCGTGGCATGAACCGACGCAGACTGACCATTGAATGCGAGCAACTGGAGCCCAGCGGGAGAAAACTGCGTGATGTCCGGAAAAATGGACGGAAGTCGCGCTTCAACGTCGCCATCTCGGTTCCTTACCAACTGGTAGGAGCTACTAGCAACAAGGTTCGAGATCTGGCTGAGGGACAGCCAGGGCGCGTCCGTGACGCCGGAGATGTTGCCAGACACCGCATGCAGGGTTGGCGCGCCGGCATCAACCCCGCGAACCACCACATTTTCCGGCAGGTTCGTCGTTTCGTTGAAGATGCCAGACCAGAGCGCCGTATAGGTGTAGCCCTCGAAGTTCGCAATCGCCGCGTACTCCGTCCCCGTTCTGAGGGTGGCAATTGGGTTCACGAAATTGGCCGGAATGAATCGTCGAATCGCACCATTACTCGTGTTCACGGCGATCATGCCCGCAACGGAGTTCCGAACGCCGTAAAAGAGAACGGTTCCTCCATTACCGGTGACGGCCACTCGGGTTCGCGAGTGGAAGCTGCTTGACCCAATGCTGGTTACCTGGGGAAGAATTGCGATGGAGATCGTCGCGCCGGTGCTTGCGTTGAGCGTTCTAAGTGCAATGCGAGTGTCTGGGGTCGGATAAATCTCGTAGATTTTCGTGCTGTCCGGGCTGAAAACTCGCTCGCTCTCCGGAACGCCGGACGTCGATATTCGGGTCCCGTTAACGTTGAACCAAGTTCGGCGATTCAAGATCTTGGTGGAGTCGGGCGAAATTTGTAGTGTAGAAGTGTCGTCGATGGCTGCGATACTCCGGATGAAAGCTCCGGTCGTCGCGTTGAAAACCTTGATCGCCTTCGCGGATGCTGTGTCGGTCTCCGTGATGAAGAACTCACCGTTTGGTGCCACGGCGAATCGGTACGCATAGCCTTCGGAAGCATTGAAGGTTTTGACCACCCGGATGTACTCGCCCGTCGCCGTCGCGTATTCGCGAATGTTGGTGCCGTCGCTGGCCCAGATCGTTCCCGGAACGGGCCCGAATCGAACCTCACCAGCCGCGCCGTTGGGCAGATCCAAGGTCCACAGTCTGTTGTAGCCCGGGACCGAGAGAACACTCACGCGATTATTCGTATTGCCCTGGACCAGCAGGTGCTGGCCATCACGCGAGTACTCCACGTGAACCACATCACGTAGGGTCGGCTGCTGCCACGCAACCGGCAACCGTTGCGCCAGACCGACAGAGGCGAATGCGAATAGCGTTAAGAACACTAGGAGCCATCGGGAAAGCAATTTGCGATGTTACTCCTATGAGCACCGCTTCGTTACCGTATTTTTACCTGATTCTAGGGGCACCGATTGGGCGTTCGTTGCTTCAGCTTCCGGAGTGCCGAACGACTAGAAGAAGCTGATCCCCCAGGGCCATCGCAGGATCCTGACGGTTAACTTCCCGTTAAGGCGGCGTCAGATCAGATAGGCTCAGGGCACCTATGCTTGCTTGCCTCGCTTCCCTGCTGCTGTCTGCCGCTCCCGCGCCAAAGTTGGTGATCGTCTCGTGGGACGGCGCGCCGGATTGGGTCATGGATCGGTTGGTGGAGGAAGGCAAGCTGCCGAACGTCGCGAAGCTGCGGGCGAACGGATTCGCGGCCGAATACAGCACGCCGTCGTTCCCCAGCAAAACGGCGGTTAGCCACATGGCCATTTTTACCGGGGCGAACCCGGTGGCAAACGGGGTCACCGGAAACACCGTGCCACCTTTGCCTCGCTCGGAGCACACCGTTCTGGAGACCAAGCGGGGCTTCGATGGCTCGGTCCATATCGCCGAGCCACTTTGGGTGACGGCGGCCTCCGCTGGCCGAAAGGTGCTGTGCCTCAGCGCCGCCGGTTCCTTCCCCGTCGAGCCCGACCAAGCCAGGCTGCGCGCCAAAGGCGTTCCGTTGGACCGTTGGGTGGAGTTCAGCGGCTTCGAGTCTTCCATCACGCCGACTACCGTCTTCTCCGTCGGCGAAGCTCCGGTTGAATTCGCTCCCGGCGAGAAGATCCAGTTCCTGCCGCAATCTTGGGGACGTCCGGAAGTCTTCACCTCCGTCAAGATGGTTCGCAACAACCAGCCGATTGGCGAACTCAAGCCGCTTAAGACGGGCGATATCAAGGGATGGTCCGATGCCGTTGAGTTCCGGAAGGACGGGATGCTGGCGAACGCCTACTTCCGGCTACTTGACTTAGACCAGCAAACCGGTAAGGCAACCATCTTGGCCCGCGCGACCTCGGGAATCAAAGGCACCCAGCCATCCAAGGAGATTGACGACTACGTTCGCGCTTACGGCGGATTTCACGACGAAGGCTTTCGCGCCTACGAGCGGGGCCAACTAGGCAAAACACTCGCCGACGGCGGCGACGGATCAGCGGAGGCGATGATCGTCGAGATGGCGAAGCTCGACGCGGAGTTCCTGAAGCGCTCCTTCCGGTACGGATGGAAGACCTACCGGCCCGATGTCGTTTTTCACTACACTCCGACTTCGGACTCGGCCGGGCACACCTGGATGGGCGTGCTAGACCCAGAATCGCCGGCCTACAAGCCCGACTTGGCGGCGAAGATCATGCCCTACTACGAGCAGATTTTCAAGATCCAGGACGAGTGGCTGGGCGATATGATTCAAGTCGCCGGGCCGAACACGGTTTTCGCCCTGGTGAGTGACCACGGCATGGCCGGCATCTCGAAGTACTTCAACCCGAACCGTGCCCTGGCCGACGCCGGGCTACTGAACTTTGCCGCCGGGAAGATCGACCTCGCCACCACGAAGGCCCTCTGCCCCGGCTGGAGCGACTTCGCGGTGGTCATCAACGGCACCGATTGGAAGAGCGGGATTGTTCCTGCGGCGGATCGGGCGGACTTGCTGAACAAGGCCGCCGATGCCCTATTCGCCGTTCGCGACCCGGAGACCGGGCGGAGAATCGTGAACCGCGTTTGGCGTCCAGAGCGGTTCGTCGGAATGGGAATCGGCGGTCCGGCGGGCGGCGATCTCTACTTCGACCTCGAACCGGGCTACTATCCGCAGCCGTCTTCGGGGGCCCTGATCAGCCCGGGAGCACCGATCATTGGCAACGGAGTCCACGGTTTTTGGCCCCAGCGCCGATCGATGCAGGCGATTTTCTACGCGGCCGGCCCGGGCATCGCGAAGGTCGGCTCGATGCCGGGCGTGCGGGTGGAAGACATCGGGCCGACGCTGTTCGCAGCGGTCGGACTTCCCCGCCCGGCCAACGCCACCGGTCATGCGATCCGCGAAGCCATCATCAAATAGGACCGGACCTGCCGAACCGGTACACTAGCGTCTATGTTTCTTGACGAGGCGGCAGTAGAGTTCACTTCTGGCCGCGGCGGATCGGGTGCGGTCAGCTTCCATAGGGAAAAGCACGTACCGCGAGGCGGTCCAGATGGTGCCGACGGCGGAAAGGGTGGCAGCATCATTCTGATCGCCGATCGCGGTCGCCGAACGCTCTACGACTTTAAGTTTCACCCTAGGTTTCAGGCAGATGACGGCGTTCACGGCGTGCAAAATAAGCGCGGCCGAGACGCCAAAGATATCGAAGTAAAGGTTCCGGTTGGGACGGTCGTCACCGACACCGAGACGGGCGACCTGCTGGTCGATATGGCCGTTCACGGTATGAAATTCGTGCTGTGTAAGGGCGGAAAAGGCGGCAAGGGCAACATGCACTACACCAGCAGCGTGCGCCAGGCCCCGAACTTCGCCCAGAAGGGCGCGCCAGGCGAACGCATTCTCGCCAAGCTAGAGCTCAAGCTTTTAGCCGACGTCGGTTTGGTCGGGTTGCCGAACGCCGGAAAGAGCACGCTCATTTCGCGGATCTCGGCGGCGCGGCCGAAGATTGCGGACTACCCGTTCACCACGATCGTGCCGAACCTGGGCGTGGTCAAGTATCGCGACGAAACGTTCGTGGTCGCTGACATGCCGGGTCTTATCCAGGGCGCCAGCGAGGGCATCGGACTAGGCCACCAGTTCCTGCGTCACGTGGAGCGATGCCGTGCGCTCGTCCATGTGGTGGACACCTTCCCAATCGACGAAAGCGACCCGCTCGAGAACTACCACCTCATCGAAGCCGAGCTGAAGGCGTACCGGGAGGATATTTGGGCGCGGCCACGGCTCATCGCGCTGAACAAAGCCGACATTCTGCCGAGAGAGTCGTTCGGGCCATTGCGGCAGAAGTTCGAGGCATTGGGCGTTCCGCTTGTCATCGTTTCCGCCGTTACCGGCGAAGGCATGGAGCGACTGCTGGATGCTCTCTGCGAATTGCTGGCTTCGGCAGCACCAGAAGAAGACACGCTGCTGATCCCGGTTCTCAAGGTCACGGACGAAGCCTTCTGGGATATTGAGGTCAATGAAGAGGGCTACCGGCTGATCGGAAAGCGACTCCTGCGAATGGTCGCGATGACGGACCTCGAAAACGAGGAAGCCGTGCGGTACCTTCAACGCCGGTTGGAGCGAATTGGAGTCTTGGATCGGCTTCGAAACCTTGGTATCGAAGAGGGCGACGAGGTGGAAGTCGGAGAGTTCAGCTTCAACTTCACAGACGAATCATGAAAATTGGCGTATTTGGCGGCACCTTCGATCCACCCCACGTGGGGCACTTGGCCCTTGCTAAGGCGGCCCGGGAAACGTTGGGCCTCGACGAAATCGTGTTTTTGCCGGCGGCACGCAATCCGCTCAAGTCTCGCCGCACCGGCACAAGCGGAGCAGATCGGCTGGCGATGATTCGCCTCCTGATTCGCGGCCAAGAGGGCATGGCAGCCAGCGACATGGAGCTCACCCGGGGCGGCGTCAGCTACACCGTGGACACGCTCGGCGAGCTCCAAATGGTTCAGCCGGCCGAGTACTGGTTCCTGATGGGCGCCGATGGCATCAGCCAACTGGACCAATGGCGAAATACGGTGCGTATCGCCAAGCTCTGCCGCTTGGGCATTGCGGTGAGGCCGCCGTACGAATCGGAGGACCTGCTTGCCAAATTGCCAGCAGAGTTCGAGGGCAAAGCCGACCTTATCGAGATGCCGCCGGTTGAGATTTCCTCTACCGACATCCGCGAAAAGTTCGCCCGCAGAAAACCGGTGCATGGCCTTACCCCGCCAGAAGTGCTACGTTATATTGAAGAGCATCGCCTCTATCAGGATTGAATGACCTCAGAAGAAAAACTCCAAATCATTATTGAATCGGTTGACGAAATCAAAGCCGAGCAAATCGAGCATCTCGACGTTCGGAGCAAGACCTCCATCGCCGACTACTTTGTCGTGTGCAGTGGCACCAGCGACCGCCACGTAGAGTCCATCGCCGACCGCGTTTTCGAGCGCATGGCGACGCACCGTGAAAAGCCCCTCCGCGTGGAAGGCGAGCGAAGCGGCTGGGTCTTGCAGGATTACGGCGACATCATTCTTCACGTGATGCGCGAAGAACAGAGACAGTTTTACGACCTGGAAACCCTCTGGAAGAACGCCCAGGTTGACCCCAACCTAGTGTAAAACGTGGCCGCCCCGCGCTACTTCGACCACGCCGCGAGCACACCGCTCGATCCACGCGTGTTCGAGGCGATGATGTCGGCCTACCAAAGACTCCCGGGCAACGCCCATGCGGTGCATGGTGCCGGGCGCGAGGCCCGACACGCAGTTGAGTTCGCTCGGGAGCAGGTGGCGCTTGCGATCGGCGCGGAAGATCCCCAACAAATCATCTTCACCTCGGGGGCGACCGAGGCTAACGAGACGGTGATTCGCGCTCATAGGGGGGCAATCAGTCCATTCGAGCACAGCGCCATTCGGGCGGCGGCGAATGGCTACGAAGTTTTGGGCAACCATGGCTACGATCTGGTTGCGCCGGTCGCTAGTGATTTCCTGAGCGTGATGTCGGTACACAACGAAACCGGCGCCCGGTGGGACGTGCGTTCCCTCCCGGCAAAAACCCGCCACTCCGACATGACGCAATCCCTCGGCAAAGAAGCCGTCGGCGTCACCGGTTTGGACTTCGCTTCCTTTTCCGCGCACAAGCTCAACGGCCCGAAGGGCGTTGGAGCCATCTACTCTGTGGAGGGTCAGATTGAGCCGCTATTTCGCGGTGGAGGGCAAGAACTTGGAAACCGAGGAGGAACGCTTAACGTCCCCGCCATTGTAGGCTTCGGCCTTGCGGCAGAGATCGCCCGAGTTGAATGGCTAGAGAGAGCGCAACACGCGGCAGCGCTCAGGGAGCAGTTTCTCTCCACACTTTCTAAAGAACCTGATCTGACAATGAATGGCGGACCGAACCCGGTGCCGCACATCCTCAGCCTTAGCTTTTCCGGAATCGAGGGCGAATCGATTGTGCTTGGGCTAGACGAGCTCGGCTTCGCGGTTTCGGCGGGCGCTGCCTGCTCATCTGGCTCCACGGAAGTTAGCCCTTCCCTTCGGGCCCTGGGCCTCCCGGACGAACTCGCGCGGGGAACCGTGCGTATCAGCTTTGGGTTAGGCAATACGGCGGAATCGGCGGATGATCTGGCGGAGGGACTGCTCTCGACGGTCCGCAGGCTTCGACGCCTACGGACCTAGCCTACTATGAGTTTCTTACTTTTCTTGCCAATTCTGAAACGCCCGGGGTATGCGGACTCGTCTAGATACTTTGGGTTTCGAATAGCTAGAACTTCAGCCCAAGAACAAAGCCTCTTAAATCGGCGACTGACAGCCTAAGCTTGACACGAATAATTATCGGTGTTAGGGTTATGCAGGTCGGAAGATCGACGGGCCGGCGAAAAACACGATTCAACGCGGAAACGGATTTTTAAGGCCAAAAGAGGATAAAGATCCTGCGGGAATACGTAGGACCTTCGGAGGATTAACGAAAATATTATGGCAGTAGACAACGGGATGGCCACGGCACCGCGACGTGGACGTGCGATTACGGTTCGCACGCCCGGTCGACACACGTACGCCGAGGCAGGCAGTACGCCCGTCTTGGACGATCCGGCAGTCGAGCCCGGTGATGAGGATCTGCTCGATCTTGAGGCCGCCGATGAAGAGGCCGAAGAAGAAACCGCTAAACCACAAAACGACGACTCGGAAGAGCTTGAGATGTGGATGCGCCAGACCCGGCGCGCCCAACTTCTGACGCCCGAGCAAGAAGTCGACCTGGCGAGAAAGGTGCAAACCGGCGATATGAACGCCAAGCGCATTCTCATCGAGTCGAACCTTCGGTTGGTGGTCAGCATCGCCAAAAAGTACAACGCACGCGGAATCCCCCTCGCCGACCTCATTCAGGAAGGCAACCTGGGACTCATCCGTGCGGTTGAAAAGTTTGACTGGCGAAAAGGATTTCGGTTCAGCACGTACGCAACGTGGTGGATTCGCCGCGCGATCGCTCGTGCGATCATCAACCAGGGCCGAACAATTCGAATCCCGGTTTATGTGGCCGAGCTGATCAACAAGGTCGTCAAGACGGCTTCGCGACTGCAGCAAGAGCTGCAACGAGAACCGACCGAAGAGGAGATTTCCAAGGAAGTCGGCCTTTCAATCGACCGAGTTCGCGAGATGATGCGCGTTGCCGTCGAACCGATCTCGCTTGAGACCCCGGTTGGCGAGAAGGACAACTCGAGCATTGGTGACTTCGTTCAGTCGCAGAACATGCCGTCGCCGGGCGACGTCACTTGGACGCTGATCCGTCGGGAAGAGATCGACGACATCCTCGGCCGACTCACCTCGCGCGAGCGAGATGTGGTTCGACTGCGGTTCGGACTCGATGACGGTCTGGCCCGAACCCTTGAGCAGGTTGGCGATGAGTTGAACGTCACGCGAGAGCGCGTTCGACAAATCGAACTACGCGCGATGAAGAAACTGCGGCACATCGGTCAAGAAAAGACCGCGCAGGGCTTCACGATAACGCCGCTTCCAAACGGCTAGTAGTAAAAAGCGGGCCAACCGGCCCGCTTTTTACTTTGTCTGCAAGGAATCGCGGATTTCCGTCAAGAGTTGGACTTCCTCGGACGGTCCGGCAGGCGGGGCGGCCTCTTGGGCTCGCTTGAACCGGTTCACTCCCTTCACGATCAGGAACACGCTAAAGGCGACAATCAGAAACGTCAGCACGTTCTGAAGGAAGTTCCCGTAGTTCAGCGTGACCGCGCCAGCCTTTTTGGCCTCGGCCAGTGATGGATAGCTGCCGCCACTGAGCGACACGTAAAGCTCCTTGAAGTCCACTCGGCCGACGAGCAAGCCGATGGGCGGCATCACGATGTCTTCGACGAACGAGCTCACGATTTTGCCAAATGCTCCGCCGATGATCACGCCAACCGCGAGATCGACGACGTTACCTTTCGAGGCAAACTCTTTGAACTCCTGGAAAACTCCCATGCCAGAAGAGTATCACGAATCGATTTTCCATTCCCAACCAAGTTGATTACCGCCACGGATGAAGCCGTCGGTCCAGGCGGGGCGACGATCGAGGATGCCCGGCATCGATGCTTGAAGCAAAACCGCTGTCCCAGAGACACGCAAAGCAACCCCGCAGCGCTTCTCCCCCTCAAGTGAGAGCAGGTCAAAACCGGATCGAACCCGAAAACAGTCGATCTCGTCTCCCGCTGACTCCCTATGCGATACGGGTACTACCGGCTGGCCGATTGCCAGGTAGCCCGAACACAAAGGCTTGACCAAACAGCGATAGATCTCGGCGAGACGCCTCGAATCCAGTCCGAGGGCGTTCACATCCACCGCGATCGCAATCGTCAGATCATCGCCATGCTGAACCGCCCTTCCGCCGGTCGGGCGACGCACCGTTGGACATTCCTTGGCCGGTTTGAAGTCCCGTTGAAACCGACCCACCGAAATCCAAGGACCGTCCCACGCATAGGTCCTGGCAGAGCACCGAAGCGAGGTGGAGTCCAGCATCTCGGCGTCCAAACGCATGTTGGATGGGCCGTCGGCCGGCCCATCCTCTCGAAACCAAACGACCACCTTACGCGTGGGCGAGAACCGGCGGCCACCAGCGAACGTTTAGGTTCTTTACGGCTGCCGTTTCGTCCAACCGACCCACGATCTGGCTTGACGGGGCATCGTGCAACAGGTCCGGCTGGGTCTCGGCTTCGTGGCAAATCTGGATCAGGGCGTCGCAGAACGCGTCAAGCGTCTCCTTGGTCTCTGTTTCCGTCGGCTCAATCATGAAGCACTCGGGCACGATCAGCGGGAAGTAGTTCGTCGGCGGGTGGAAGCCGTAATCAATCAGCCGCTTGCTCATGTCGAGCGCACGGATCCCGAACTGCTTCTTGTACTTCTCAGCGGTGAGAATGCACTCGTGCATGCACGGACGGTCGTGGGCGGGCGGCAACACATCCTTCAGGCGAGCCCGGACGTAGTTTGCGTTGAGCACCGCGTACCGGCTAATGTCCGCCATTGCTTCCTTGCCGTAGGCGCGGAGGTAGGTGTAGGCCCGGACCTCCATGAGGAACTGGCCGTAGAACGCCGAAACTCGGCCAATCGAAAGCGGATAGGCTTCATCGGCGACGACCGTGTTCCCTTCTTTTCGGATCACCGGAACCGGCTGATACGGCGCGAGGTGAGACTTAAGGCCGATGGCACCGCAACCCGGTCCGCCGCCGCCGTGCGGCGTGCTAAACGTCTTGTGCAGGTTCAAGTGCATGCAATCGAAGCCGTGGTCGCCAGGGCGCGTGGTGCCGACCATGGCATTCATGTTGGCTCCGTCGCAGAAGACCTGGCCACCGGCGGCGTGCACCATCTCACAAATCTTCTCGATGTTAGGCTCAAACAGGCCCAGCGTCGAGGGGTTGGTCAGCATCAAAGCGGCAACCTTTATGCCGTTCTCGCCATCCAGGGCGGCGGTGAGGGCCGCGATGTCCGTGTTGCCTACTTTGTCCGTTGGAATCGACTTGACGGTGTAGCCACAGCGCGCTGCCGAAGCCGGATTCGTGCCATGCGCCGAGTCGGGAACCAAAACGACGGTCCGCTGAGTCTCGCCGAGCTTTTCGTGGTATGCCTTAACCAGCATCAAGCAGGTCATTTCGCCGTGCGCTCCGGCCAGCGGCTGAAGCGTGATGGCGTCGAAGCCGGTGATCTCCTGAAGCATCTCCTGGACGCCGTACAGGATTTCGAGCGCGCCGGGAATCGTTTCAACCGGCTGCATCGGGTGCAGGTTCGCAAATCCGGGGAACCGCGCGGTCAGTTCGTTGACCTTCGGGTTGTATTTCATCGTGCAGGAGCCCAGCGGGTAGAACCCGGTCTCGATGCCGTAGTTCACGTGGCTAAGGTTCGTGAAGTGCCGAAGTAGCTCGAGCTCGCTGACTTCCGGTAGGTGAAGGTCTTCGCGGAGATCGCCGAGCGACGCTTGCAGATCGACTTCCGGCGTGTCGCACTTGGGGACATTGCAGCCAATTCGGCCGGGCCGAGAACGCTCAAAAATTAGTTGAGGTTCAGGAACGAGTTTCGAAACGCCCATTAACATAAAGGTACCACCGTGTTCTACGCAACGTTCTACGTGGCGTTGGGCGCGGGGTTTCTGAACGGTGACCGCGAGATCGCGGCCACCGTTGAACTAGCTCTTAGTGGCTATGGCTGTGGCCGTGGCCTTCGTCTTCTCTCTCCGGAAGCTCGGCGATGATCGCTTCCGTGGTGAGCAAGAGACCGGCGATGGACGCGGCGTTCTGAAGCGCCTGTCGCACAACCTTCGTCGGGTCAACGACGCCCTGCGCAAGCAGGTCGCCATATTCCAGCGTCGCGGCGTTGAAGCCGTGGCCCGTTGCCTTCACGTGAGCGACGACGACCGAACCCTCGACGCCGGCGTTCTCCGAGATCGTTCGAAGCGGCGAATCGATCGCCTTTCGAATGATGTTGAGACCGATCTTCTCGTCGCCTACCAGTTCCAGGGTGTCAAGCACCTTGCCGGCGGTGATGAGAGCGGTTCCGCCACCCGGGACGATTCCTTCCTCCAGCGCAGCCCGAGTTGCGGCGAGTGCGTCCTCGATTCGAGCCTTCTTCTCTTTGAGTGCCGTTTCAGTGGCCGCGCCAACCTTCACGACGGCAACGCCGCCGCTGAGCTTGGCCTGTCTCTCCTGCAGCTTCTCCTTGTCGTAGGTGCTGTCGGTGGTCTCGATCTGCTGCTTAATCTGCTTCAGTCGGCCTTCGATGCGCGCCTTGTCGCCCTTTCCGCCCACGATGGTCGTGTTCTCCTTCGTGATGACGATTCGCTGGCAGCTGCCAAGGAGATCGGGGGTGACCTTCTCCAGCTTCATGCCGAGGTCCTCGCTGATGAACGTGCCACCCGTGAGGATGGCCATGTCTTCCAGCATCGCCTTGCGTCGGTCGCCGAAGCCCGGAGCCTTAACGGCCGCGAGCGGCAGGCTGCCTCGGATTCGGTTCAGCACGAGGGTCGCAAGTGCTTCGTTCTCGAGGTCCTCGGCGATGATGACGAGCGGCTTGCCCTGTCGAAGAACCTGCTCCAACAAAGGAACGAGGTCTTGGACGCTGGCGATCTTCTTCTCGTAGAACAAGATGAACGGCTCTTCGTAAACGACTTCCATTCGCTGCGGGTCGGTCACGAAGTACGGGCTCATAAAGCCCTTGTCGAACTGAAGACCCTCAACCGTTTCGGTCGTCGTCTCGGTTGACTTCGATTCCTCAACCGTCACAACGCCGTCTTTGCCGACCTTGTTGATGAGCGTTCCGACCAGCTGGCCGAGCTCTTCATCGTTTGCCGAGATCGTTGCGACCTCGACGGCTCCCTTCTCGCCTTCAACCGGCTTGCTGATGTTGGCAAGCTCGGCGACCAAAGCGGCCACCGACTTGTCGATGCCGAGCTTGATCTGTGTCGGGTTACTTCCGGCGGCTACGTTTCGAATGCCTTCCTTGAAGATGGCCTGGGCGAGAACGGTCGCGGTCGTCGTTCCGTCTCCGGCGGTGTCGTTCGTCTTGCTCGATACTTCTCGGATGAGCTGCGCGCCCATGTTCTCGAATCGGTTCTCGACTTCGATCTCTTTTGCGATCGTCACGCCGTCGTTGATGACGGTCGGCGAGCCGAACTTCTTCTCAAGAACGACGTTTCGGCCGCGGGGGCCGAGGGTCACTTTGACCGCATTTGCGAGCTTGTCGACACCCTGCTCTAGGAGCTTGCGGGCCTCGTCGGTGAATTTAATGTCTTTTGCTGCCATATGATTTCCTTAAATGGGGAGGGTGGCAAGGGATGAAGAAATCCGGCCGGTTTGCACGGTCCTTCTTCCCTTCGCCAAAGTTCCTTGTTGCCTTAGTTGGCGACGATAGCCAGAACGTCGTCGGCGCGAAGGATGATGTAGTCCTCGCCGTCGACCTTAACTTCCGTTCCGCCGTACTTGCCGTACAGAACGAAGTCGCCTGGGTTGATGCCGACCGGAGCCAAAGCGCCACTGTCGAGTCGCTTGCCCGGCCCAACGGCCAGAACTTCGCCGCGCTGCGGCTTCTCTTGGGCCGAATCGGGAAGCAAAATGCCGCTTGCGGTCACTTGTTCCTTTTCGGCGGCCTTAACAACGATGCGATCGTGCAACGGTTGGATGCTCATTTTTACCTTGTGTAAAGTTACGGCCCGGAAATGCGATCCACGCCCGGGTCGACCTTCTGATTAGCAGTGTACCGTCGAGAGTGCCAAAAAGGACAATGGGGCCCAGATTCCGAGACCGTCGCTCGGGTTCGCGATTTCGTGCGCAAAGCGTCGCAATAATGGCGTATTCACCCGATCCCGGGTCACCCAAAACAGTTATCCCCGCTACGACGAATTTGCGACTACCCTTATTGTAGAAAATTCACGTCTCGCTGGCTGCCGGGAAGTCCCGCAGACCCTAATGTATTCATGCTAGCCCTGCCCTTTATGCTCCAACCAAAGCGTGGGGTTCTTGCGTCCACTAATCCGGGAAGGGAGAGCCGAAATCAGTAACGACGGCCTGGATCTGGTCGCGCTTTGGAAGTCGCGGCTTGAAGCCGAGCGTGCCCTTCGCAAGGAAGCGGAGCGCATGGTCGAGTACCGCATGCGTGAGCTGGCCGAGATTCGAAAGGTTCTGGAGCGTCGCGTGCACGAGCGCACCCGTGAGCTGGAGCTCGAGATTGAAGTCAGGCGGCAAGCCGAAGCCGAACTCGCAAAGGCTTATCGAGAAGCCGCCCAAGACTCCCGCATGAAGTCTCAGTTTCTGGCCAGCATGTCGCACGAGATTCGAACGCCCATGAACGGCGTCATCGGCATGCTTCAGGTTCTGGCAAGCACGGAGCTTACGGAAGAGCAGCGGGATTACGCCGACACGATCCGGCGCTGCGCCGATGACCTTCTGGTTCTGCTGAACGACATTCTCGATCTTTCCCGATTAGAAGCCGGCCGACTCGATTTGGAGCAGACCCCGATTTCTCTCGCCGATACGGTGGGCCATGTCGTGACCCTGTTGAGTCCACTGGCAGTGAAGAAAGGGCTTTCGTTGCGCCTAAACGTCCCGCCCGAGACCCAAGATCTCGTTGTTGGCGACGGCCTTCGCCTGCGCCAAATTCTTACGAATCTGATTGGAAACGCGATCAAGTTCACCCACAGCGGGGGCGTTTTCGTCAGCTTCCGGCAAGTTAGAAGGCTGGATGACCTCGTCCATGTACAGTTTGAAGTGCAGGACACCGGCATCGGAATTCCGGAGGATCAACAATCTCGAATCTTCGAGCGCTTCACCCAATCCGATACGTCAACGACCCGACTGTACGGCGGCACCGGGCTGGGATTAGCGATCGTTCGGTCTCTCGTAACCCTCATGGACGGCGACGTACACGTGGAGAGTGAACTGGCGCGCGGCTCTCGGTTCTACTTCACCGTGCCGCTGAAGCTGGTGCCAGGACAGACGACTCCCAGGCGGACGGTGACGGCCGCTTCTTCGGCCCTGGTCGGCCTGAGGGCGCTCGTGGTCGATGATAACCACGTGAACCTGAAGGTGGCCCAACACATGCTGAAGTCGTTCGCCTTGGAGGTTTTCGCCACGGACTCAGCCGCGGCTGCATTGGAGCACGCCCGGACGAACCCGGTGGACTTCATCTTTACCGATCTTTACATGCCGGAGATCGATGGATTCGTGCTGATCGAGCAGATTCAGAAGGCCGAGATTCACGCCCCCGTGATCGTGATGACCGCCACCAACGTTCCGGAAGACCTGCGCCGCTGCCACGACGCCGGGGTCGCCGCCATTCTTCAGAAACCGATCCATCGGAATGGCGTTCGTGAGGTCCTCGATTCGCTCTTGGAACGCTTTCCGACCAAGAACGGAGAGATCAAGGTCTCCGAAATCGTCGGCACGCCTGGGATCTGAAGCCTGAGCACCGGCGGGGCCATAAGCGCTTGCGCTAAAGCGAAAGTCCCGCTGCATTCCGCCCCGTGAGCCTGACGCACCCCGACCAGTAATTTTGCTGGTTTGTGCTGAACCGTATCAGCAAGCCGACGTGTGGTGTGTTATAATGGTTCCCATGAAGACGAAGTTGTCTTTGCTTGCCCTTGGGCTTGCAATGGTTGCGGGCATTGGCGGCGGTTGCCAGCCAGAGGGCGGTCCAATCGACCCTGCCTACTTGAAATCGGCGGAAGAAACTGGAAAAGTCAATCGAGAGATTTTCGTCAAAGCCGGCGGCGATTACGACAAGATGACCCCCGAGGACCGGACCCGGTTCCTTGCAAACTTCAAGAATGACGAAGCCCAGGCCAAGCGGTTTTGGGACCTCATGAAGAACCCTCCCGGGCAAAATGGTGTGCTCCAGCCGGGCGTAAAGATTCCGAATCCAGGTTGAGATGCCCTCAATGCTGAAACGGACTACGATCCAGGATGTTGCCAAACTTGCCGGCGTTGGCAAAGTTACGGTCAGCTACGTGCTGAATGGCCGATCCAAGGAGACTCGCATCAGTGAGGAAACGGAGAAGAAGGTTCTTCAGGCAGCGGAAGTTTTGCGCTACCGACCAAACGCTCTCGCTCGGATGCTTGCCACGCAGCAGACCCACACCCTGGCCGTCGTTTTCCAGTCTGGTAATTACTTCAGCACTTGGTCCAATTTCACCAGTGAAGTCATGCGCGGCGTCTGCGCAGCCGCCGTCAACCAAGGTTTCGACCTGATGCTGCACACCAAGCACGTTGGGTCTGCCGAAATGGAAGCCGACACGCTCTCGGACGGCCGCGTAGACGGAGCACTGGTGCTGAGGGACCAGGACGACCCGACCGTCAAGGCGCTGATCTCGCGTAACTTCCCAACCGTTCAATTTTTCACCCGATCGGACGACAAGAACACCGCATGGGTGGACGCCGACAACTATAACGGCGGACGAATCGTTGCCCGTCACTTCTTGGAGCTTGGTCACCGCCGCTTCGGAATGGTGATGGGCGGCCCGGGGTCCGTGAGTGCAAACGACCGTTTCTCAGGTTTCCGAGACGCACTTGGCGCGGCCGGGCATGCGTTGCCAGCAGAGCATTGCCTGCGCGGATCAAATCTCGGGAACAACCCAAAGGCACTCATCGAAATGGTTTCCCGACCAGCCGGTCCAACCGCCCTCTTCGTTTGGTCCGACGATGATGCCTACCTCGTGCTGGAGGTCCTGCGGAACCACGGGATTCGCGTTCCGGAAGACGTTTCCGTCATCGGGTTTGACTCCTTGGCTCCCAGCCAGCGCACCGTTCCGCCGCTGACAAGCATCCGGCAACCGGTCCACGAGATGGCGTTCAACGCCACTCGGCTCTTGGTGAACCTCATTCGAAAAGAGTCACCGGCAAAAAGACAGTTTCTTTTCCCTCTCTCACTTGACGTCCGTGGCTCCACCGCGAGCCGCCCCGACCTTGATCACGAAGAAGTGCATCCATGAATCGAAGAAATACAGCATTTACGCTTATTGAACTCCTCGTCGTCATCGCGATCATCGCCATTTTGGCGGCGATCCTCTTCCCCGTCTTCGCTCAGGCTAAAGCCGCAGCAAAGACCACTCAGGCTCTCTCGAGCATGAAGCAAATCGGCACCGGAATCCAGCTGTACCTCGGCGATTCTGATGACGTTTACATGCCGCGACGGGTTGCCGTCAACAATCCGAACGGTTCGCTGAAGGGCGAGCTGTCGTGGAAGCAGTTGGCCTACCCGTACATCAAGAACCAGGCCCTCTTCACCGACCCGGTCAACCCGAAGTCCAAGCTTCCGGATGACGCATCGGACCCGCTGCTCCGCGCAAGCTGGGGCCAGGAAGTCGTTGGACCGGTCCTCGCTCGAGGATACGCGTTCTTCGACGCACCTTGGCTTCTTTCGAAGAGCTGGGGCGCAACCACGATCACCCAGACCGCCGTCGAGAACGTAGCTGGCACCTTGGCAATTGCCGAGCACAAACGCGCTTGGGTCGACACCGGTCCTTGGCTCGACTGGAACCGAGACGACTGGGATCCGATCACGACTACCATCGGCGACTACCCATGGGGTGGAAAGAAGTGGGATGAGAAGGCCATGATCCTGATCTTCCACGACAGCCACGCAAAGCGAGCCGCTCACACCGCAATCTGCGGCAAGAACGACGAGCAGAACATGTGGGGCTACACGAGAAATCAACTCTCGAACTTCGGCGGTCTTGGAGACGTTACGTGGGTTGATACCTACTGCGCTACCATGCCGGCTGCAGTTAAGTAAGCCAATGACCCTGCCCGGGGGCGCACACGTTGCGCCACCGGGCTTTTCTTATTCCCATGATCCTGATATCCTCGCTCGTCCTCCTCACCCAACCGATGTTCTCGACCGCTGACACCGCAATGCTGAACGACCTGCAGAAGCGAGCGGTCAACTTTTTCGTCAATGAGTCGCATCCTGCGACCGGCCTGACCAAGGACCGCGCCAAGAACAACGCCAACCGCGACGACTACAAGATTGCCAGCAGCGCAAGCACCGGCTACGCCCTAGCCGCTTTCGTCATCGGCGCCGACCGTGGCTGGCTTAGCAAGGCAGACGCCAAGGCCAAAACGCTCACGACTCTCCGTGGCATCAACGACCTGCTGGAGCATGAGCGCGGCTGGAGCTACCACTTCACCGATTGGGCCACCGGCAAGCGCGAGTGGAAGAGCGAGGCGAGCACAATCGACACTTCCCTTCTGGCCTGCGGCCTTTTGGTCGCACAGTCCTACTGGAAAGACAAAGAAGTCAACGCCCTTTCCGACGCGTATTTGAAGCGCATCGACTGGAACTGGGCCCTCACCGACGGCGGGAAAAAGCCGGATGAGACCCACGTCAGCATGGGATGGCACCCCGAAACTGGGTTCATCAAGGCCCGATGGAGCATGTACTGCGAGCACAAACTGCTCTACATTCTTGGTTACGGCAGCACAGACATGCGCACCGAGGGCTGGGACACCGTGAGCCGACCGGTGCTGGCCTACGAAGGAATTCCGTACATTGTGGGCGGCCCGATTTTCCTGCACCAAATGGCGGAAGGTTGGTTTGACTTCTCGAACAAGCGGGATCGCAGCGGCATCAACTACGTCGCGGCTTCGCGCAACGCGATCTTGGCCAATCGGGCCTATGCTATCAACAACCCGAAGAAGTTTAAGGGCTACGGGCCGGACTTTTGGGGTCTGAACGCGAGCGACCATCCGGACGGCTACGGCGCGCAGGGCGCACCCGGTTGGATCGACGACAACGGCACCATCAGCCCGACCGGCATCGCGGCATCGCTAGGCGTCGCGCCAAAGGAGACGCTGTCGGCCTTGCGGCATCTGCGTTCGGCCTATCCGACGGCCTACGGTCGTTACGGTTTTCCAAACGCGTTGAATCCAACTCGCGAGTGGACTGATCCGGACGTGATCGGCATCGACCTCGGCATGATGCTGGTGTCGGTCGAGAACGCCCGAACCGGACTGATTCATCGCTTGACGAACCAGAACCCGATCGCAAAGCGCGGGATGGACCGCGCCGGCCTGAAACCCGCCCCGGGTTCGAACAACGGCCCGATGATCAAGAAAGACTGACGGCTTTTCGTCTGGCAGACTGGTTCCCCTTGCAAGGGGGAACCGTGGGGGAGGGCTCGCGCGCACCACGCGAGGAAAAACCCCCTCCCCCACGGTTCCCCCTTTCAAGGGGAACCATCTCGGATTTCTTTAGGCTGTGCCATCCGCTTCCGGCTGCGATATGAAGAATGGACGATTCGTCTACCGACAGACCGGTTCCCCTTGAAAGGGGGAACCTTTAAGGAGGGGGAACTGCACAACTAGGCGACCGGAGATCCCCCTCCCCCATGGTCATAGCCGCTTAGTTAAGCGTCTATCCGAGTTTGTTCTTCGTCCTTCGTATATGGAATTGCAGTGGTCGTCGATTCGTGCGTTGCTTCCTGTGGACTTAGAGGATATCGCGCGGAGAACAGGT